>Ga0335069_10004348_pt1 | contig 21067 bp, 11 predicted proteins | sample Lox_Sample_11_FD_206714 | JGI IMG/M metagenome (GOLD analysis project Ga0335069, IMG submission 206714) | Soil microbial communities from Loxahatchee National Wildlife Refuge, Florida, United States - Lox_Sample_1.1 | ecosystem: Environmental > Terrestrial > Soil > Wetlands | place: USA...
GGCGGGTGCGCGTGTGCGAATCTGCAATAAGCAGAATTCTATCAATGTTGTGCCGGGAGCGGTCTGCTTTTGTTCAGGCTAGAGCAATCGACGCTCACAGACCGTTCAGTGTAAAATTGTCCGGTCAGGCTCGGAACATTGATCGTTCGAGCGGGGCGCGGTACCCAAGTGGTAAGGGAGAGGTCTGCAAAACCTTTATGCGTCGGTTCGATTCCGACCCGCGCCTCCAAAGTTCTGCTGGTATATTCCGCTGACGCTAGTCTTAGCCACCGAGTGTGGCTCTGTTTCCAATCAATCTCGAAAGTCCGGTTCCGCTATTGGTTGCTTCCATGTGCCGCTCGGCGCCAGTCAAGGTGTCTGCGGGGGTATTTTCCGCGGGTTGTGACCTCGCCGGGGAAACCCTCTCCTTTCAATTATGTCCATAGATGTTCCGGCCAGCGGTCACCAATAAGTGATTTATTTCCGTATAGAAATACTGAAACATGGTAGTTTGGAGCCGACATTTCTGTATGCAAGAAATATAGCGTTGCGGCTCTCCTCTTGAGCAGGAGTGATCTCATGAATATCAAAGCTCGTTTATTGTTCACGTTGCTTGTCGCAGCATCACTCCAAACTTGGGCTCAGACTACGCGCGATCCTCTGAAACAATCCTTCATGAATCCCCCGGATTCCGCTCGGCCTCGCGTGTGGTGGCACTGGATGAATGGAAACATTTCCGAGCAGGGCATCAAGCTTGATCTGGAATGGATGAAGCGCACCGGTTTGGCCGGTTTCCAAAATTTCGACGCGGCTCTTGAGACGCCACAGATCGTAGAAAAGCGTCTGGCCTACATGACACCAGAATGGAAAAAAGCGTTTCGCTTTGCTGTTCAGGTCGGCGCTGATTTTGGATTGGAAGAGGCGATTGCCGGTTCGCCAGGATGGAGCGAGTCAGGGGGGCCGTGGGTCATACCGTCTCACGGCATGAAGAAGTACGTATGGAGTGAGACATATATAAAGGGTGGAAAACCCTTCCGCAACAAGATCGCCCATCCTCCTACCGAAACGGGCCCTTTTCAGAACTTGACGACAACTGAGGCTTGGCCGCAGGGCGCTGACAAGCGCCCATCGTTCTACGCTGATGCGGCAGTGATTGCGTTTCGCCGACCCGGGAGCGAGGTTGCGCTTGATGCTGTCCCGGTGAAGGTGACATCAAGCCAAGGCGAGGTGAACGCGAGTGTACTTTCAGATGGTGACCTTCTCACTGGCATTCCCTTTGTGGTCTCCCTTGAAGGGACCGAATGGGTCCAGGTTGAATATGCTCAAGCTCAGACCGTCCGCTCCGTGACATTTGCCAGTAATGACCCTAGCTGGACTGACGCAATGATGACTGGCAATTGGCCACTGGACAAGCACCTTGAAGTCAGCGATGACGGGCTTGCATATCATCCGGTTGCAGATCTCAATGCCACTTTCTCGCCGCAGCGCACGGTCGCCTTCTCCCCTGTGACGGGACGTTTTTTCCGGATCACGTTCCGCCAATTGAAGAATCATCCGGAAACATGGGCCAAGGCCACACCCGGCCCACGCAATTACCTTGTAACGGAATTCGTATTGCATCCTGATGCTTGGGTTGATCACTTTGAGGCGAAGGCTGGCTTCGTAACTGAGCCCGACCTGTATCCGTACAAGACGGCTGATTCGAATGCCGTGGACGTCATTCGCAAGAAAGAAGTGATTGATCTCCGTGGCAAGGTGCGCGATGACGGAACGTTGGAGTGGACCCCACCAGAGGGCGATTGGGTCGTTCTTCGCATCGGTTATTCACTTCTGGGCATTACCAACCATCCGGCCACCAACGAGGCTACGGGACTCGAGGTCGACAAACTCGATCGACGCTACGTGAAAGACTATTTCGAGAAGTATCTCGACAGCTACAAAGATGCCGTCGGGACGAATTTGATCGGCCATCAGGGCATCCACTATGTCATAAACGACAGCTGGGAAGCAGGCCCCCAGAATTGGACAGATAACATACTGCAGAAATTCCGGGAGTTGCGCGGTTACGATCCCATGCCATGGCTGCCCGTGCTGAGCGGACATGTCGTTGAGAGCTCCGAGGCAAGCGACGGATTTCTCTGGGACTTTAGGAAGACCATCGCCGACCTGACTGCAACCGAGCATTACGGTCAGTTGGAATCCAGCCTCCATGATCGTGGCATGGAGCACTATGGCGAATCGCATGAGAGTGGCAGAGCCCTTATCGCCGACGGAATGGAAGTAAAGAAGTTCAATGAAATCCCGATGAGCGCGATGTGGACGCAATCGCCGGGACTGAATAGGGAAATGTATGGGTACGATGCGGACGACCGGGAATCGGCATCGGTGGCGCACATCTATGGTCAGAACCTGGCGGCGGCAGAATCGATGACCGCGAGCTCCGCGCCCTGGGGTTGGTCCCCGGCAACTTTGAAGCCTACTGCTGACGCCGAGTTTCTGAACGGCATCAATCGCATCGTGATTCATGAATCCGCGCACCAGCCGGTGACGGATAAAGTGCCTGGCTTAACACTCGGACAGTTCGGGCAATGGTTCAATCGCAACGAGACATGGGCCGAGGACGCGCGCCCCTGGGTCGACTACCTCACCAGAACCAGCTTTCTATTGCAGCAGGGCAGATTTGTCGCCGACGTTCTCTATTTTTACGGCGAGGACTCCAACCTTAGCGCCCTGTTCGGCGACAAGGGGCCGGATGTTCCGATGGGATACGGGTATGACTACATCAATGCTGATGCGCTGGAGCACGAGGTGACCGTAATCAATGGCCGAATTAGCACCAGGCACGGCATGAACTATCGGATACTCGCTCTCGATCCCTACAGTCGCCACATGTCGCTGCCGGTGCTGCGTGCGATCCATGAACTGGCGATGCAGGGAGCGATTATCGCCGGGCCTAAACCGACTGATGATCCCAGTCTTGCGGATGACCATGCGGAGTTCAGACGATTGGCAAACGAAGTCTTTGGCGATCAAAAGGCGGCACACACGGTGGGCAAGGGGAAGGTCTTTACCGACTATCGTGTTGGCGAAGCACTCGTCGCACTTAACATTCCACCGGATTTTGAGTATTCAACGACGGAACCTGAAAAGCAGGTTCGATTTGTGCATCGCGCGATTTCAGACGGCGACCTCTACTTTGTGAACAATCGTCAGGATGCCGGTGACACGGTACTTGCGACATTTCGCGTCGCGGGTAAAGTTCCCGAGATATGGCACCCGGAAACAGGAGCGACCGAAACGGCGTCGTATCGGATTGTGGGCGGCAAGACTATCGTTTCTTTAATCATGGAACCATGGGGTTCCGTGTTCGTTGTCTTCCGAAAATCAACCAAGTTATCTTCTGCTCAGGTTCCGACTAAGAGAGAAGAGTCCATTGCCGCCTTGGAAGGCCCGTGGACGGTTCAGTTTCAGCAGGGGCGTGGCGCGCCCGACTCAACCATCTTGGATCATCTGGAATCGTGGACGAACAACTCCGACCGCGGGGTGAAATACTTCTCCGGCACGGGAACATACAGCAACACGATTGTGGCATCCGAAGCCTGGTTCCAGAGTGGCTCAAGTCTCTGGATCGATTTCGGCACGATAAGGGAACTCGCCCATGTGTATGTGAATGGAAAGGATCTGGGAGTGGTCTGGCACAATCCCTTCCGCATTGATGTCACGTCCTCATTGAAGCCTGGCCGCAACGAACTCATTGTAAAAGTAACCAACCTCTGGGTGAATCGGATGATCGGAGACCAGCAGCCCGGGGCCGCTAAAATTACATGGGCGGATGTTACGCCGTATCAGGCGGACTCACCGCTTGTACCGGCTGGACTGCTCGGGCCGGTGCGTATCGTACGTACAGAGGATGCCGCTCCGCCGCAATAACTCAATCGCATGTTGGACAACTTAGGGGTGAGCCTCCGGGCACCTCCTAGCAAGGTGAGCAAAGTACCTCCGTTGCTATCGCAGCGACAAAATGAGTCGATGCACGCCAGGCTCACTGACCTGTGTGACCGCATAAATTGATTGTTCGATCTTCTCAAAGCGCGGAGAGATCGGTTTGCCGTCCAAGGTTGAAGCAGCGACTTCCCGCTCTTTTGGAAGTAACACGTGAAGCTCGAAGTCTCGTCCAGTGCCTGTGAATTCAACCGCAACGCGAGCTGGGGTTTTCTCGTGAGTGTAGCGGTATCGACAGTAGCCACCGGAAGCCGGGTATTTGAGCGTCACCTCCGCCAAATGGACATCGGCGGCAATCCAGCGGGGAGCGATCCTGGTCCGACTGAACGCGGTACCGCGGTCTTCAACCCCCGCGAGACCCTCCAGAAGTGCGTACGCCACTGCAGCATTCCAGCCGTCCGGTATTCCACTGGAAAGGTCATCGTAAGGAGCAAAGAATACTGGCGTACTGCAGAGGGTGACGCCTAACAGCAACCACTTTGTCTCTCCTATGCCAGCGGAAAAATCAAGCGAGGATATCTCCCGATCGGGATGCGGATTGTCGAAACCAGCTACATAGACTCCGAGTGCGGGCAATCCATGGGCGGAGGTTTGCCAAGCGACGCGAAGGCGATCGCGAACACGCGGGCCCTCGCGGGCATAACGGCTGTCGGCTGGTTCCCACCAGGACCCTATGTTCTTGCGGCTCTCAATGTACTCGGAGAAGGAACTGCCGTCAGCATATCGAATCGTGAAAGTGCCAAATGTCCCTTCCGGACCAGCTCCGGTGTGGAGCAAATACACTGAACCCGCTTTGCCCTGGACGCTTACAGTGGCTTGCTGGGTGTACGGGGAACTCTGCGCTATTCCTACGCAGGCGCGATGCCCATTCGATTCAGGTGGAATGGCGTCGAATGGAATGCCATGGAATTCCTGCGCACCGGTGGGGAATCCGGCTAAGTTGTGGTTCGGTTCTCTGTCGCCAATCCAGCCGGGGACCCCAGCATTGCCCGGGCCGAGATCCACATTCGCGATCTTACGGAGATCGAGCGTCTCGAATGTCCGCTTAGGCGTTTCAGCCGGCTTTCCTCGGAGCGTAACCGGAAGATATCCGCGATACCGCTCGGCGATTGCCTTTTGGCGGCGCAGGATGTCAGCTCCGTACTCTTCGAATCCGTGCTCGAACGCTCCGCGGGCCAATTCTCCGGCTACACAAGAAAGTACCCCACCATTGACGTATTCCCAAACAAGCCCGGGCGCATTCTCGCCAAAGTCTCTCAAAAAAGGAGGATAGATCCCGTAGAACTCGCCCGGGGATCCGGTTGGCATCTCGCTCCGAATACGCTGGTAGGTGCGAAGAATCGCTACACACTTGTCATGCGAGATTCCGCGATTGATGGAGTACGCGTTTGAAAGCGAGACCTGCTTGGTCATGTCGACGCCGACATCCGGTTTATAGCCCGGATTCTCGGCGATCCAGTGCGTGTAGAACTCCCCGTTCCATGCCAGTTTGTCTAAACGTTCTTGTACTTGCTCAGCGAGAGCGAAAAATTCTTTCGCCTCTTCTTTTCGTCCTGCATAAGTCAGCATCTCGTATAGCCGCCGGCAAGCGGCGACCATGTTCGTATTATCTCCATAGAAGATGCCGAACTCACTTTTGCCTAAGTACACTACGAAGACGCAGTCCGACCCGATTTTCTGCTGATCGTCAGAAGTGAAATCCCAGGTATCTATAGTGAACCCGCGGTGCACGAGTTGATATTTCTGAGACCAGCGGTACGGATCCTTGGTCAGGAAGCGTATGGCTCTGATTGCGCCATCGAGCTTCGGTTTCATCCATTCATCATCCCCGGTGGCCTTCCACGTATAGTAAAGAGCCTCAATGTAGAACTGCTCGACATGGCTCTCGACCGGAGCGCGGCGTAACTGACGGAATCCGCCTTCAATCTTGCGAACGAAGTTGTCATAGCCGAATTTCCAGTCAAAGTAGTTGGCTTCCGGAGTGGCGGGATAGCAGTTTTCCCAGATCATCCCATCTTCGCGCTGCGTGTCAGCGAAGAAATCAACCGCGTCCTTCAGTTGATGCCAGTAATACTTCATCCCCTTTAGAGTGAGGGTGTGGTCAAAAATCCAATTGACGAACAACTGGTAAATCCGATCCTTGTAGCGGATGACATTAACGGGAGCCTCCTGATTCCAGTCCATCATCGTCCACTCAATATCGGTCAGGAGGCCTTGGTAGACGCCACTTTCCTCGCGAATTTCCGTCTCGCAATCGACTTCGAACGAAATCGACGCAATCGGGGCTCCTTGTGGATTGAGGACGCTCGCAGTATGAATCCCAAGCACACCCGAAACTTTGAATGCGAACGGATCCCGCGCCGCGCCGCGAACATATTGCTGGCCGGCGGCGTCTTTGACAACGACAGTGCCGTTCGAGGCTCCGCGCAGCCGGATTTCATCCAATGGACAATAGGGTCCGGTTTTTGATGGTTCAATTGTCAGATTCAGTTCGGTCGCGAACACCTGAATAGGAGCGACGAGCGCGCTACCTGCAACCGCAGGAATGGCCTTCAGCACGCTACGACGATCTACCGCCATACAGTCCTCTGTTCCTCCGAAAAAGACACGATCGAAACCGCGCCAGGCGAGCAGCAGCCCGGCGTTATCCGCGCTGATTGTCTGGGACTTCTTTCGCCGCCATCTGAGAATGTTGAGTTGCAGAGACAATCAACCTAACGCCAGAAGGCTGCGCTGGCGGGCAATCATTGTCAAGAGAAAAACGATTCCTGTATAGAAATATGTTAGACTGCGGCTGCCTAATAGAAAATATCTGTCGTGTATGGCAATCCTCTTGGTGCAAGCGCCGCGTCCAAAAAGATGGGTATGCATTCTCATGGCTTTGTCAACTTGTGCCGTGCTCGAGTAACTCTCATTAGCCGTGGCAATGTACGCACAAGATACAGTTAACAAGGCAAATCACCTGGGATCGCAAAGGCGGATTTATGAAAGTCTATGAGGTTTTCGTGTTCTTGCTTCTCGCGTCACTAGCCTCGGGCGGTCAGCAGTCAGGTACGGCGCTCCTACGCAAAATGGGCTATCCGGCCGATGCGAAGCTGCTCATCCTGCATGCGGACGATCTGGGAATGTCGCACTCCGTGAACGTAGCTTCTTTTGAAGCCCTCGAGAAGGAATGGGTCTCATCCGCGAGTGTGATGGTGCCGTGCCCGTGGTTCAATGAGGTTGTGAAGTTCGCGGAGTCCCACCCCGGATTGGATTTGGGCCTCCACCTGACTCTGACGAGTGAATGGAAAAGTTATCGCTGGGGCCCGGTGAGCCATTCGAATGTTGCGACATTGCTGGACGAACAGGGCTACTTCCATGAAGAGAGCACCGGCATGAGTAAGGAGGCCTCTGCGGCTCAGGTCGAAACAGAAATCCAGGCGCAGGTCGATAAAGCCCGGTCGGCTGGGCTTCAGTTTACGCACCTTGACAATCACATGGGCGGGCTAGCCCAAAATGCCTCGCTGATGGGTGTCTACGTACGGGCGGGACGGAGGGCCCGCGTTCCAATATCTGTTTCCATGGAGGAGAGCAAGGCTTACTCGGCAGACTTCAAAGGCAGCGAATATCTGCCCGTTCTGACCTACATCGGCCCCGCGCCAGGGAATGACCGCGTAGAAGGTTTCCGCAAGACCCTCAAGTCGTTAGCTCCCGGCGTTTACATTACGATCGTTCATCTCGGCCATGACGATCCGGAACTGGGGGCGATCATGTTGGATCGCGACAACGGAGCTGCCAGCCGTCAGAGCGATCTGCATCTTGTAGGTAACCCAGAATTCCAGCGGCTCCTCAAGGAAAACCACATCAAGTTGATCGGATGGCGTGAGGTGGCTCGGGCGGTTGATTTCCCGTCTAATTGATTGCCAAGTAGCAGAGCTCAAGTCTGGACGACCCGTACGCCCCGGATGTGAGCGAAGATTGCGTATACACTGAACCCGGTGAGAATCTGACATGAACCCATCTGAGTTTTGTGACAGAGTGCAGGAGTTGTTTGCAAAACACGAGGAGCTGGTATCGAGAAGCAACCATCCCGTGGATGCGGCCAACAGCGTATTTACGCGTTATCGATATCCGGTTCTGACTGCCTCCCACACACCGGTTTTCTGGCGCTATGACCTGGACCGAAGTACGAACCCCTTCCTGATGGAGAGACTTGGGATCAATTCCGTATTCAATGCAGGAGCGATTGAGTTCGGCGGTAAGATCTGCGTCCTCGCCAGAGTTGAAGGGTACGACCGGAAGTCCTTTCTGGCAGTGGCGGAGAGCCCGAATGGTGTGGACAATTTCAGGTTCCGCCAGTATCCGATTCTAATGCCAGAGACGGCCGACCCGGACATCAACGTCTACGACATCCGCGTGGTGAAACATGAAGACGGATGGATCTATGGTCTGTTCTGTACCGAGCGAAAGGATCCCGAGGCGCCCTTCTACGATACTTCATCAGCCGTCGCCGCTTGCGGCATCGCCCGGACCAAAGATCTTGAGCACTGGGACCGCTTGCCCGATCTGAAGACCAAGTCGCCACAGCAGCGCAACGTCGTGCTCCATCCCGAATTTGTTGACGGGAAGTACGCATTCTATACCCGCCCGCAGGACAATTTTATTCGGGCGGGCACGGGCGGTGGGATCGGTTGGGGTCTTTCGGCGAACATCGAGAATGCACTGATTGAGGAGGAAATCGTCATCGATCAGCGCGAATATCACACCGTGAAGGAGGTGAAGAATGGACTCGGTCCGGCTCCAATCAAGACCGATCAGGGATGGCTACACCTTGCTCACGGAGTGCGGAATACGGCTGCTGGTTTGCGATATGTGCTCTATCTCTTCGTCTGCAGCCTCACGGAGCCCCAGACGATCACACACCATCCCGGGGGATACTTTATGGCTCCGCAAGGGGAAGAGCGGGTCGGGGACGTTTCCAATGTCTTGTTCAGCAACGGCTGGGTGGCCCGACCGAACGGCGAAGTCTTCATTTACTACGCGTCTTCCGACACCCGGCTGCATGTCGCGACCAGCACGGTGGAAAGACTATTGGATTTTGCAACGAAAACTCCGCAAGATCCTCTCCGGAGCTACGCTTGCGTGGAACAGCGCCGAGCGATGATTAAGAAGAACCTTTCGCTCATGCCCTCGATGGGCATCAGGGTTCAGGACAAGAAGTCATAGAGGGTACGTTTCCAACAATCGGCCGCCTTGCACGTCACGCGAATGGAAGCGATTCTCGTCCGACACTCCTCCGCAATCACAGTGCATTCCCCAGGATATTCCGGGTTTAACCTCGCGCTCAACGCGTGCCTGCCTCGGCACTGCGAATCAAGGCAAAACGATGCGGAACGGGCTGACAGTCTCTACGCTGTTGTGCTACTGCAGCGTCCAATCCGTGTTCTAAGGCCGCGACCGCGTCACGATCCTGCTGCGAATGGGCGTTCCATGCGAACGAAAAACGCTCCGCCTCAATCTGGTTCTTCTTCTCAGTTTCGTAGGCGACCAGGAGCGATTGTTGCCGCATGGGCGTCATGACAGTGCCTAAGTCGATGCCGGCGGCAAGTTGTTCGGCAGTGTATACAGCCATTCGACGCTCATCGATCTGTAGAGCGTAATTTCCTGCCTGCAAGCCGGTAATTTGCAGGACTTCGCGATCCAAGGCCGAACGCAGGTCAGATACCTGTTCCACGAGGCCAAGCAGAGGATCCGAATCCGGACTGAGCGGCAATGGCAGAGCGTGATCGAGCTCGACCCACGAGATGCCATTCTTCGTCTTCTCTATCCGCGTAATCTCGGCGTTTACTTGGCGAGTTGTGGAGCCTTTGCCGGCGTCGATGGACACGTCTGCGACCATTGGCGGGGCGTTCCAGGCTTTCAGGACTGACTCTGCCATAAGCCAATGCACCGCTCCTTCGGGATGTACGCGGTCCTGAATCAAGGCAGGCGAGAGCGCCTGGTTCTGAGACTTTGCCTTGGTCAGCGCATCCACGACCGGCTGATTCAGATCCGCGGATTGAGCTCCGGTTTCTGCAGCCAGTTGCGACACAAATCGCCCGAAGCGGATCATCGTCTGGTTGTAGTCCGGAGTGAAGTCCGGGTCGCGTGTGACATCGTCGTGTGGCGACGGCTGTATCAGCAGCATGCGTGTCCCAGGGAGCCTCTTGTGAACGGAGTCGACCATGTGTCGGTAGCCTTCGCTGTAGGTCGAAAAGATGCCATCACCCCACGGCCGGTAGTAGCCATCGTTCATCCCCAGCATGATCGTAAGAACTGTGGGATGATTGTCAAAGACGTCGCGTTCGAGGCGCAGATCAATCGGACCCGCCCATCCGCCACTTACCTTATCTCCGCCCACGCCGGCGTTGATGAAATCCACCTTTCGATCGGGAAAGCGCGTGAGGACGAACTCCTCCACAAACATGGTGTAGAGGCGTTGTTCCGTTATGCTGTCGCCATAGAAAACGACGCGGTCCCCGTCCTTTAGAGCAAACTCGCCAGACTGCGCATGTAGCTTTGTGGGACGGTCAAAACCAACGCTGAGGAGAAGAACGAGAAACATGATCAGACGATTGTGTAAGAGATTACGGGCGAAAATTATGCGGTTTTGCATGATTGCCCTCGGACTGCTACGAGCTGAATTGGTTTGTGAAAACTCGCTATATTACACGAAGCCGGAATAGTTTCAGAGAGAAGCCAAATTTTGAGGTGAAGGTTGAGATTACTCGTCGGCACCCAATCCCAGCGGACCCGTCGCTTGGAAACTATTGGTGAGAAGCCAATTTCGGTTGGCTCAAGCACCTTGCCCAGCGAGCGACCGCTTCCGGCCGCACTCCCCAGGGTGCCTCGACTTCTCCTTCTAAAACTGCAAGCTGGATCGCGGCGTTGCCAATCGTGGAACACTCTACTGGCCCGGCAACTACCGGCAACCCGCAGTAGCTCTCAACCAACTCGTTCAGGAACCCGTTCTGGCTTCCACCACCTACGATATGTATTTTGCTGAAACGTTTTCCGGTGATCTCCGCGATGTTTCGCAAAAGCTGCGCATACTTTTTTGCGAGGCTATGGAAGATGAGGCCTGCCAGCGTAGGGGCCTCGGCGGGTTCCTCCGACACTCGGTTCAATCCATGCTTTTCGAGTACGGCATTGATGCGCCCGGGCATGTTACCGGGCAGCAGCAGATCAGGTTCATCGACAGGAATGTAAAACTGAGGCGGAGATAATCGCCGGCTCTCGGTAATGAGGTCTGGCAATTTCCAGTCGGCCCGCTTGCGACGCCACTCACGCAGACACTCCTCAATCAGCCACATGCCGTTTACGTTTCTGAGAAAACGAGAAGTTCCGCCGAGTCCGCCTTCGTTACTGAAATTACCGCGATAGGCGGCTTCGCTCAGGCAAGCTCGCGGCAATACTGTCCCAACAAGAGACCAGGTCCCGGAACTGATGAAAGCCCACTCATCTCCCGTGGCCGGAATTCCCGCGATCGCAGAACCTGTGTCGTGGCAGGCAGGCGCTATCAACTCCGTATTTCGGAATCCCGGCAGTTCGGCCAGATGTTCCTGTAGGTTTCCCAGGATCGTACCGGGTGGGACAATCGGAGGGAAGCTTGAAGAATCAAGTCCAGTAGTCCGGACAACCTCTTCGGACCACTTCATGGTGCCGACTTTCACCATCTGCGTATGTGTCGCGTTGGTGAACTCGGCGGCCCGGCTCCCGCCCAAACGGTGCAGGATGTATTCGGGCAGGTTCAGCCACACGGATCCCATTGCTTGGCCGTCGCACGCATCGGCGAATAGCTGGTACAGAGTATTGAAGCGCAGCATCTGGATCCCCGTGAGTTCGTGAATGCGCTCCGGAGGAAGCTTCTTCCATAACTCGATTTGACGAGCTTCTGTGCGCAGATCGCGGTAACAGAAAGGATCGCGCAGCGGCCGTCCACTTCCATCCAGCCAGACGTAATCGACCGCCCAGCCGTCCACACCGATCGAGTCGATGGGAGCCCGCGCCCGCTCAGCGCAAAACCCGAGTCCCGCCTCGATTTGAGAGCAGATATGAGCCAAGGGCCAGTGCAGGTGGCCATCAACTTCGGTGGGAGCATTCGGGAAGCGATGGACAACCTCGATCGTAGTTTCCGAACCTTTCGCTGTAATCAGTGATATGCGGCAACTCTCTGCGCCAAGGTCCACGGCGATAACGTGCCGTCTCTGTGCAACACGTGAACTGGCGCCAGTGTTCATCTGAGGAACGCTTCGGGCAAGCCTCCGTCCACCGGAAAAACATGTCCTGTCGTACGCCGTGATTTCGAGCCGCACAAGAACAGGATCGCTTCCGCGCAGTCCGAAGGTTCGATGGCGGCTTTGGTCAGATTCCGCTGCGCATAGAAAGCAGCGAGGGTATCGCGCAGTTTTTCGTCGGGCCATTCCGACTCGAAATCGAGCTTGTATTTGCGCAGGGAAGCCATGACGCGGTCCCGCGGAAACATGGTCGAGCCCTTGACCACCGTTGCCGGGCTGATGGCGTTAACCCGCACCTTCGGCGCAAGTGCGACCGCCAGTTCGCGAACTAGATGACTGAGTGCCGCCTTGCTCACGTCGTACGCTTCACTACCGACCTTTGGCACGACGGCATTAGCCGAACTTGTGAGCACCACAGCGCCGGGAAGCTGTTGCGCCGAAAAGATTGGCCGTGCTTCATCCACCAGCACAAAATTCGCCGTGACGTTCAAATCGAATGTGCTGCGCCATTGTTCGTCGCTGATCTTTCCATCGGCAGACGCCGCGAAGATCGCAGCCGTGTTCACCAGGATGTCCAAACCACCGTATGTCCCGACCACATCTTGCAGCATCCGGCGGATGGAGTTGCGATCACCGATGTCGGCAGGCGAACTCAGTACCCGTTCCTTCCCCGCGGAGGCTGCCACTGCCGACCGGGCCAGCTCGGCAGCGTTCAGATCTCGGTCGCAGATAGCAACATGTGCGCCGCGAGTCGCCGCAGCTTCAGCGACGGCGCGGCCGATTCCGTTCGCTCCGCCTACAATTACGGCAATGTGTCGGCTCAGTTCGTTTTCCGGTGGCTGTCTCCTCAGTTTGGCTTCTTCCAGCGACCAATACTCGATTCCAAACGCCTCAATTGGGGGAAGGGCTACATAGTTGTTCTGAACGGAAAATGCTTTCGAGGCTTCCGCGCTCGAAGCCTGTGGCAAGACGGTAGGAACATCACCGCGTGCCATTGCAGTCGCACCTTCCATCACGTGGATGGCATTGGTGTAGAACTCAGCCGTGATGCGAGCCTCAGTCTTGTTCTTGCCGAAGCTGAACATGCCAACTCCCGGCACTAGAACGACGGTGGGATTGGGATCTCTCATCCCGGGCGAATCCGGTGTCGCGTAGGTTTGATAGTACGAGCGGTATTCCTCTCGATACGAGCGGATTGCATCTCGTATCAGAGATGGGAGCTGATCGGGGTTACCGGAGGGATTCCAGTCCACGTACAGCGGCCGAATCTTGGTACGGACAAAATGATCGGGGCAGCTTGTCCCCTGGTGAGCCAAAGCTTTGGCTGCACTCGAATTGACGAATCGTACAACGTCTTCATGATCGGAGAAATGGCCAATCATCAGACGGAACTCAGAAACAAGTCCCCGAATTGTTGGAAAGATCGTAATCGCTACGTCGCGACGGTCCCGCCTTGCCTCGTAGTTGGCCCCGCCAAACAGGCCTTCGCCTGCGCGATCCACAAAACCGAGCACAAACTGGCCGAGATCATCGATGATCCGCAGCGTGCTCTCGTAGCACGACCGTTGGGTCTCCCCCCAAGTGAAAATTCCGTGCCCGCCTAAGATGATGCCGTCGGCGTCCGGATTTTTCTGAATCGCAGCACGCAGCATCAACGCCAGTTCGAATCCAGGGCGCTTCCAGGGAACCCAAATCATCCTATGGCCATAGTTGGAGTTGAATTCCTGCAGCCGCTCCAATCCGTTGGCTGAAGCCGCTAACGCAATGCCCCAATCAGGATGCAGATGATCGATGTGCGGAGCTGGTAGCAACCCGTGAAGTGGAGTGTCAATGGAAGCTGCTGTCGGATTTAGGCCCAGTGTGCACAGCGGGTAATAGGAGACGATCTCATCTTCGTAGGCTGCCCCGCGATAGCGTTGCTCGAGAGCGAGCAGCTTATCCATATAAAGCGTGGCAAAACCGTTGCGCTTGATGCTGCCCAGGTCACCTCCGCTACTCTTTACCCAAAGAGCGCTGGTCGGCTTTCCGGTGAGCGGATCTGTTTCGTCGAGCTTGGAACTGGTGTTGCCGCCACCGAAATTCGTAATCCGAAGATCGGAGCCCAGGAGATTCGAGCGGTAGCGCAGCAACTCCGCCGCATCCAAGCCAGCGGCGACTTCGTCAGACCACCGGTCGGTCAGGTACCGAAGAGCGGTGTTTGGCTCCGCAGATGCAAGGTCAATTAGAGTCATGCGTAGGATGCGGCTCCTTTTTTCCGGCCACCCCGCTCGCGGGCGGCGTTTTCGATGTAACCGCTTAGGCGAAGCGCCGTAAGCGGGTTCGTAGGCAATCCTTTACTTCGGCGCCATTCTTCGACCATCGGGCGCACGTCCGTTTCGAAAGCGTCCTTCAAACAATTCTCCGCGTCAATCAGAGCGTGCTTCATACGTGCGGCCTCCAGCGCCTCATGATTGATGATCGCTGCCTTGGCGAAGAGCTGTTGCGCCGTCATGACCGTCTGGACCATCGCTTCCATCTTGATCTTAAGATTGTGGCTCTGATCGACCATGTAGGCCAGGTCCGCCTTTCGCTGGGTCTCCCACTCCCAATGAGAAATCTCGGCGAAAATCCGGAAGATCTGATAGGGATCGATCGAGGCCAGCGTGAGGTCATCATCTGCGTAACGCCGGTCATTGAAGTGGAACCCGCCCAGCATGTCTTCACTGAGCAGCCAAGCCACGATCTGCTCGATATTCTGCGCCTGGTAGTGGTGACCGGTGTCGACCAGAACACTCGCCTTCGGACCCGCTGCTTTAGCCAGGAGAAACGCCATGCCCCAGTCCGCGACATCGGTGTGATAGAAAGCGGGCTCGAAAGGTTTGTACTCGATAAGTAGTCTCTGCTGGGCGCCGAGGGCCCCGTGAACCTTCTTTAGACCATCTGCAAGCCACTGCTTTCTACGGCGAATGTTTGCTGTTCCCGGATAGTTGGATCCATCGGCGAACCAGGGTGTGACGTCGCGTGATCTCAGTGCTTGAGCCAGTTGCACGGAATGCAGGATGTGCCGAAGCGCCTTCTCGCGAATCTCCGGGCGTTCGTTTGCCAGGGAGCCGTGCTTGTATTCCTGGTCCTGAAAGACATTCGGATTGATCGAACCGGGTCGGATCTCATATTTGGCGCTCAGGGCACGAACCTCGTCTACACCGTCCTCCCCTGACAAATCCCACAATACGTGCAGAGCAATGGTCGGACAGATTCCTGTGAGGGCGTGCACCTGTCCGGCATCGGCGAACTTTTCACTGATGGTCGTGGCGGCGCTGTCTTGCAGGAACTTCCCGAAACGAGTTCCGGTATCAGCAAATCCCCAGGAAGGCAGTTCGATCTGAAAAGTGTCAAGAGCTTGATGAACTAACTCGGCAGGTGAGGGCATTTCTATTCCCCTTTTTCGGGTAATCCCAGAATATAGTCCTTCCAGAAACTATTTCAATAACAAAATTCAGGCTGAACGTGGGCGTGGAGCGCCAACCAGTGCCGCATAACGGCTTACCATGCGGTGTTCAACATAGTTGTACGGAGGAACGCTTTCCCCCTTCAAAAGTGCCAGGCTTAATTGGATCAAGCGCGGCCCGTACGTCGCAGTCTCGTGCGAAATCGAGCCGATGATCGGACTGTTCTTGCGCTCCATCTCCTGCATCACCTCGGGAATACAGTCATGACTGAGAATTGCAATCTGCTGATCTCTCTTCATCTCTCGTGCGGCTTGCAGCGCGCCCAGAGCGCTGGAATCGCTGTTCGGAGCTACGAGGATTCTTGTGGCCTTTCGGTGCTGCAGCAGAACGGCGCGCATGGCCTCTCGGCTGGGTCTTGTCAGGCCACCCCCGTCAACACGCACGAATCTTTCATCACTGATTTCTCGCAGGCGGGCGCGAACTCCTTCGAACGCCCCAGTGATGCGGCTCTGTACCAAAGTTCCGGCTTTGCGAAGTTCCAGGCCGACGACTAAATCGACCTCTCCGCCCCATTTCTTTTGCGCATAGGCTCCCAGCAAATCACCGGCTTCCAGTCCGGCTCGATAGTTATCGAGACCGAAGAACACGGCATTTGGGTGCGGAATGTCGACCGCAATCAGGGGAACACCCGCTTCCTTCAGACGATCCGCAATGATTGGCGCGACGTAGCGATCAGTCTGAAATTCTATTACCAGATCGACCCGCTGATTGATGAACTCCTCTACGTTTTTGCGCGCTATATCGCCGCTATACTGATTGTCGAGAACGATCAGATCCAAACCGGCGCCCATGGCCGCGACCTTAAGACTTTCAGTGACCGCATTGGAAAAAGGCAACTCTCCGGATTGCCCTCCGAAGCCAACGCGGAGCTTTCGTGGCCGGCTGATCAACCTGTAGCGCCCGTCTTCGGGACGAGAAACATACCCTCGATGAACTAGAGTCTTCAAAATTCGAAACACGGTCGTTTTTGAAACGCCGGTTCGCTGGTAGATTTGTTCCAACGACATCGGCTGTTTTTGCTGTTCCAGCAGTTCGAGGACATCAAGACTCTTGGAAAGAACGGGAATCAGGTAAGTCGGGCTAGACGTGCGGTTCATTAGAAATTGGGAAGCCTTTCACTCAGACGTTCTGGCTGGTTTGGAGTGTATCACCGGTCGGTTTCGATAGAGAAACGTGTCTGATTCCTCGCGCTAATCCGCATCCTTTTCACTGATTGTTGTGGAGATCTCCTCAGGCGCAGATCGAAAAATAGGCGCTCCTGTGGGCACAGCCGCACAGCCACGACGAACCAGAAACGATTTCACATTGTCTTCTTTGGAGCGAATTGAAGGAAACATCGCAATCGGACATTCATCGTCTTTTAATGCCGACCTTATATACTTGAGGGCTTCCAACTTCATCATAGGACTTCCTGTCATGAAAAGAGTTCTTCTCCTCACAGCTATGCTCCTGTTGTTGTTCTGCGTCAACCCGCTTTATTCGCAATCCGCTTATGAAGCCGTCAACCCATTCATCGGGACTGCCGCCGACGGGAACACCTTCCCGGGCTCAACCTTGCCTTTCGGGATGGTGCAATGGGGGCCCGACACGCGCGCTGACGGATGGTATCACTACAGTGATAAGGCCCTGCGCGGGTTCAGTCTTACGCATATCAGCGGAGCAGGTTGCCCCATGTACGCGGATGTGCCGGTAGTCCCGTGGACCACTAACATTACACAGCACCCAGGCACACCGAACGCTTACGCGCTCGCTTTCTCGCATGAAAACGAGCAGGCACATCCAGGGTTCTACTCCGTCAACCTAGACAATGGCGTCAAGGTGGAGCTCACCGCAACCAAGCGGGCGGGCATCGGGCGCTTCACGTTTTCGCCAGAGGCAAACGCCACATTGCTGCTGCGAACTGGGGACAGTGCCAACAGCGCTGATGACAAGCGGGTCGGCGATACCTCGTCTATCGAATTGCAGGGAAACGATGCGGCCATTGGTACTGTTCTCAGCGGCGGGTTCTGCGGAAGTAATTCCAATTACACCCTCTATTTCGCGTTCAAGTTCTCCGAGCCTTTCGTATCTACTGGAACATGGGATGACTCACTGCATCCCGACGGAAGGGAAGTGACAGGTCATCGCGCGGGGGCTTGGGTCTCCTTCGGGAAGCTCGCTAAGCCACTTCTGGTGAAGGTCGGCATATCTTTCGTGAGCACCAGTAACGCCGCCTCCAACTTGAACCAGGAAGTTCCGCAATGGGACTTCGCGGCTGTCGCCTCTTCTGCCAAGAACGAATGGAGCGCTCTCCTGGACAGGGTGAAAGCCGACGGCGGTTCCCGCGAACAGCGTGTGCTCTTCTACACCGGCCTCTATCACATGCTGCTTTCGCCGAACATTTTCAGCGATGTCAATGGCGATTACATCGGATTCGATAATAAGGTTCGCAGATTGGTGGCTGGCGAGCAGCAATATGCAAATTTTTCAGATTGGGACATCTACCGGAACGTGGTGCAGCTGCAATCCTGGCTTTTCCCCAAAGAAACTGCCCAGATGATGCAATCGCTGGTACGCGACGCCGATCAGAGCGGTTGGCTCCCGCGCTGGCCGGCGGCGAACGACGTCACCTATGTCATGGGCGGCGATTCTTCAGCCATCCTGCTCTCATCCGCTTTCGCATTCGGTGCGCACGGATTCGACACCAGGCCGGCGCTTCGTCACATGTTGAAAGGTGCAACCCAGTACGAAAAAGGACCTCACGAAGGCTATGAACGGCCAGGTCTGGATGAGTATCTGTCTCAGGGTTATATCAGCTTGGGCGAAGGGTGGAGAGAAAATGCAGCATCTTACACCCTGGAGTACAACAGTGCCGATTTTGCCATTTCTCGATTCGCCGAGGCTCTGGGAGACAAAGAAAATGCCGACCGACTGTTGCGAGCCGCACAAAGCTGGAAGAAGTTGTTCGATAAGGACAGCGGCTTTGTTCGTCCCCGCGAGAGAGATGGCTCGTTTATTGCCGGCTGGGATCCGGATCACCTTGCTCCGCATCACAAGGGTTGGGACCAGCCTGACCAGATAGGCTTCGAAGAAGGTTCGACCTGGCAGTACACATTTATGATCCCATTCAACTATGGTGGACTCTTCAAGTCCATGGGTGGTCCCGCTCGCGTCATACCCAAGCTTGACAAGTTTTTCGAAAAGCTCACCGGATGGGCCGTGCCGAATTACACCGTGACAAACGAGCCCGATTTTTGCGCCGCTTACGCCTATCTGTGGGCTGGTGCTCCCTGGAAAACACAGGAAGTGATCGACCGCGTTCAAAGGGAAACTTTCTTCAACAAACCGGACGGCCTGCCGGGCAATGACGATCTCGGCGCGACTTCGGGCGTATATGTCTGGAATGCACTAGGAATGTACCCCGTCATTCCAGGTGTGGGAGGTGTCGCGCTCGGCGCACCGATGTTCCCCCGAACGACTATCAACCTTGGAAATGGAAGCTCAATCGAGGTCGTCACTCAGGGGACGGGAACGTATGTACAGAGAGTTTCACTAAATGGGAAGAGTTACGACAAGAGTTGGATTCCCGTGGCAGCTTTCTCGGAGAAGAACAATCGCCTGGTATTTACGACGGGTACGCAGCCCAACATGGGTTGGGCCACGCAGCCGGACAGTTTGCCACCGTCGTACGATCTGAACTAAGCAGCCGAAGCAGCAAGACGCTGGGAGAGTGTCGCGGAGACTGCGCCTCTGGCCCATTCTCGACGATATAGCTATTATGTCAAGGCCGTCAGAAGGTGTTCGAGGCATATCTAGTTACGGTCGGCTCTTAACGTGCTAACTACGCCGCCTGGGACACCGGTTTTTCCTGCAGCAGAAGCTCCGACGCCTGTACCCGCCGGTCCGAGTGGAACCACTTTTGGACCACGTTATCGCACAGGAAGTTCGCGAGCGAGAGCAGGCTCATGCCTTGGTGATGAACCATCCACTGCCGCACGAGTTCATAACGCGGGCCCCACAAACGCTTCCTCGGTACCGTGTAGTCAGCCGACTCGCAAAACCCGTACCGTCCAAACCACCCGAGCGATTCCATGCGGCGCAGATTCGCGAGCGCCGCTTTCCGGTCTACATTCAACGCCAGAAAGGTCGAGTAAGGAGAAATGATCAACGGCTCCGTTTCATGTTTCTTCAACGAGAGGCTCGGCACTCCGAACGCTTCATAGTGATAATCTCCTGCGTCGTTGCGCCGCGCGCACGCAGATTCAGAGATTCCCCAGGGCACACCTTTTTCCGCAGCGTATTCCTGCTGTGAGCGAACTGCAGCCACGCTGGCGCGGTGCAGCAGCGTGTTCCGGTAACTTCTCATCCATATCGAGGGCATCAGGTACTCAAACATCGTCCCCGTCCACGACATCACCACTGGGCGCCCACGATCGGTCGTGACCGGACGCCGCAACCTAAACCAGCAATCTTGCGGGATGTCGTCCTTCGCGATCCCTACGAAGACCGCGGTGCGCGGTTCCGTCGTCAGCAGATCGTAATAGTAAGGCTGTAGCTGGTTCGTTTCCGCGTCGTAGCCGACCGAGACCAGCAGGCGCTGCTTGTCGACCATGAACGAGAAATCCATGGCGTCGGCCAGCTCAAACGCGTGTTTCGCAATTTCCTTTAAACCCTCGATTAGCTCCAATGTATTTTTCCGTGCGGCCGCAAACATCCCGATCCACTGGTGCCGTTGGAACTGATTCTCGCTGCTCGCTTCCGCCAAAGCTGCATCCAGATGCAATTCGAACTCTGAAATAAGATCCGGCAATCGCTCCAGGGCGACCGATTCCGCATCCTTCCGGTCCCGTACCTTCTTGCGGAGCGCCGAAAACTCCGGCAGCACCCATGGCATGTGTCTGCTGGCAAGTGACCTGACAGCGTCGATCCGCTCGCGCACCTGCTTGCGAAGCCACTCGATCTCGGCCGAGTCAGCCTCCTTTCCTTGCTTCGCCTCCAACTTCTCCAATGGAAAATCCAGCATGGCGGCCAGCCACTCTCCACTCCGACTTCGCGCCTCAAAACGGTCCAGGTCGCGTTTGCGAAGCGCTCGTAAGTCAGCGAGTGCGCTGAGATAGTCCCGGAGTCCCTCAGCCACCGTTCGCGATAGCAATGGCCGGCTCAGGCAGTCGCGGCATCCTTGGCGCAATGTCCACAGCGAGGCCACAAGGTTGCCGCTGTCCACTGATGACACGAACAACGGCGGCTTAGGCGCGAGCGTACGCGTGTCGTACCAGTTGAGCAGGTGCCCGCGGAATTTCCGCATACTACTCAAAGTTGCCATCGTCTTTTGTGTCAGGTCCACCGCTTCCGGCAGCGTGA
>Ga0335069_10004349_pt1 | contig 21067 bp, 18 predicted proteins | sample Lox_Sample_11_FD_206714 | JGI IMG/M metagenome (GOLD analysis project Ga0335069, IMG submission 206714) | Soil microbial communities from Loxahatchee National Wildlife Refuge, Florida, United States - Lox_Sample_1.1 | ecosystem: Environmental > Terrestrial > Soil > Wetlands | place: USA...
GGTGCTCCGGCAGCACTTGGCAGGAAACATGAAACAGCCCTTCCAGCGCGGGCGCCATGCGCGTCAGGATCCGGCGATCATACTCGCCGATCGCGAGCAGATGCAGATGCTTCATCGGGCTTCTACAACAGGACGGCTCCAGCCGTATTTCTTGATCTTGTGATGCAGGGTTACCCGATCGATGCCTAGTAACTCGGCGGCTCGCGTCTGGTTCCAGTTACAGCCTTCCAGCGTCCGGAGAATGTGCACCCGCTCAATGTCTTCCAGGCTCTGATGGCCGCCGTTAGGCGTCGCCTGTGCCGTCTTGAATACGAAGTCCGAGTCGCGGATTTCGGGCTCTTGGGCCACCACCATTGCTCGTTCCACTGCGTTCTCCAGTTCCCGGATGTTGCCTGTCCATGGCTGTTGCTGCAGCAACCCCATTGCCTCCGGCGACACTCGGGAGATCTTTTTGTTCATCTGCATGCAGAACTTATGGACGAAGTGGTTTACCAAGAGGGGAATGTCATCTCTGCGATCGCGCAATGGCGGCAGCTCAATCCGGAAGACGTTCAGCCGATAAAACAGATCGGGCCGGAACTGCCCATCCTCGATCATTTTCTCTAAATTCCGGTTGGTCGCCGCCACGCAACGGAAATCCACTTTCAAGGGTTGCGTCGATCCCACCCGGACAATCTCGTGCTCCTGCAATACCCGGAGCAAGTCCGTCTGCGTCTTCAGGCTGATGTCGCCAATCTCGTCAAGGAAGACGGTGCCGCCTTCGGCTATCTCGAATTTGCCTTTCTTCCGGAACTGGGCTCCCGTGAAAGCCCCTTTCTCATGACCGAAGAGCTCGCTTTCAAGCAGTGTCTCAGTAAGCGCGCCGCAATGAATCACTACCAGCGGGTGAAACTTCCTCGGACTGGCATGGTGGATCGCCCGCGCCACCAATTCTTTTCCTGTCCCGCTTTCTCCGGTAATGAGAACGGTCGCGTCCGTGGGTCCAACCGTTTCGATCGCGTCAAAAACTTTATTCATGGCCGCGCTTTGTCCGACGATGTCCTCTGGCCGCGCTACTTCCGCCACTGTTTCCCGCAGCCGCACGTTCTCCTGCTCCGTTTGCTTGTGCGCGAGCGCCTTCTTGACGAGATGTGCAATCTCATCCGGATCGAGCGGCTTGGTCACGTAGTCATAAGCTCCGTTCTTCAGCGCCGTGACCGCGGTTTCCACCGACGCATAGCCCGTCATCATGATTACGATCAGCTCCGGCGCCACCTCGTGCATCCGCCGCTGCAGTTCAATCCCGTCCGTGCCGTGCATCTTGATATCCAGCAGCGCCGCATCGAACTGATGAGTGGCCAGTAGAGTGAGCGCCTCACTGGCATCTTGCGCCGTCTCGATTTCATATCCCTCTTCGCGAAACCACTTGCCGAGTGAATCGCGAACGCTCAGCTCGTCGTCGACGATCAACAGCCTCCCAGGCATACTCACTGCATTCACCTCGTCGCTGAAGTTTGCGTAACCGGAGCAAGTGGCTCTGTCGAATTCTCTACCGGCAAAACAATTGTGAAAATGGTGCCCTTGCCGAGCTCCGATTGCACTTCGATCCGTCCGCCGTGCCGCTGAATGATGCTGTTACTCACCGCCAGGCCAAGCCCCACGCCTTTACCCGTCTCCTTGGTGGTAAGAAAAGGCTCAAAAATCTGGGCCAGAATGTCAGGTGCGATCCCGGTGCCGTCGTCTCGCACCGCGATGCGGTACTCGACGCCTTCCGAGTCCAAACGGGTGCTGATCCACAGATTGCCCCCGCGCGGCATGGCGTCGATCGCGTTCATGATCAAAGCCAGCAGCACCTGCTCGACCTGTGCCGGATCGCAAGGGATTGCCGGAAGTTCCGGCGGCAGATCCAACTGAAGCTGAATTCCATTCAGGTCCAGCTGGTGCTGCACCAGGCGCACCGCCCGCCCAATTACTTCGCGCACCTCGGTGACTTGGCGGTTGAGGGGCGCCGTCCGCGAGAAGACGAGCAGGTTCTTCACCAGGTCGCCGCAACGCTTACTCTCGCTCGCGATCAACTCCAGGCATTGGCTCGCCTCCTCGCGCTTTTCCGGCGAGGCTAGTTGATCGCGCTCGATCCACTTCCGAATCAGCTTGGCGTAGGTCAGAATGCCCGCCAACGGGTTGTTAATCTCGTGCGCCATCACCGCCGCCATCTTTCCGATGGTGGCCATCTTTTCGACCTGCACGACGTGGTCCTGCGCCCTCTTCAACTCTTTCGTTTTCTCTGTGACACGGTCTTCAAGCGTCTTAGCCCACGCCACGATCTCTTCATTGGCAGCCCGTAGCTGCAAACTCATTCGGTTGAAAGATTGCGCCAACGCGCCCAGTTCGTCCTCTGAACTGGCATCGATCTGGAATCCAAGATTTCCGAACGCCAGCTGCTGGGTTCCGGACTGCAGTTGCTTGATCGGCATGTCTACCAGCAGAAGGATGAATAACCAGCTCAGGCAGGCGATCAGAATCAAGGCCATTGCGGTCGCCCCGAACATCGTCCAACTGCTCTGCGCCAGCTGCGCGTCCGCCTGTTTCAGGGATAAATTCGTGTCGAGTACGCCCAAAATGCGTTGGCTCGCCGGATGTGCGTGGCACTCCGCGTTCGAGCACGAGGGCTCATTTTCAATCGGCGTGATAATTCCCAGAATGCGCTGCCCTTGGCCGTCGTGGTAGATGCGGAATCGATCTGGCCGGTTCAGCTTGGTTAGCGGTTGCGACTGAGCGTGGCAGCCGTAGCAGGCTTCCGCATCTTTGTCGACGATGCGGCTGATCTCCGAGGGCGTGCTGGAATAGCTGATGCGTCCTTCCTGGTCGAAGATGCGCACCCGCACCACCCCGGGCTCGCCCGCCATCGTAGCGATCGACCGATACAGGCCTTCCCGGTCATTGCGCAGCATGTAATAGGATGCGCTGCGATGGATGACATCGCTAACCCGCTCGGCGCTGCCTAGAAGTGCTCCTTCCAGGTGCCGGCGGTGTAGGCGAATCGTCACATACCCCAGCACCCCGAACACCGCAATCATCACCAGCAAGAGCAAACTAATCAGTTTTGCGCTCAGGCTTCGGGTCAGCCGCCGCGCTCCATCACGACTTGGCTCAGTCTCCGGCATGGCTCAGCGCTGGTGCCGCCTGTATTACTCTCGGCTCTTCTGCGTGGTGCTCTGTTTCGGCAGCGAAGATCGGCAGGTACTTCACCGCCAGTCCGAACAGGAAGAAGCCCATCGCGATCATCATCAGCGTGATCGAATACTCCGTCCATCTCGGCACAAAGTGATGCCCGACATAGGTCTCGAAGCCGATCACCGCTATATTCAGCCGGTTCGTGATGAACCCCAGCACTGCCGACACCGACGCAAAATACAACAGCTGCGGTGATAGCCGTACTTTCTTAAAGCTCAGCATCGTGATTGGAATCACGTACGTGAGGATCAGCTCGATCCACAGGAAGTACGCTTCATAACTCGGCTTGAAAATCTCGCGCAGCAAGTCCCGGTGGTAGTAGTCCTCGATGCGCAGCAGGAGATTCACCCACAGCGCTACCAGCAACGCGCCGCCCAGCGTCACCAGCACCGGAAGCTCGAGCTGACGGCCAAACGCCTTCGCGCTTTGCGTCGACTCGAAGATGGTCATCGCCAGGCCGACTGCAACTGCCGAGGCAAAGAAGAAAAAGGGCAGCGCCGGCGTGTACCAGAAGGGATGCAGCTTGCTCGGCATGATCAGGTACAGCGACCCCAGCGAACTCTGGTGCAGTGTTGAAAGCAGAATTCCCGCCACAATCAGGATCGGATAAATGCGGTGAATCCAGGTGATCGGCGTCTTCCAGTTCAGCCGTTCAAATACATTGGGTAGAAATTCGAAGAAAAGCACGGTGGTGTACGTCATCACGCACATGCCCACCTCGAACATCACCGAATGCAGGTTGCGGTAAATCAGTTGGTGCCAGATGAACCACGGGCGGCCCAGGTCAAACAGTAACCCGCAGATAAAGAGCAGGTAACCCAGAAACGCCGTCAGCACGGCAGGCTTCACCACCGGGTGCAGTCTCTCAACATTGAACAGGTAAACCGCGCCCACCATGCAGAAACCGCCCGCCGCCAGCATCACGCCGCACAGGCAATCGAAACCGATCCAGAAGCCCCACGGGAACTGGTCGCTCATGTTCGTGGCCGCGCCGAGCCCATGAAAAAAGCGCACGTACGACGAGTACAGCCCTAAGCCCATGATGACCAGGAAGACCGCCTTCCAAAACGTGAGTTTGAATTTCATCGTTTGCCCCCGTTTTTCTCGGCTTCTTCCGCGGCCGCGACTTCGTCCCGGCGATGCGAAATCCAATAAATGCCACCGAGCACCAGCGTCCATAAAGGAACAAAATCCGGAATGCGTTCCATGACGCGCCCGGTGTATTCCGGCATCGGCTTCTCGCCGATTTTGGGCGATGCCGGGTATCCGTAGTCCTCCACATCCGTTCCCGCAATCAGCAGAACCGATGTGCCTCCCACTTCATTCAACCCATAAATCCGATTCTTGTAGTTGGCCGGATTCTGCTCGATCCGTTGTTTTGCCTCCGCGATCAACTCGTCGCGCTCGCCGAATTTCGTCGCTCCCGTCGGACAGATCTCCGCGCATGCCGTCTGCTTGCCGGCTGCCACCCGGTCCGGGCACATGATGCATTTCCGTACCCGTGGGTTGAGCGATTGCCACTCGTACTTGGGCTGGTTGAACGGGCACGCCACCATGCAATACCGGCAGCCGATGCACTTCCATACGTCGTAAACCACCGGCCCGGCTTCCGTTTTGTGCAGAGCCCCGACCGGGCAGACCGAAGCGCACGCCGGTTCCTGGCAGTGCATGCAGAGCCGCCGCATGTATTTATCGTTTTTGGTGAGAACGACTGTGTATTTGTGCGCCGACTGTACTGGCTCAGCGGCGATCGCGTCGTCGTAGGGAAGATGATTCTGCTGCGCGCAGGCGCCTTCGCATTGCTTGCAGCCGATGCATAAGGTCGCATCGTATAACAGAGCCTTGCTCATGGCAGTCTCTCAAGCCTCGATCGGCGGAGGACTTCCTAGGCCCACATTTCTACAGCTGCGAAGGAAGGCGACCCCGACCCGCCGGGGAAGCATCGCGTAAGAAACAATACCCGGGTCCGGGGAGTGTGCCGCCGGTACCCGGGTGGACTGTTCCTGTGTGGAGCGCCGTCCGGGGTGTCGTGGCCTGGGGAACTAGGATGAGGCCGTTTGTGTTCCAACCACCCAGGCTGCGCAGTGAGCGCTCACTCGACACCCCGGACTCCCGGTTCCGTTTCGGGCTCAGCCCGATCCCTCGCCGGTGCGCCAAAAGGGAACAGTCAGTCTTGTGCTACTTCTTCTGCAGTTCGCGAATGTAGCTGACCACGGCCTTCACTTGGTCCGGGTTCAACGCCTTCGCTACTGCCGCGTGCTTCGGATTGGTGTTGACAACCTTCGCGATATCGTCATCCGACATCTTTTTCGCGTCGTCCGACACCAGGCTCTTTGCGGCGCCCTTGCCGGCTCCATCCGGACCATGGCACATCGCGCATTTCGCTTTGAAGAGGGCTGCGCCATCTTCACCCGCCCAGGACAGGCTCGGGATCAGGACAAACAGGACTACGGCGATCGTCAATACCAGGATCGCGATCTTAGTGGTTTTCATGAGGACATGCTCTCCTTAAGAACTCAATCTTCCGAGAGGATTACGGCTCAAGAATGATTAAAATTGCCGCGAACCTCTCTTGGGCGTCCTGCCGTTGCGAAGCGCTATAACAAATCTCCACAGCACGCTGCCCGATCTGAGTGTCCATTTTTCAACCACTTTCGCGCAGTGATTTGAATCACGTCTGATCGTGATATTGACCGCCTCGCCCTTCCCACATCCTTAACAAACTAATGGATCAATACCCCTGTCACTGCTACACCGATCCCAATGGCTCCCAGAATGAGCCCGAAATACCAGAAAAGCCGTCGCCCCGATAGTAACGTGATCGAAGTGATGACCAGGGCCATCTCTAAAAACACTTCGCCCAGGTCGAATCGGTCTGCCTTCCGCTGCTCGACCGCCAACTCATCCTCCAGATGCTTCGCTTCCGCCTGGATGTCGGTTTGTTCATCCTTATAGCGGTCGGCCTCCATCTTGTACTTATCCCGCAGGTGGCTTAGAGCCCCGGGATCGTTGCTGTTCGCGACGGCGGTGAAATCTGAAAAAATCTCATCCGTGTGCCGCCGGATATTCTTCGCCTGGTAATAGGCCCATTGATCGGACGCTTTCGCTTGCAGCAGCAACTCCTCCGTGTGCGCCCGATGTCCCAATAGCGACACCACCGCCACCAGCACTGCCAGCACTGCCATTGTCACTGTGACCGGCGCTAGCGATGGATTGTGCCTCGCATGCTCGGCATGTTCCTGAAGTTCATGAAGTTCTTCGGACACTGCTTCACCTCAATGAGTGATAGATGGGGTTTCGACCGATTACAGACTCGCAATTACAAAATTACCAAATTACGATTCTGCCTATTCTCCCATGACCTTCACGATAACTCGCTTGTCGCGCTTCCCATCGAATTCCGCATAAAAGATCCGTTGCCACGTACCCAGGTCCAGTTTTCCGTTCGTGATCGGCACAATAACCTCGTGATGGATCAGCAAGGCCTTCAAGTGTGAGTCACCGTTATCCTCGCCCGTATCGTGGTGTTTGTAGTCCTTCCGAAAGGGCGCCAAGCCTTCCAGCCATTCGTCAATGTCTTCAATCAGGCCACTCTCGTTGTCGTTGACGTACACTCCGGCCGTGATGTGCATCGCCGACACGAGCGCCATACCTTCCTTCACCCCGCTCTTGCGCACGATCTCTTCCACTTGGGGCGTCAGATGCACATACGCGCGGTGCGTCTTCGTATGAAATTTCAAATACTCCGTGGTTACTTTCAAGATTATTTCCTCCCAGGAAGTCGTAGCCAGAACTTTCAGTTTCGCAGATAATCCTCTGGAAATCCCACAGGAGCGCTTGGACCCGCACGCGAATGATCTGGAAGCCCTCCGCTCGCTGATCAGCCAACTGGCCCAGCGTATGGAGGCGCTCGAACGCAGGCTCGAGAAGTTGGAGTGCGGCCCTGCGCCGTTCGTCACCTCGCCATCGCAGCCTCTTCAGGCGCCGGCCGGTTCACCTGCCACTCCTCCGCAGGCACCCATGCGTTCGCCCGTCGCACCGCCGCCCGTTCCGGCCACTCCACCGCGTCCGGTTTACCCTTCGCCTCTGAGCCACAAAACGCCACCCGATGATCTCGAGTCCCGCATCGGCTCCCATTGGCTCAACCGCATCGGCATCACCGCAGTCCTGATCGGCATTTCCTATTTCCTGAAGTACGCCTTCGACAACAACTGGATCGGCGCCTCGGGCCGCATCGGCATCGGCTTGCTCGCCGGTATCGCAATCGTCGCTTGGAGCGAACGCTTCCGCAAAAAGGGATACCAGGCGTTCTCATATTCGCTGAAAGCCGTCGGCATCGGCGCACTGTATCTCTCCTTGTGGGCGGCGTTTCAGGTCTATGCCCTGATCCCGAGCGACGTCGCCTTTGTCGCCATGTTCATCGTCACGGCTTCCACTGCCGTCATGGCTGTAGTGCAGGATGCTGAAATCCTTGCCGCCTTCGCCCTTACCGGCGGTTTCAGCACTCCGCTGCTGCTTTCGACCGGACAGAACCACGAGATCGTTCTCTTCCTTTACGTGGCTTTGCTCGACGCCGCCACTCTTGCGCTTGTCATTCTCAAGCCGTGGCGTCGCTTGCTCCTGCTGAGCTACATGGCCACGCTCGGCCTTTACGTCGCCTGGTACAGCACCTATTACGATCGCAACCAGCTCATAACGACTCTCGTCTTTGCCACGCTATTCTTTGCAATTTTCGCGGTTGCACCCATCGTCGCTCGCAAAACCGAGCGCGGCGCAAGCCTTTCGACCCTCCCGCTGTTTCTCTCTTTTGTGAACGCAGGCGTCTACTTCCTGCAAGCCTACGCCATGCTTGAGTCAGTCGATAAGACCCTCATGGCGTGGTTTGCCCTCGCTCTGGCCGCTCTCTATCTGTTCCTGAGCAATCTGGCTCGCGATCGTGACCCCGAACCCGAAAAAGCGCGCAAGCTTCAACTCCTGCATCTCGCTCTGGCTGTCGGCTTTATTACCATCGCGATCCCCATCCGTCTCGATGGCCATTGGATCACTCTTGGGTGGTTTGTCGAAGCTGCCGTGCTTCTCTGGGTTGCCGACCGCATCTCCTCCGATTTCCTGGCAGGCTTTGCATTGGCAGCCCTTGCCCTCGGCGTTGTCCGCCTGCTGATCTTTGACGATTTCTACACCACGACTCTGATCTTGAACTGGCGCATGCTGACTTACGGCGTTGCCATCGCTGTCCTCGGCCTGGTCGCCTGGTTCGGATCGAGGCGCGGCAACCAAACCGGACGCCAAGTCGCCGCCGCTGCGATGGTCACTGTTAACATCCTTGCGTTAATCGGCCTCAGCCGCGAAGTCTCCAGCTACTTCGCCCAGCAGCAGGCTGCACTCTCGCACGACCGCTACCGCGTTTGGACGCCGGGAGTTGGCCTTCAGCCTTCGCCTTGGCATCGCTTGAAAATCACCGAGGCCTTCTCCTACTCGGCGCTCTGGATGGCGTACGGGGCCATGCTCATGATCATCGGCTTCTGGCGTCGTTCGGCCTTCGTCCGCTGGCAGTCTCTTTTCCTGATCGCCGCCACCATCGTTAAAGTCTTTGTCTACGATGTCTGGGAGCTCGACCGAGGCTTTCGCATTGTCAGCTTTATCGTCCTCGGAGTGCTCTTGCTGGCGATTTCCTTCGTTTATCAAAAAGGCTGGCTGCAGTTTTCCAACGCGGCCGAACCAGTTGCAACGGAGCCCCGCCCGTGAAGTCGCTTTTCGTGCTGTATACGAAGCGAATCATTGTGTTCGCCTTGCTACTCGCCGCCGCCGAGCCCGCCGCGAAGCCAATTTATTTTGCTCGCGTTCGTCAGATCTATGCGGCTACGACCAGTTCGCAAAACTACTTCGTCGTCGATCCCGACTTGTGGGCCCACGCCCGCCCCGGTCTCGCCGATCTCCGCATCTACAGCGCCGACACCCAGATCCCCTATGCCCTGACGGCCGAAGAAACCTCGACTTCCACCGAGCAGCACGAAGCCCGCATCCTCAATCTCGGAGCCGTCGGCGTCGAGACCCACTTCGATCTCGATATGCAGGGCCTCCCCGAGTACGATCGCGTACAGCTCCGGCTCAGCGCCATGAACTTCGTGGCTACCGCCGGCGTCGATGGCCGGGAATCGCTCGACATGAGCCCTTCCACCGCGCTAGCCTCCTCAACTATCTACGATTTCTCGCGAGAGCGGCTGGGCTCGAGCTTCGTTCTGCATCTTGCTCCCTCGACCTTCCGCTACCTGCACGTGCGCATCAGCCAGGGGGTCCAGCCTGGTCAGGTTCTGGGCGCGGAAGTCTCCCTCCTGCACGAGTCAAAAGCCGCGTGGAGCCGCGCCGGCACTTGTGCTCCGCCCGAACCGCACAACCGCGAGACCATCGTCACCTGCGAGCTTTTTCCCGGAGCCCCGCTCGCCCGCCTCTTGTTCGACATCCCTGGCGCTTCTTTCAACTTCCGCCGTACCGTCACCGTGTCCGACGATAAAGGCGATGATCTCGTCCGCAGCAGCATTAGCCGCATTCGCATGGAGAAAGCGCATCCTCCGGTCCTGACCGAGGAATTGGCTCTGCGCGTCCCCTGTGGCGCCTGCAATCCGGAGCAGCGGACGTTGCGCGTCGCGATTGATAACGGAGACGATACTCCGCTCCCCGGTGTCCAAGTCGTGCCCGAAGCTCTCGAGCGCCGTGTCTACTTCGATCCCCAAGGCCGAACCGATCTCCGCCTCTACTACGGCGACGAGAAGCTGGGGGCGCCGGTCTACGATTTCGCAAAGTTCTTCAAGCCCGCCTCCGACGCAGTTCTGGTTACACTCGGAGCGGAAACGGGGACCGGCTTCCCGCCTCGCCCCGATGACCGCCCCTGGTCCGAGCGTCATCCTGCTTTCCTGTGGATTGTCCTGCTGATGGCCGTCGTGACCTTAGCTGCGATCGCCCTCCGCAGCATGATGAATGCCAGCGCACCTAAATCGAACTGAAGCACGCCCCGTGAGGAAGGGAACTAAGCAGCGACCAGCGCCTCGGCCGCCGTGACTTCCTCATAGAGGGCGTTCGCCCGGGCGCATAGCGGAGCCAATTGCGGCGCCTCGAGTTTCTTTCGAAACTGGTTCTTCAGCGCTTCGCGCTCCGGCGTCGGCAACGCCAGGTCACGCAACCGCTCCGGCGTCACCTCTTCGCCAAGTCTTCGGTTGCGCACGCGGATCTGCTCGAAAATCTTCGCTTCATTCTCTGGCGTATGCTGCCACACCCCAAAGCGCGTCTCGAACTTTTCGTTGAGCCGCACAATTGCCTCTCCGAAATCGCGCTTCATATCCTCGAAACGCGTCAGCACAATGCGCTCGCGGTAGGGAAGAATGCGCTCGTGAAACCGCATCCACGCGTGCAAGCCCGCCGCTGCCGAAACCTGGTGTCGTACCATGTGCGACAGAGCTGCATTCGCCGGGTCGCGCACGATCACTAGCGTCGGAATTCCCCATTTCACAGCAGTAATCACCTGCGCCGCCGCATGCGTATGATGGGCGATCTTGATCGCATGCGTTTGCGCGCTCTGGAAGGCGAACTGCGCAAACGTACTGCCCGCCCGGCCAAAGCCTTCGATCACGAGCTCCGTATCGCGGGTAACGATGGGAAAGGTTCTTGATGGATCCCGATGCCGTAGTCGCGCAAGCGGCATGTACAGCGCCGGATACGCGTTCACAAAGTACCGCAGCCGGTACCGGATTTCCTCCCGGCCGGACCACAACTCTCCAAACCCTTCATGGGCCATGCGGACCAACTCCACGGATCTGCTCTGCCACGCGCTTTGCCCGGGAGAGGGAAGGATGTCAGGGAGGAAGGGCGGAAACCCGGCAGATCGATTCTCTACTTATGTACTAGACAATGCCGCAGAATGCAAGCCGAATCGCTCTCCGCAACAGCTCGTGGGGAAAGGAGAAGAAAGGCTCCTTGACCCCGCCTGCCTGACGCCTTAATCTGCGACTGCCGTGGCAACACCAGTAGCCCTATTTAATCACTGGTGATTATAAAAAGTGTAAGCTGCCACGCTTCCCCACTGCACTCCTTCGGCGCAGAACACGATCCTGCACGTCGGAGACTTTTGTTCCACAGGAGCCCGGGTACATGGGAAAGCTGATCCTCGTCCGTCATGGACGGACCGTCCTCAATACCACCGATGAGCATGAGCGGCTGCGCGGCTGGCTCGAAGTCCCGCTCGATTCACAAGGCCTCCGCGAAGCCGAAGAGACCGCACTGCATGTCGCCCGTTATCCGGTAGCGCAGATCTATACCTCCGATCTGCTCCGCGCTCGCCAGACCGCCGCGGCCGTGGCAAATGCCACGGGAGCCCCTGTATTCTCAGCCCTGAACCTGCGACCTTGGAATGTCGGCACCTTGGCCGGGCAGCGCGTCACCGATATCCTGCCCATCTTGCAGCGTCTCGAGCATGAGCCGTCGGAGCCGGCTCCCGGCGGCGAGTCTTTCCTGAGTTTCTATGAGCGCTATTCTTTGGCTCTGCGCGAGTTGCTCTTGATTGCGTCCCGCGCTCGCCGCAACGTCGTGGTCGTCACGCATGTCCGCAACTTGTTGGCGACGCCCGCAGCCTTATTTGGGGGAGACCCTTCGAAAATTCCGGTGCGCGGCGGCCCAAAAACTGGCTCGCTTACCTGGATTGAGCAGCAGGGCAAAACTCCCAGGCTTCACGTCGAAGACTTGGATTGTTGTCTCCCGGCGTTGGTAGAGCTCCACACCCAAGCCGTGCCGACCGTCGGCTAGCCTCATCGCTCGGGACTTCCGCCGTCGGCGGTTACTCCCCTCTTCGCACGAGGCCCGCCGACGCCCCCACCCATTCCATATTCTTGTTGTGGTCCACGCCCATCATGAGCCCGCGTCCCGTGCGTAGAATCGTCAGCACCGGCCGCAGCTCGTCCACCCAGATGTACATGACGCGCACTTCCATCTTCGTTCCACCAAACGGCGTATCGATCACCGGCGTAAAGTGCAGCCGTTCCTGCAGAATGTACTGTCCGCGTTTATCAGCGGGCACCGCATCGATGTCCGCCTTCGTCGGCCCAATAATGACCCCCAGCCCGGCGAACGAATACAGCGGCTTCAGTGCAAAGTTTTCCAGATCGTCTGGCACCCGTTCCATCTGGTCGAGAAACCACGTCCGCGGAACCGTTTCATGTCTTAAGAAAGGAATCGAAAATTTGCTGATCCGGAAATACCAGTTCGGGTGCCCCGCCCACTCCACATCCAGATCATCGCGAAAATCAAACCCGAGCTTCACGCCCTTACGCTCAAGCTCATCCACAATCGCCCGGTTATAAATCCGCCGGATCGGCATGCGCTTTCCATCGCGCTCCCAGTAAAGCCGTCTTCCGTGCTTCTGAATCTTTCGGATATCGACCGTCCAAATGCCCAGCATCTTCTCCGTGACCAGAAAATCCGGCAGCGTCTTCTGTTCCTCCGGATCGACCTCCATCAATATGACTTCCGCCGGATCGCAATCCCCCACCACCGCCTTGCGTAGCAGTTCGCGATACGAAGCTTCATTCAGTCCATCGAGATAAAACCTCAATCCGCCATTCTCCGCGTACACTCCGCGATTCAACCCATACGTCTCGAAATAGCTCTGCGCCAGCACCGTCTGGTACCCGTATAGAGAAGGGAAGGCCTGCAACTCCACCAGCTTGGGCTGCAACGCTCCCTGCTGGTCGCGCACCAGGCCAAAGTCCACCTGGATAAACATCGGATGCGCCGATTCATGCGGCACATGAAACTCTGCGGGAATCGATTCGTCGGATCTCTTACGGTACTCCGGGTTGTCCACCAGTTGCCGGATCAGCTCTTTCCCGCTCTCCGCTACCTTCACAACCAGCGTCTCGGGCAAGAAGCATGGCGTCTCGTTGATCCGGAACTGGATCGGCACGCCGCACTGCTCCTCCAGCCGCCGGAGCAGTTGCTGGTATTTTTCTGGCTTGTAATTCGTATTAAACGAAGATCGGAGAGAGGGAATCATGCTCTGTCGCGGAACTCCTGTCCGCGGAATGTACTTTAGAGGACGATCGAAAAGGAGTTAACGCTGAACAGCGTTCATCAGCCAAATCTCTGGCAAAAAGGTTTTCGGTTTCTCGGTGCCCCTGTGTCTCTGTGGTGCGAACCTTCAAGCCTCCACTAAAAACCTTCCGTCGTGCATCACCTGCTGTTCATCGATCCATATATCGAACTTCCGACCCACTACATCAATATGGGTCGACGAGTACCACTCCGCTCCCGTATGCGCGCCATACGGATTCCCAAACGCAATATGCACGCCAGGATACTTTTCATCCTGCAGTATCTCGCCAATCACATCCTTCAACTCAATGTTCGTCCCGATTGCGAACTCGCCGACTCGGTCGCTGTTCGCATCCGTATGCGTGTAGTTCCAGAAATCCTGCTCGAGCTCTTTGTTCTCGGAGTGCGCCTCGGTCAGTCGGTTGCCCTTGACCCGGATCGTCAGCGGATTTGCCTTCAAATCGCCGAACTTCGCGCACAAATAATCGCCGACCACCCCGTCGATCACGAATGTACCGTTCACTTCGCCGGGGGTCGTAAAAATCTCCCCGCCCGGCAGATTGCCCCACTTGTCCGGGCTGATGATTCCCGACGTCTTGATCCACTTGTAATTGTGGTTCATGTCCGCGACCAGATCCGTGCCCGCCGGCGTCTTCGCCCTTACCTGCTTTGCCTTCCGCACCATCTCAATGATCTTCACGCTGATGCGGTCGACCTTGGCAAAATCCGCCCGCATCCCCTCGAGCATGATCTGCTTGTTGATGTTCACCATGTGCGCATGCCGGATTCGCCGCCGGTTCACGATGTCCGTCATCTCCATGCGCGACTTCAATTCGTTCATCTGCGCCTGCACCGCGAAGATGCTGACCTGGCTCGTCTCCAGGTCCGCTCCTGCTTCGACCGGCAGATGCGCCAGCGGGCGCTGCGCCCATTCCTCCAGGACCCACACCTTGTACGGCGAACCCACCCGCCGCAACTCGGCGCAGATCGCCGCAGCAATCTCCTTGCTCACTTCGTCGGTAATGACCGTCACCTTCTCGCTCGGCTGGATGCGCAGGCACACGTTCACCGCGTTGCGCGCCCCGGGAGTCAGTTCCGAATCGAATGGAATGTTGTTCAGCGTTTGATCAGCTTGGCTTGCGATATTCATTACCCTGCTTTTTGGTCGGATAACGGCTCAGCCTCTTCGGCTACGCCCACTTCCGTCTCCTCGATGATGTAATCCACGACCGCCTTCAAATCCCCCGTCTTCTCGAACACTTTCAACTGCCGGTCCGCTCCCGAGCCCATCTTCAGCATCTCTCGGATGTAATCGATCTCCTCGCGCGAGTCCAGTTCGTCCACTACGTCGTCGATAAATTCCAGGTACTCTTCAATCAATTCGCGCGCCGGGACCTGCGTCTGCTTGCCAAAGTCAATCAGCTTGCCATCCATCCCATAGCGCGCTGCCCGCCATTTGTTCTCCATGATCAACGCCCGCCGATACAGCCGGAAGCCCTGATTCGCGGCGTGCAGCTTGTACAGTTTCGCCACCGTTGCCTGGATCAGCGCCGCCAGCGCAATCGTCTCATCCACCCGCAGCGGAATGTCGCATACCCGGAACTCGATTGTGTTGAAGAACGGATGCGGCCTTATGTCCCACCAGATCTTCTTTGCGTTATCGATGCACCCGGTCTTGATCAGCAGCTTGATGAAGTTTTCGTATTCACCCCAGCTCGGAAAATAGTCCGGAATATTCGTCCTTGGAAACTTGTCGAACACCTTGCACCGGTACGACTTCAGCCCGGTGTTCATCCCCAGCCAGAACGGCGAATTCGTCGATAATGCCAGCATGTGCGGCACAAAATACCGCGCATGGTTCATCAGGTGGATCGCTGTCTCTTTGTCTTCCACTCCGATGTGCACGTGCAGGCCGAAAATCAGGTTCGCCCGCGCCACCAGCTGCATGTCTTCGACAATGTTCTTGTAGCGCTCGTCCGGATAAATCTCCTGCACCCGCCAATCGGCGAATGGGTGCGTCGCGGCCGACGCCAGCCGCAGCCCGCTCTCTTTCGCCAGCGCAATCATGTCGCGCCGCAGTTTCTTAACCTCGACCTTCGCTTCCTTGACATTCTTGCAGACCGAGGTTCCGACTTCGACCACCGATTGGTGCATCTCGGCTTTCACCCGCTCCTGCAGGCGCAGCTTGCCCTTTTCGATGATCTCGGCGTGAATGTGCGAGCGCAGATCGCGCGTCACCGGATCGACTGTCTGATACTCCTCTTCGATCCCGATCGTGAAGGTAGGTGGCATAGCTAAGAATACTCGACGGTGCCCCAGGTTCGACCGGCGTTCTTTGCCGGGCTAACCTGGGAAACTCTGCCCGAAACACCGAACTTAAGTATAAACAACCACTCCAAACTGAGGTCCGCAAGGCCGGAAAAGGCGGCTAGTTCTTCTCCGCGTCCTCGGCGCGGTCTCGGCGTTTCTTCGTTAAGGGCCTTTCTTGTTTTGGCGGCAAGAAACTAGACTTTACCCGCCTTCTTCTTCACCGCAGGCCGCTCGCCCGCCAAAAAACCCGCCCAGCGCAATTCCCGCGACGGATCTTCATCGCTCAGCGCCTTCGCCACCGCGAATTCGGCCACTGCATTCACGATCCATTCAAAGTTCTCCGCGCCCACCGAATTCACATCCGCATCCGGCGCCGGGTTCATGAAATCGATCGCGTACGGCACTCCACCCTCGACCGCAAACTCCACGGTGTTCAAGTCGTACCCAAGCGCCTTGCATAAAGTCAGAGCGTCTTTCTCGATCCGCTCCTTCAACGCCGGCCGCGGCGGCGGATTCCCCTTCACATACCGCTCGTGATGCGGCGCCTTCGGGTCATATCGCATGATGTGCACCTTCTCCTGCCCCACCACGTAGCACCGAAAATATTCTTCAAACAGCACGCCCCGCTGCAGTGTCATGCACAGTGTCCCGCTCTGGTTGTAGGAAGCAAAAAACTGCTCGCGGTTGTGGATCTCCGACACATTCTTCCACCCGCCACCGTCGTACGGCTTCAGCCAGCAGGGAAACCCGATGTACTCGAAAATCTCGTCCCAGTTCAGCGGATACATCAAGTTCCGCATCGACTGATCCGTCGTCCCCGGCGGATGCGTATGATGCGGCAGCAGCACCGTCGGCGGAATCGCCACGCCCAGCTTGGTCGCCAGCGCATAATTGAAAAACTTGTCGTCCGCCGTCCACCAGAACGGATTGTTCACCACGATCGTTCCGTTCAGCGCGGCGTTCTTCAAGTAAGACCGGTAAAACTCGATATCCTGCGAGATGCGGTCAATAATCACGCGATACCCGCTCGGTTCCGCCATCTTCACGCCGCCCACCTTCACAAACTCCGCCACTACGCCCTCGACCTTCATCGAGTTGATCTTCTGCACCACCGCCGGCGGAAACGTATTCTCCATCCCGAAAATGATGCCAATCTTCTTCATGGAGTGCCTCTCTTTACTGCGTATCTCGACCGATGTCTCACCGAGAATTTGTAATTTCGTAAATTGTAATTTGGTAATTTAAGAGCGATTTGTAGCTCCGCAGCCGTGCACTATGGGTGTTTCCTGACCTCTAACCGGCCAACGCAACCCGCAAATTACCAAATTACAAATCACCAAATTACAATTTCCCTCACTCTCCCACCACTTCCCGAATCACCCGCAGCGTATTCCCGCCCATGATCTTCTTGATATCCGCCTCTGAATACCCGCGCTTCATCAGCGCCAGCGTAAGGTTCGGCATCTTCGACACGTCTTCCAGCCCGATCGGCACATCATCGATGCCATCCCAATCGCTTCCGATCCCAACATGATCGATGCCTGCCACCTTCACAATATGATCAATGCATTCCGCCGCATCCTCCACCGTGGCGTGCGCCGTATGGGGATGATCGGACCCGCTGGCCAACTGATCTTTGGCCGCATACTTATCTAAGTCGGCCCCGGTCAGATCAGGCTCCTTCTCGTTGTGAGCCGCGATCGCCTTCTTCAATTCTTCCGCGTCGTTTTGGTTGAGAAACGATGCGCTGAAGTTCACGCCCACCACCCCGCCATTCTTCGCCAGCGCCCGGAACATGTCGTCTTTCATATTGCGCGGCACGTCCGAGTACACGAAGCATGACGAGTGCGTCGCAATCACCGGCTTCGTCGAAACCGCCAACGCATCGTAGAACGTCTTGTCGGACACGTGCGAGACGTCCACGATCATCCCGATCCGGTTCATCTCCCGCACCACTTCTTTCCCGAAATCCGTCAGCCCGTTGTGCGCCGGCTTGTCCGTCGACGAGTCCGCCCAGTCGTTGTTGCGGAAGTGCGTCAACGTCATCGCCATGATCCCCATCCGCCGGTACATCCGCAGCACCGCCAGATCGTTGTCGATCTGGTGTCCACCCTCGATCGACAGCACCGCCGCAATCTTCTTTTGCCCGACGATCCGTTCGATATCCCGTGCACTCCTCGCCATCTCCACCTGGTCCGGATACTTGTCGAATACCCGCTGTGCCGCATCCCGCAAATCCAGCGTTCGCCGCACCGCCTCCGCCCCGTGATAGTAAGAAGGCACCCACAGTGCGAAAAAAGGCGCGTGGATTCCACCCTCGCGCAGACGGGGGAAGTCCACCATCCCCGCTGACGACCGCTGCCCCAGATCGGCATTCTCAATCAGCACCCGCTGCATCGTGTCCGTGTGCGTATCGATCCCGATCACGCCCGCCTGCACCCGCCGCGCATCCTCGATGGTTTGACCTGCAGCCCTGAAACTACAAACGGCGATTAGCGCCAACCCAATCGCGCCGAAAACGTTAGTGAGTGTCGTTCGAGCGAATTTCAAAACCCAATCCCTTTCCCAGTCCGGACCAACTTTGAAACCTTGAAACTATGAAATCTTGAAACTTGCTCTTAAAAATACTTTCCCGCCATCTTCTGCCAGTACGGCCAGTCATGCATGGTGTGATCGCCCCACACATCCAGCCAATGGGGAATCCCCTTGACACCCATGATGTGCGCCATCTTCACGTTTTCATCCATGCACATATCCCATTCGCCTGTCGCCAGCACCCACTTCATCTGCCGATAGCGGCTCAGAAACCAGTCATCATTTAAGTTGGGTAAGAAATCTGGCGGATTATTGAAGTAGCAATCGTCGTCGTAATACCCATTTAAAAATTGCCCGATGTTGAACGCCCCGCCCATGCTGACGCAGTGGGTCACCACGTCTGGGTGCTTCAGCGCAAAGTTCAGCGCGTGGTAGCCGCCAAAACTGCACCCCGTGGTCGCCAGCCGCGGCGTCTGGTTTCTCCAACGGACGAAGGGCAGCAGTTCGTTCAGGATGTACCGCTCATACTGCAGATGCCGCATCACCCGCACCCGCGGATGCACGCCCTTGTTGTACCAGCTCTCGCTGTCGACGCCGTCCGGGCAGAAGATCTGCAGTTCACCCCGCTCCAGCTTCGGCGCGAGCACGCTGATCATCCCGCGGTCTTCGTACTCGAAAAACTTTCCCATGGAAGTGGGAAACACAAGGATGGGCGTCCCTGCATGCCCAAACACAAGCATTTCCATCTCCCGGTGCAGTTCCTGGCTGTAACCTTTGTGATATTCGCGATTCATGGGCGCGAAGCATCATACCCGAACCCGCATCGCAGCCCAACTTTTGCCGCGACTACGCCCCCTCGATGTGATTTCGACCGCCTGCCTCAAACTCTGTCCGCAACTTGTCGTCCTGACCGCAGCGAAGGATCTGCTTTCCCACGCAGCACCCCAAAACTCAAAGGACTGAATGCTGAATGCTGGCGCTAACCCCCAAAAGTTTTTCTCTGTGTCCCTGTGTCTCTGTGGTGAAATAACGACGAATGCGAATCCTCCTCGCTCTCCTTCTGGCCACACCGCTTTTCGCCCAAACCTACGACCTCGTCCTGGCCAACGGCCGCGTCATGGACCCCGAAACCAACCTCGACGCCGTCCGCAACGTCGGCATCCTCAACGGCAAGATCGCCCGCATCTCCGCCGATCCGCTCCCCGCCAAGCGCACGATCGATGCGAGCAACCTCGTTGTCGCCCCCGGCTTCATCGATCTCCACCAGCACTCGCAGGACCTCGAAACTCAGCGCCTCAAAGCCTTCGACGGCGTAACCACGGCACTCGAACTCGAGATGGGAGCGCCCGACGTCGCCGCCTTCTTACGCGACAAACAAGGCCACTCCATCCTTCACTACGGCACCGCTGCCAGCCATCCTGCCGCGCGCGCGCTCGTCTTCGGCGCACCACTGCCGCCCGAAGTCATCCAGCCCCACCCTGGTCTCCCCGATCTCGTCCCCAAATCCGGGCCCGCCACCGATCAGCCCGCCACCCCCGCGCAACTCGAAGCCATCGAGCAACGCCTCCGCTCCGAACTCGACGCTGGAGCGCTCGCCATCGGTATGGGCATCCAGTACACGCCCGGCGCCACCCGCCTCGAAGTCATCGACGTCTTCCGTCTCGCCGCCTCGCGCCATCTCCCCGTCTATACCCACATGCGCAGCGCAGGCCGCCTCGAGCCGGGCTCCTCCATCGAAGCCGTCAGCGAAGTCATCGGCGCCGCCGCCATCTCCGGAGCGCCGCTCCACATCGTCCACATCAACAGCACCTGCGCCCGCGATTCCATCGAGTGCATCTCCCTGGTCGAGGGCGCCCGCGCCCGCGGCCTCAATGTCACCACCGAAGCCTACCCCTACGTCGCCGGCATGACCGCCATCAACTCCGCCCTCTTCAATCCCGGATGGCGCGAGAAATTCGGCATCGACTATAACGACCTGGTTCTGCCCGACACCGGCGAGCACCTCACTAAGGCCCGCTTCGACGAACTCCATAACTCCCCTGAGCCCCGCTCCGTCCTCGTCTACTCGAACACCCAGGAGATGGTCGACAAAGTCATCCCCAACCCTCTCATCATGATCGCGAGCGACGGCGCCACCGGCCACCCGCGCAACGCCGGCACGTACTCGCGTGTCTTAGCTCAATATGTTCGAGAGAAGGGAAGCATCACATTGATGGATGCCCTCCGCAAGATGACTCTCATGCCCGCCGAGGTCCTCGAACTCTCGACACCCGCCGGCCACCGGAAAGGACGCCTGCAGGAAGGCGCCGACGCCGACATCGTCGTCTTCGATCCCGCTACCATCACCGACCGCGCCACCTACCAGCACCCGATAGAACCCAGTACCGGCGTCCACTACCTGCTCGTCGCGGGCACGGTCGTGATCGACGGCGCAAAACTCGTTCCTGATACCTACCCCGGCCAGGCGCTGCTCGGCCCGGGCAAAGCGTCTAGCCACTGATTCGATCAACCATCATCCGAATATTCGCCTTCCGGGCACTCCACCGTTCGTCCTGCAAACTTTTTTTGATCTCCATGAGAGGTCTGGCCCGCGAATATCGCTTTTCAAAGTGAGCGGCCAAACTTGTAAGACAGTCGCCTCCGGTCCTCATCCGTAGCCGGAAAAACCCCGCGCTCCGCCACTCTGAGCGCCGAAGGAAACTGCCATGAAGTCGAAAAATCTTTTTATCAACTTCGCTCTTCTACTCATGACCCTGCCCGGCTGGGCGGCGTCAACCCCGTACCCTCTCAACCAGCCTGGAGCGCTGGCCCTCGACTCCAAAGGGAACCTGTACGTGGCGAACACCGTCACCAGCCAGATTCTCGTCTACAGCCCTGGCTACGTGCAGCAGACCAAGAAAACGATCTCCCATAACGTGCTCTATCCGTTGGG
>Ga0335069_10004350_pt1 | contig 21067 bp, 21 predicted proteins | sample Lox_Sample_11_FD_206714 | JGI IMG/M metagenome (GOLD analysis project Ga0335069, IMG submission 206714) | Soil microbial communities from Loxahatchee National Wildlife Refuge, Florida, United States - Lox_Sample_1.1 | ecosystem: Environmental > Terrestrial > Soil > Wetlands | place: USA...
CCGGCGCACGCTCGATCTCGAGCTGACGCGGGGCGCGCTCGAGAAGCTGCTGCCTGCGCCGACCTCCGCGAGCCGGCTCGCCGCACGCGACGTGATCGAAGTGGTCGCGGGCTTCTTCGGCGTGCGACCCGACGCCCTCGCGGCGCGTACACGCCGTCGCGACGTGCTGTGGCCGCGGCAGCTCGCCATGGCGCTCTGCCTTCGCCACACGGACGCCGGCGCCGCGGAGATCGGCCGGCTCTTCGGCCGCGAGCACACGGCCGTCCGCAACGCCGCGCGCAGCGTCGAGCGCCGGATCCTCGAGCGGGCGCGCGAGCGCTATCAGGTCGAGGAGCTGACGTCGCGACTCGAGCTGCTCCGCGAGGAGCGCGCCGGACGGAGCCCGGGCCCGAAGTCCTAGATACCCAGGCGCGCGAGCGCGTCCGCGACGCGGTTCACCGCGGCGGTGAGGGCCGGGTGCGTCTCCTCGAAGCGCTCGATCGCCTCGCGCAGATTCGTCGCCAGCGCTTCGAGCGCCTCGGGCTCCGTGCGATCCGGATGGAGCCGCTGCTCGATGTCTCGCGCGAGACCCTCGAGCTGTTCGCGAGCCCCGGAGTCGAGCGGCGGCCCGTTCTGCAGCTCGGCGCGCAGCCGCGCGAGCATTTCCTGGAGCTGTCGCTCCTGCATCTATACGCCCTGCCGCGCGCCGTCGCGATAGACGAAGCCGCGCGGGAGCGGCGCGCCGCGCATCACGCGCCAGAAGGGCGGTAGCTCGGTCGCGAGCGTCGCGACGAGACCCGCTCCGGCCAGTCCGATCGCGACCCAGCTCGACAGCGCGCCCGCCGGCACGCTCTCGAAGAGCACGGGAAGAGCGATCGCGCTCGCCGCGAAGCCGCCGAGCGACATCGCGAGGAACTGCCTGCGGTCGTTCGCGCCGACGTCGAAGAAGAAGAGAAAGGTGGAGGTCACGCGCGCCGGATAGTGGACCCGGCTGCCCGCGGCCCGCGCGGCGAGAAGATGACCCCACTCGTGCGCGAGATAGACGGCGATCGCCGCGAGTGCGCCGGCCGCGACGGCCACGAGCGTGGCGAGCGCTCCGGGCTGGCCGCGCAGCGCGGCGTCGGCGCGCCAGACGAGTGCGGCGAGCAGCAGCAGCAAGACATCGCGCGCGAGGATCCGCCACGGCAACACGGGCATGCCCTTCTTAATAACCCGAAGCGGCGCGCTTCGCGAAGCGCTCCTGCGCCAGGCGCCAGCGCGTCGGACCGGAGAGCAATGCTTCCTTCTGCGGCTCCAGCGACGGCGGATCCGCCGCGGGATCGTCGAAGCGGGCGAGGATCTGATAGGTGGTGCTGCGCTGCACCGGCGTGCGGCCGACCTCGCGGATCAGACGCCGCATGTCCTCCGCGGGCAGGTTCTCGCCGAAGTCGGCGCCCGACTCGCGCGAGATCGACTCCTCCATCAAGGTGCCGCCGAGGTCGTTGGCGCCGCTGCACAGCGCCATCTGCGCGAGCTTCGGCCCCATCTTCACCCAGCTCATCTGCACGTTCGTGATCCACGGCCGCAGGAACAGACGCGCCACTGCGATCGTGCGCAGATCCTCACTCATCGACGCGCCGGGTCGCGCGTGCATGTGGTTGAAGAGCGTGTTCTTCTCGTGGATGAAGCCGAGCGGCACGAACTCCGTGAAGCCGCCGGTGCGCTTCTGGATGCTGCGGAGCAGATCGAGATGGCGCGCGACGTGCTCCGGTGTCTCGATGTGCCCGTACATGACCGTCGAGGTCGAGCGCAAGCCGATCTCGTGAGCGGTCGTGACGATCTCCACCCAGCGGTCGCGCCGCAGCTTGTTCGGCGAGATCACCTTCCGGATCTCGTCATCGAGGATCTCGGCGGCGGTTCCGGGGATCGTGTCGAGGCCCGCCTCCACCAGCCAGCCGAGGTACTCGCGGAGGGGCATCCCGCTCTTCTTGTGGCCGAAGTCGATCTCCTCCGGCGAGAAGGCGTGGATGTGGAGCTTCGGGAACTCGCGCTTGATCGAGACGAGGATCTCGCGGTAGTGGTCGTGCGTCTTCTGCGGGTGGATGCCGCCCTGGATGCACACCTCGGTGGCGCCGCGCGAGACCGCGTCGCGCGCCTTCGCGAGCAAGGTCTGCATCGGGTGGTCGTAGGCGTCCTCGTCGTCGCGATGGCGCGAGAAGCCGCAGAAGGAGCAGCCGACGTAGCAGACGTTGGTGAAGTTGATGTTGCGGCAGATCACGAAGGACACGTCGTCGCCGACGTCCTCCGCGCGCGCCAGATCCGCGGCGCGGAGCAGCGCGTGGAAGTCGGCGCCGGTCGCGCGCAAGAGCTGCGCGGCGTCCTGCCAGCCGAGCTCGTGTCCGGAGAGCGAAGCGTCGAGGATGCGCGCGACGTCTCGCGTCACGTCGCCGAGCAGGCGATCCAGGCTCATGCGGCCTCCACCGCGTCGCCGCCCTGACCGCGCGGCGGGACGAAGCCGTCCGCGCCGACGCGCTCCAGACAGGCATCGCGCACGCGCGGCTCGAAGAACTCGGGGCGCGCGAGGAACTCGGGGTACACGGGCAGGCGCTCCACCAGCCGCTGCCCCGACGCTTCCGTGCGTCGGCGCAGCTCGGCGAGCTTCGGCCACGGCGCCTCGGGGTTGATGAAGTCGACGGTGAGCGGCGAGACGCCGCCCCAGTCGTTCAGGCCCGCCTGCAGCAGCAGCTCGAGCGCCCCGGGCGCGAGGTTCGGCGGAGCCTGCACGTTCGCGTGCGGGCCGAGGACGAGCCGCGCCAGCGCGACCCAGCCCGCCACCTCGGCGTCGGAGATCGCGAGAACGTCGCGCATCGGCGTGTCCGACTTCGGATGGAAGGGCTGCACGATCGTCTCCTGCACGTGGCCGAAGCGATCGGAGAGGTCTCGAATCGCGAGCAGCGTGTCGACGCGCTCGGCGGGGGTCTCGCCGATGCCGAGCAGGATTCCGCTGGTGAAGGGGATGCGGAGCTCTCCGGCCTCCTCGTGCATGCGGAGCCGCACCGCCGGGTCCTTGTCCGGGCAGTAGTAGTGGGCCTGTCCCTTGTCGCGGAGCCTCGGGCTCGTGCTCTCGAGCATCAGGCCTAGCGAGGCGTTCGAGCACTTCAGCGCAGCCATCTCGTCGGCGGAGAGGATCCCGGCATTGCTGTGCGGAAGCATGCCTTCGAGAAGCCCCAGCTCGCAGGCCTGTGTCAGGTACTCGGCGGTGCTCCGCAGTCCGCGCTCCGCGAGCCACGCGCGATGGCTGCGGTAGGCGATCTCCGGCTTGTCGCCGAGGCAGAAGAGCGCCTCGGTGCAGCCCGCCCGCAGCGCGTCGCGCACCACCTGCGACACCTCGTCGAGCGTGTAGGTCTTCGCGGCGGGGTCGTCGGGCTGCTTCGCAAAGGTGCAGTAGGCGCAGCGATCTCGACACAGATTGGTGAGAGGGATGAAGACGTTGCGCGAAACGCTGACCGCGAGCCCCTTGCCGAGCCGCTTGCTCTCGCGAGCGCCTTCGAGCAGCACCTCGAAGACCGACGGCGCGAGCAGGCTCCCGGCCAGCCGCTCCGCGGGCGCGCGCTCGAGGCGACCCGTGTCGACGGCCTCGGCGACGAGGCGTGCGGCCTCGCGATGCGAGAGGGGAGAGGTCGCGGTCACGTCGGGCCCTTTGTCAACCTCGAGGCGCGATGTCAATGATAACACCCGTGGATCCGGGCAATTGGCTCTATTCGGTTGACGAGATGTCGCCGCGATCGGCGCGATGTCTCTGTATCCGGCGGTCGGGGGTCATCGCGGTGAGAAACCGGAGCGACGATGGCCGTGCACGCGTGAAGCGGAATGCCTCGCGGCATTTTCCCTCTCTTCCGCTCCCATGGAACTAACGTTCCGACGACTCGAGCATTCCTCGATGCGAAGAGATTCCGATCGCGCGACATAGATCGAATCGGATCGGGAGCTCTTGCGTCGCGCGCCGACCTAGCATCGCGACTGGCACGAGCGATGCACTCGCGAACGCGCGGAAGGGGAGGGGTCCGTCGTAGCGGACCTCCTGCTGTGCGAGTTCGTGCTGAAGCTCGGTCGCTGCTCCGAATCTCCTCCCGGTCTTCAACCCGTCGCCGGTGCACGAGGCACTTTGCGACACATCGGAGGAGTTCGTCATGACCGCTCGAGTTCGAATCGCTCTGTTCAGTTTCTGCTTCGCCCTCGCTCTCGCCACGTACGCCGGACGCGCCAGCGCAGTCGATTCCGATCGCATGGTCATCACCGACTTGTCGACCGGCACCGCGATCTTCGACCAGACCATCCCCGAGCCGGGGCCCGGTGGCCCCCCCCCGAGACTCCGATCGTCTTCGGCGCTCCGCTGCCGCTTCCGGTACCGCCGGTCGGCGGAATCTTCGCGCTCTCCCTGATCGAGCCCGCCGGTGAGGTGCCCGACCCCGGCGAGAATCCGATCTTCCTGCCGGGAACCAACCAGATCATCAGCGACATCGTCTTCTCGTACTTCCAGAATCCCGCGGTGGGTCAGGGCGTGACGTTCGTGTCGGATGGAGATCCGAACTTCCAGCAGTGGGTCGACTCCGCGCTCCAGCTGCCGTTCCACGTGCTGCCGGAGAGCGGCAACCTCGACGACGTGACGCCGCTTCTCGGCCCGACGCCCGGCCTGATGATCCAGGTGCAGTCCGATGCCGTGATTCCGGAGCCCAGCACGCTGCTGCTCGTGGCGTCGGGACTCGTCGGCATCGCCGCGGCGCGGCGCCAGCGCTCGTAGCGCGGAGCGCGAGGACGGGAGGTCTCGCGTGGCACGCGCTGCGACACGATCGCGGCCGCGTCGCTACTCGAGCTCCTCCCGCCTCCGCGTCACGCGCACGCCGGCCGACTCCAGCACGCCCGCGATCGGCGTCGGTTTGCGCACGCACACGGTCACGGCATCTGCCTCGAACTTCGCGAGCACCGCGCGCGCGATGCGGTCGGCGAGCGCCTCGACCAGCTTGTGCTGCTGATTCGCGGCCACGTCCTCGACCACTTCGAAGACGCGCTTGTAATGGATGGTCTGGCGGATGCTGTCGCTGCGGCCCGCCGCCCGCAGGTCGCGCTCGACCTCGAGATCGAGGCGCACCGGTCGGCGCATGCGCCGCTCGGCCGCGGTCACGCCGAGCGCGGCCGGCACCTGGATGCCCTCGAGCAGGATCACGTCGCGCGCGGGGGACCCCATCATCCGAGTCTGCCTCTTTCGTCGGAGCGAGGCGAGCGGCGTTGCCCGCGCGCTCGATAGAATGCACGGCTCTCCGAGGAGAGTCGCATGAAGATCGACGAGCTCCGGCGCAGCGAGGCCGCGCACTTCCTTCCGGTCGTGAAGCGACATCCCGTCGCGCTCGTCGAGGGCCGCGGATCGCGCGTGCGCGACGTCGAGGGCCGCGAGTACATCGACCTGATGGCGGGCTGGGGCGTCACCTGCATCGGCCACTGCCATCCCGCACTGGTCGAGGCGATCCGCGAGCAGGCGGGCCGCCTGATGCAGACGACCAACGTCTTCTACACGTTGCCGCAGTGCGAGCTGATCGACCGGCTCGCGGACGTCGCGCCGGGCGACGTCACGCGCTCGTTCATCACGAACTCCGGGACGGAGGCGATCGAGGGCGCGATCAAGCTCGCCCACCGCGCGACCGGGCGTGCGAAGTTCGTCTCGACGCACGGCGCCTTCCATGGGCGCACGCTCGGCGCGCTCCACGTGATCGGGACCGAGAAGCACCGCGCGCCCTACGCACCCTTGTTACACGAGAGCGTGCGCGTTCCCTTCGACGACCTCGACGCCGCCGCGCGCGCGCTCGACGCCCAGACGTCCGCGTTCATCGTCGAGCCGGTGCAGGGAGAGGGCGGCGTCAACGTGCCGCGCGAAGGCTACCTGCGCGAGCTCGCGGATCTCTGCCACGCGGTCGGCGCGCTTCTCATCTGCGACGAGGTCCAGACGGGCATCGGCCGCACCGGCCGTATGTTCGCCTGCGAGCACGAGGGCGTCGTGCCCGACGTGATGGCGCTCGGAAAGGGGCTCGGCGGTGGATTCCCGGTCGCGGCCTTCCTCTGCACCGAGTCGGTCGCGCGCACGGTCTCGCTCGGCGAGCACGGCACGACCTTCGGCGGCAACCCGCTCGCGTGCGCCGCCGCCAATGCGACGCTCCGCGTGGTCGAGGAGGAGAAGCTGGTGGCGCGCGCGGCCGAGCTCGGCGCGCGTCTCCACGCCCGGATGCGCGCCTTCGCGGCCGAGCGCCCCGACCGCGTCGCGAGCGCGCGGGGCAAGGGACTCCTGCAGGCGCTCGTGCTGCGCGACGCCGATCGCGCGGCGGCGCTGCCCCTGCGCGCGATCGAGCGCGGCGTGCTGGTGAACGTGACCGCCGGCACGGTGGTGCGCTTCTTCCCCGCGCTGAACATCCCGGAGGACGATCTCTTCTCGGGACTCGACGCGGTGCTCGCGCTCGTCGCCGACTAGTCTTGCCGGCCTTCGAGCTCGCTATTCGCTCGCGCTCGGGCAGCCGGCCTCCGCTCGGCTTCGCCTCGCGGCGCTCAGCGCTCGGCCAGCGACCACGCGAAGACGATCACGTCGCGGTGCTCGAGCCGCATCGATTCCCACGCGCCCGGATCGTCGTCGAAGAGATTCCAGCGCCGCACCTGCACCGTGCGCGAGCTCGGCGCGCGGCGCCGCAGCACGACGTGGCCCGCCGGTCGCGCGCCGGGTCGGTACGCCAGCCCTCCGGCAGCCTCGAGCGCGACGCGCACGGTCGCGCCGGCTTCGAGGCGCATGCGGCCGACGCGCTCGACCGCGCCCGCGACGATGATCTCGATGGTCGCGTCCACGGACCCAGCCTAACACGCCGCGCTCCGGAGGCGACCTCCGGTCCTGGAGCGGTGCTAGAGTGCGGCGCCCCTCGCGCGGAGAAGCTCCTTGCAACGCACGACCCGCGCGGCCTGCCTGGTCGCGTTCGCGCTGCTGGCCTGCGGGCGCACACCGATCGACTACTCCGGTCCGACGGCCGAGTGGCGCGAGTACGCGGGCGACAAGGGCGGGCTCCACTTCTCGCCGCTCACCCAGATCGACCGGGCGAACGTCGGTCGGCTCGAGCTCGCGTGGAGCCATCACAGCGGCGACTTCTCGCCCGGCGACGCGCAGCACGCGCCCACCAATCTCGAGGTCACGCCTCTCGTCGTCCGCGACACGCTTTACTACTGCACCGGCTTCATGCGCGTCTTCGCGCTCGATCCCGAGACCGGCGCCGAGAAGTGGGTCTTCGATCCGAAGCTGCGCTCGCGCGAGACCGGCGGACCCTATCCGCTGACGTGTCGAGGCGTCGCCTACTGGGAAGCGCCGTCGCCGCGCGCGGGCGTGGCCTGCGAGCGCCGCATCCTCTACGGCACGCGCGACGCGGAGCTGATCGCGCTCGACGCCGACACGGGTCTTCCCTGCGCGGACTTCGGCGCGAACGGGCGCGTCGATCTCCGCGAAGGCATCGGCGACGCGGCGAGCTGGGAGTACTACCCGACCTCGCCGCCGCTCGTGATGGACGACGTCGCGGTGATCGGCGCGCTCGTCGCGGACCAGGTGCGCGTGGACGCGCCGTCCGGCGTGGTGCGCGCGTTCGACGTCCGCACCGGGCGGCTGGTCTGGGCGTGGGACCCGGTGCCGCCGGATACCGCCGTCGCGCCTAGCGAAGGATCGATCTACCAGCGCGGCACGCCGAACGTCTGGTCGATCATGTCGGGGGATCCGCAACGCGGACTGGTGTTCGTGCCGACCGGCAACCCGTCGCCCGACAGCTTCGGCGGCCTTCGCCACGGCAGCGACTACTATGGCTCGTCGACGGTCGCGCTCGACGGCAGGACGGGCAAGGTCGTGTGGCACTTCCAGACCGTGCACCACGACCTGTGGGACTTCGACGTTCCGGCGCAGCCGACGCTCTTCCAGATCGAAGGCGTCGGCGGCGGACGCCCGGGCATCGCGCAGCCGACGAAGATGGGGCACCTGTTCCTGCTCGATCGGGAGACGGGCGTGCCCTTCTATCCCGTCGAGGAGCGACCCGTGCCGCAGGGCGGCGTCCCGGGCGAGTCGCTCTCGCCGACGCAGCCCTTCCCCACGCACCCCGCGCCGCTTCATCCGACCGAGGTAGGCCCCGACAGCGCCTTCGGCTTCACGCCGATCGACCGCGCCTCGTGTCGCGAGCAGCTCTCGAAGCTCCGTTGGGACGGACCCTTCACGCCGCCGACGCTCGAGGGATCGGTGCAGTTCCCGCACACCGCCGGCGGCAGCAACTGGGGAGGCGTCGCGATCGACCCGCGCACGGGCCTCATGCTGCTGAACCAGACGCACGTCGCGATGCAGGTGAAGCTCGTCCCGCGCGCGGAGTTCGACGCGATGAAAGGCGGGGTCGCCTATCCGCAGGAGGCGTATCCGATGCGCGGCACGCCCTACGGCATCGTGCGCGCGCCGCTCTTCTCCATGTTCGGCGCGCCCTGCAATCCGCCGCCGTGGGGCACGCTCACGGCCGTCGATCTGAAGACCGGCCAGGTCGTGTGGCGCGTGCCGCTCGGGACGATTCGCGACCAGGCGCCCTTCCCGCTGTGGGCGATCCCCGGGATCGGCAACCTCGGCGTGCCGAACTTCGGCGGCGGACTGCTGACCGCGACCGGTGTCTACTTCATCGGCGCGACCACCGATCGCTACGTGCGCGCCTTCGATTCCGCGACCGGCCGGGAGATCTGGCGCCAGCGCATCCCCTTCACCGGCAACGCCTCGCCGATGAGCTTCCGCCTGCGGCCCGACTCGAAGCAGTACGTGGTGATCGCCGCGGGTGGGAATCCGCTGACCGGCGTCGGCGACGCGCTGCTGGCCTACCGCCTGGCCGACTGACCGCCGCGCGCCAGCAGATCGGGAGACCAGATCTCCTGGTCCTCGCCGTGATAGCGCCGGCCGCCGACACTCCACTCGGTCAGCGAGAGCCAGGCGAACATTCCCGGTGTCGCCTGGTTGGCGAGGCGCGACAGCGTCGTTCCCTCCACCTCGAGGTGGCGGCCCGCCGCATCGACGGCCGCGACCTCGACGCGCAGCGGATGGCCGTCGCGGCGCTCCTGCACGTGTCGCGTGCCGCCGACCAGCGCGCGCTTCTCGCCGTCGCGCCACAGGAAGCCCGTCGCGATTCGACACTCGTCGGCGTCGCAGAGCGCTAGCGCGAGGAAGGCCTCCCGCTCGTCGACGCCGTAGCTGTAGCTCGCGCGCGTGCTGCGAAGGTCGTCGCGCACGTGCCAGGAGCGGTCGCGCATCTCGAAGCCGTCGATCGCGATCCGCTCCTCGCGCAGCCACAGCGAGCCGCGCACGCGGCAGGGCTGGTCGAGATGCCCGCGGCCGCCCGCGATGCCAGTGGCAAACGGCTCGAACAGCCCCTCGTACTCGAGGTCGAGCGCGCAGAGTTCGGCGTCCGTGTAGCGGACCCGGTAGCGCCGCAGCGGCTCGAGACACACGAGCTCGAGGCCCCCGACGGAGCACTGGCTGAGGTCGCTGCGAGGCATCGGCAGATGCCACTGCGTGCGCGAGTAGAGCGCGCGCCACGGCTCGCAGGCCGAGTCGTCGAAGACGTGGACGGCGATCGAGCAGACGCCGAGGCGCGGGCGGAAGAGCGGATAGACCGCGCCGCATAGCTTCCGCTCCGGCGCCGAGAAGCCGAACCACGCCGTCTCGCTCCAGAGCGGATGCGCTTCGGCCGGCGCGTGGAAGCGGTCGTCGGCCGCGCCGACCGGCGAGGTGCTCATGCGGCGGGCAGCGGCTCGAGCGGCCTCGCGCGCTCGGCCAGGATCGGCGACCGCTCGACCGCGTCGCGCCCCTGCTCGCAGAAGGCCGCGAGCTCGGCGGCCTTGCAGCCCGCGCGAGCGAGTGCGTCGGGGAGCAGCCAGCGCAGGTAGGGCAGTAGCAGCCGGTAGACGGTGGTGTCGCTTCGCCGCGTATCGGCGTGCGCGAGCGCGACGCGGCACGCGATCGCCATGCGCAGCAACACCAGCGCGCGGTAGTACTCGACGCGCGCGACGTCGAGCCGCAGCCCCGAGGCGTCGCGCCAGGTGCGGAAGCCGTTCGCCAGGTCGCCGAAGCCGCCGAGCAGGTGGGCGCGCACGGCCACCCAGGCGAGGTCGTCCAGCGGGTCGCCGAGGTGCGCGAACTCCCAGTCGAGCAGCGCCGTCACGCGCTCGCCCTCGAAGAGGAAGTTGCCGGTGCCGGCGTCGCCATGACACAGCACCGTGCGATCCGCGGGGGGTGCGCTCGCGTCGAGCCAGCGCGCGGCGAAGTCGCACAGCGCATCGGATCCGGCACGGCCGGCGATGCGCCGCCACAGATCGAGGTCGCAGCGCGCGTGATCGGGGCCGTCAGCCGGCACCGCGAAGCCCGGCAGCGCCAGACGGTCCGCGTTCACCGCGTGGAGCTCCGCGAGCGCGACGAAGAAGTCGCGCACGATCGCCGCGCGCCGTGTCGGGTCGAGCACGGCGGCGAAGGCGTCCGAGCCCGCTGCGCGCTCGACCAGCAATGCCTTCGCGCTCGCCGCGAAGAGCCTCGGGATGCGGACGCCGCGGCCCTGGAGCGCGCGATAGACGACCGCCTCGCGCGCGAGATCGAGCTCGCTGCCGGAGAGCGGACCGTCGCCGCCGTCGACGCGCAGCACCAGCTCGAGCCTGCAGCCGTCGCGGTCGACGTCGACGAGCCAGGTACGCCGCGATGCGCCGGTCGCGACCGGCTCGGCCTTCGCGACGACGCCCCGCGTGTGTGTCTCGATGAAGCGGCGCAGGGAGTCGTCGAGCACCGCGACAGCATACGCCCGCCTCGCGACCGGGGGAACGCGCTCCGCTTGCTCGCTCGCAGGGCGGGATGGTAGAGAAGGATCGGCGCGCTGCTGCGAGGAGGATCCGCCGTGACGAAGGCCCGGGCATTCGACAAGAACTCGACCGCATCGGAGGTGGTGGCGGGACTCGATCTCTCGCGCCTGCACGCGCTCGTGACGGGCGCTTCCGGTGGACTCGGCGCCGAGACGGCGCGCGCGCTCGCCGAGCGAGGCGCGCAGGTGACCTTGACGGCGCGCGACCTGCCGAAGGGACGCGAGGTCGTGGAGGAGATCCGCAAGTCGACCGGCAACGAGCGCGTGGAGGTGATGTCGCTCGCGCTCGACGACCCGCGCGGCGTGCGCGAGTTCGCGAAGGGCTTCCTGGCGAAGCACGCGTCGTTGACGACGCTCGTCTGCAACGCGGGCGTGATGGCGTGCCCGCTCGCGCGCACGGCGCAGGGCTACGAGATGCAGTTCGCGACGAACCACCTCGGCCACTTCCTGCTGACGTGCCTGCTCGCGCCGGCGCTGCGGCGCGGCGCGCCGTCGCGCGTCGTCTCGGTCAGCTCGCGCGGCCATCGCTTCTCGCCGGTCGTGTTCGAGGACATTCACTTCGAGCGGCGTCCCTACGACAAGTGGCAGAGCTACGGGCAGGCGAAGACCGCCAACGTGCTCTTCGCCGTCGAGCTCGACCGCAGGCTGCAGGGCGCCGGCGTGCGCGCGAACGCTCTGCATCCCGGCGCGATCGTCACCGAGCTCGGGCGCCACCTGAATCGCGACGACATCGCGCAGCTCCAGGCGCGCTCGCCCGGCGGCAAGATGGAGTGGAAGACGGTTCCCGCCGGCGCCGCCACCTCGGTGTGGGCCGCCACGGCGCCCGAGCTCGAGGGCCGCGGCGGGCTCTATCTCGAGGACTGCCACGTCGCGCCGCTTCGAAGGTCGCCGGACGACGAGGGCGGAGTCGAGGCGTTCGCGCTCGACCCGGAGGCGGCGAAGCGTCTCTGGCGCGTGTCGGAGGAGATGGTCGGCGAGGCCTTCGCGCTCTAGCAGGCTGCGGAAGGACGCTCGGCCAGGTCGCAGAGGGGGACGAGGCAGAGGTCCCCTGCGGCGGCCGTCTGTTCCTCCTCGGGGACCTCTGCCTCGTCCCCCGGATCGGGCAGCCTGCTAGGCCGCGAGATCCTCCGCGCGGAGCTTGCGGCTCGCGATGCCGGCGAAACCGTCGCCCGCGACGTAGCTGTCCTCTCCGATCACGAGACCCTGCCGGTCCATCGGCCAGACCACCGCCATGCGCGTCTCGTAGAGGTAGAAGGCGTCGGGGTCGTCGACCTCGCGGCCCATGAAGCGCAGCAGGCTGCCGGGGTAGGCGATGCGCATCGTGCCTTCGGTGAGCACGCAGTCGTCGTCGACGACCAGGCGGTCGACGTCGAACTCGAGTCGGGACGCGCCGCTCGCGACGTAGGCCGCGTAGAAGCGGCGCACCTCCTCCTTGCCGCGCGGGCTGAAGAGCGGATCGTCGCTGCCGTAAGCGTGGTAGTGCGCATTCTCCGCGACGGTCGCCATCAGTCCGTCGAGATCGCCGGACATCTCGGCCTTCATGTGCGCGAGGATGGTCTCGAGATTTCTTCGCCGGCCCGGGTCGCGCTCGCGCGCGAGCCGCTCCTCCACGAGTCGCCAGGTCTTGCGCGGATCGAGCTTCATGATGCCTCCCGCTCTCGCGAGCACGCGCGCGCCGCGGATTCGGCGCCGCGCGACGGGCGGATTCTCGTATGATCGCGCGCGCCCGGCAACGAAGGAGTGCGGATGGGACGCGCAGGTCGCTTCGCCGCGCTGCTGGCCTGGCTCCTCGCCGCGTGCGCGCCGCACGCCCGCGACGAGGCGCAGGCGCTGCACCGCGACGCGATCGTGATCGACACCCACTCCGACACGACGCCCTGGTTCGAGGACCCGGAGTGGCGCTTCGAGGAGCGACACGAGGAGGGTCACGAGGATCTCCCGCGCATGCGCGAGGGCGGGCTCGACGCGCAGTTCTGGTCGATCTACATGGGCGAGACGCCGGGACGCGGCGCCGCGATCCGCGCCGCGATCCAGCGGATCGACGCGGTGCACGAGCTCGTGCGGCGATACCCGCGCGACCTCGCGCTCGCCACGAGCGCCGACGACATCCGGCGCGCGGCGGCCGAGGGGAAGATCGCCTGCCTGATGGGCGTCGAGGGCGGCCACATCATCGAGGAGAGCCTTCCGGCGCTCCGCACCTACTATCGCCTCGGCGTCCGCTACATGACGCTCACGCACTCGTTCCACACGAGCTGGGCCGACTCGGCGGGGATCAACGAGCCGCTTCCGCCGGTCCACGGCGGGCTCACCGCGTTCGGCAAGGACGTCGTCCACGAGATGAATCGCCTCGGGATGATGGTCGACGTCTCGCACGTCTCGGACGGCACCTTCTGGGACGTGCTGCGCGTCTCGAGCGCGCCCGTGATCGCGTCCCACTCCGCGACGCGCGCGATCGCTAACCATCCGCGCAACCTCTCCGACGACATGCTGCGCGCGCTCGCGCGAAACGGCGGCGTCGTGATGATCAACTTCTACTCGGGCTACATCGACGCCTCGCTGGTGGCGCCGCTGCGCGACCTCTTCACCTCGTTCGGCCCGCGCATCGCGGAGATCCGGGCGCAGCATCCCGACGACGATCTCGCGCGCATGCGCGCCATGCGCTCGCTCTTCCGCGGCGTGGAGCTGCCGAGATCCGATCTCTCCGTGCTGCTCGACCACTTCGACCACGCGCTCGAGGTCGCGGGCCCGGATCACGTCGGCATCGGCGCCGACTGGGACGGCGTCCCGAGCATGCCGCGGGGGATGGAGGACGTGAGCCATCTGCCCGCGCTGACGCGCGGGCTGCTCGAGCGCGGCCACTCTCCGGAGGTCGTGCGCAAGGTTCTCGGCGAGAATCTGCTGCGCGTGATGGAAGCGGTGCAGGCGGCGAGCGGCGACGGAGGTCGTCCGCAGGAGGTCACATGGCGGGACGAGTAGAGGGGAAGGTTGCGATCGTGACGGGCGGGGCGTCGGGGATCGGCGAGGCCACGGTGCGGCTCTTCGCCGCGGAGGGCGCCTCGGTGGTCGCTGCGGACGTCGATCGGCCGCGCGGCGAGGCGCTCGCGAAGCAGCTCGGGAACGTGGTCTTCGCAGAGCACGACGTCTGCGACGAAGCCGGCTGGGTGCGCCTCCTCGCCGACACCGAATCGCGTTTCGGAAGGCTCGACGCGCTCGTGAACAACGCGGGCATCATCACCGTGGCCAACATCGAGGAGACGACCCTCGAGCAGTGGCGGCGCATCCACGCGGTCAACGCGGAGGGCGTCTTCCTCGGCTGCAAGCACGCGATCCCCGCGATGCGGCGCGCGGGGGGCGGCTCGATCGTCAACGTTTCGTCACTGGCCGCGCTGCGCGGCACGCCGATCTACGCCGCCTACAGCGCGAGCAAGGGCGCGGTCCGCTCGCTCACGAAGACGGTCGCGCTCCACTGCCGACAGCGGGGCGATGCGATCCGCTGCAACTCGATCCACCCGGGCGGCGTCGAGACGCCGCTCATGCGCTCTGCCGTGAAGCAGAGTTCGGGCGTCGACCTCGACACCGACCCCGCGGCGGCGGCGGGGATCCGGCGCGGGCTCGATCTCTGCCGTCCCGAGGAGATCGCGCCGCTGATCCTCTACCTCGCTTCCGACGAATCGCGCAACGTGAACGGAGCGGAGATCGCAATCGACGGGGGGATGGCGACGAGCTACGACCTGAGCCCTCCGGGTGGCAGGCAGGGCCCGATCGGCCGCTCGTAGCACCGCTCCGCGTGATAGGCTGCGCCGGTGCCTGCGCAGTCGCTGCCCGCTGTCGCCCTCGCGGCCGTGCCCGGCCGGCGCCGCGCGACGCTCGACCTCGCCGAGGAGATCGAGCGGCGCGACTTCGCCGGCATCTACTGCGCGAGCTTCGGCGACGCGATGGGTCTGTGCGAGGCGCTGGCGCTGACGACACAGCGCATCCCGTTCGGCACCGCGATCGCGAATCTCTACACGCGCCACCCGAGCGACTACGCCTCGAGCGCCGCGATGATCCACGAGCTCTCGGGCGGGCGCTTTCGCTTCGGCGTCGGCGTGAGCCACGACCCGGTGAACCGCCGGCTGGGGCTTCGCACGGGGCGCCCGCTGGCGGACGCGCGGCGCTTCGTCGAGGAGCTGCGCGCGGCGGCTCGCGTCGGCGCGCTTCCGCCGATCGTGCTCGCCGCGCTGCGCGGGCGCATGGTCGCGCTCGCGGGCGAGGTCGCGGAAGGGGTGGTCTTCGCCAATGTCGCGCGCTCGCACGTCGCGCGTTCCCTCGAGGCGCTCCCGCCCGCGCGCCGCCGGGACTCGACCTTCTTCGTCGGCGACATGATCCCCATCTGCATCTCGGACGACCGCGCCGCTGCGATGGAGCGCAACCGCAAGACGCTCGTCATGTATGTGTCGCTGCCGAACTACCGCAACTACTGGAAGGAAGCGGGATACGTCGAGGAGATGGAGGCGATCGAGAAGGCGCTGGGGCAGGGACGCGGCGAGGAGCTGACCGGATTGATGAGCGATCGCTGGCTGGCGGACGTGACGCTCTTCGGCCGCGCCGAGGAGATCCGCGACGGAGTCGAGCGCTGGCGCGAGGCCGGCGTCACGACGCCGATCCTGGTCCCGTCGTCGCTGCGGGGGAACCAGATGAACGCATTCGAGGAGCTCTTCGCGGCCTTCGCGCCGTGAGCGGCGCGGGCGCGCGAGAGCGGACGTCGTGACGGGCAGCGGCGCGGATCACGCGAACGCGAGCGGGCGGGCCGCCGTGCCCGAGCGACCGCTCGACCGGAGGCGTCTGCTCGCCAACGTGTCGATCTTCTCGTCGCTCGACGAGCGGTCGCTCGACGCGCTCGTCCGCGCGACCAGCACGCGCAGGCTCGCCGCCGGCGAGACCCTCTTCCGGAAGGGCGAGCCGGGCCGCCAGCTCTACGGTGTCCTCTCCGGGCGACTCAAGGTGTCGGCGTCCGGCGCGGACGGCAAGGAGATCGTCTTCAACGTCTGCGATCCGGGAGAGGTGATCGGCGAGATCGCGCTGCTCGACTCGAACCCGCGCTCGGCGAGCGTCGTCGCGCTCGAGCCGTCGGAGCTGCTGGTGCTCGACCGGCGCGACTTCCTGCCGTTCCTCGAGCGACACCCGCGCGTGGCGATCGAGCTCGCGGAGCTGCTGGCCGCTCGCCTGCGGAGATTGTCCGAACTCGCGGAGGACGCGGTGCTGCTGGCGCTGCGCGCACGGCTCGCGAAGAAGCTCGTCTCGTTCTCGCAGCGCTACGGGCGCCAGACGCCTCAGGGCGTGGAGATCGACCTGCCGTTCTCGCAGCAGGAGCTCGGCGAGATGGTCGGGACGAGCCGCGAGAGCATCAACAAGCAGCTGCGGGCCTGGACGGAGCAGGGGCTGATCGTATCGTCGCGCGGACGGATCACGCTCTGCGACGCGCCGGGTCTCGAAGCGCTCGCGCGCCTCGCGATCGATTGAGGGCCGCGCTTCGCGCGGCCCTCAATCGCGCTCTTCTCAGCGGCCTTTGGTGAGACGGCCCACGTCGATGAACCGCCGGATCTTGCCCTTGCTCATCATCGGCGTGCCGTGCGCGTCCCAGAACTCGATGCGGTTGCCGGTTCCAGTCTGTACGTTGGCGATGATGTCGGACACCACGACGATGGCGTTCGGCTCCGGGACGTCTTCCCAGCCCGGGAACCAATCGCCCGTGAGCGACTTGTCCTGACTCCAGCGGTGGTTGTGCCAGATGATCTTCCACAGCTCCTGCTTCTGGTCGTAGGCGAAGGAGTAGAGCGGCGCCATCGTCTGCTTGTCGATGTAGATGTCCTTGTGGTGGTACGGGTGATCCGAGTTCTTCGGCGTCATGCGCACCACGTAGGCGTCGCGCAGCTCCCAGCGGTCGTCGGCGAAGGAGAGTCCGTAGGGGCCGAAGTTGTGGTCCTTCTCGTACGGGTAGCCCTTCACCTTGGAGTTCATCGGCGCGATGATCTTCTTCTCGGCCAGGCAGGTCCATTCGTACTGCGGGACGATGCCGTTGAAGCTGCGCAGGTCGTCCATCGTGAAGTCGGTGCCGGAGATCGCGTCGGTGCGCTGCGCGGTGGAGATGCGGCGCACGCGTCGAAGCGTCGGCACGTATACCCAGGTGTCGTCGTTGCGGGCCTCGGCGCGCGGCTTGTCCGACGCCTTGTAGCGATACGAGAGCAGCATGATGCCGCGCGCGTCGAAGGGAGCCGACACCTCGACGCCGAACGCGCCCTTGCGCTTCTCGCCGCGGAAGATGTCGAAGTCCGTCTCCTCGAACTGCTTCTCGAAGCGGTGCGCGAGGCGCACGTCCTGGCCCGTGCCCTCGTAGTAGAGCGGCAGCTGTTCGCCGCGGTCCCAGTACGAGTAGAAGAAGTGCGCGTCACCGTCGCCGCCCGGCGCCTGGAAGTCCCACATGATCTTCACGCCGGCCTGCGGATCGCCCTTGCAGTCGATCTTCTGCTGCGGGAACGGGAAGCCGGTGACCCAGCCATCGAGGCTGTTGTCGGGGCCGATCTTCGACTGGCCCTCGAACCGCTTCGTCATCTCCGTCCACTCTTTCGCGGGTGCGTAGTCGTACTGCGTCGGGCCGATCTCGAGCTTCATGCCCTCGTAGAAGAAGAAGTCCCGGTTGTCCCAGAACTCCGTGGGCAGGAACGGCTTGAGCTTGTCGACGCTCTCGAAGGTGATGACGTCGCCTTGCTTGAACGTCGGCGCTCCGGTGCCGGCATCCTCGGCCGCGGCGATGGGCAACGCGGCGAACAACGCGACGGCGGACAGACAGGTCGCGAGTCGGGGGGTCATGGATTCTCCTCGGTGGTCCGGTGGAGCAGCGCATGCATGAAGATGCGCGACGGAATTCGATGCGCGAGTCCGGCGGCGCAGTCCCCGGGCTTTCCCACGCGCATCCTAGCGTGGCTTGCGGCCGAAGGGGGTAATCTCGTCGGAGTGACGTCGCGATTCGGGCCAGTACCCGTCGGTACCAACTAGTACCTGGAGGCTGCTGGCGATAAGCTCCGTCGCCACCGGTGATCCTCGAGGTGTTCGCGTGACCGTGCGGCTGCAGCGACTGGTCGAGCTCTCCCGACTCGACGTCCAGCTCGCGGCGCTCGAGGAGGATCGCGGTTCGCTGCCCGGTCGGCGCAACACGGCCGCCGCGCAGCGAGGCGCCGCGGATGCCCGCGTGGACGCGGCGCGCGAGGAGCTGACGCGCGCGGAGCTCGCGCAGCGCAAGAGCGAGGTCGCGGCGCAGGACCACGAGGCGCTCCTCCGGAAGCTCCAGGGACAGCAGTTCCAGGTGAAGTCGAACGACGCCTACACGGCACTTCTCTCCGAGATGGAGCGGGCCCAGGCCGCGATCTCCGAGGCCGAGACGCAGGTGCTCGAGGCGATGGAGGCGATCGAGCAGGCTCGCGCGCGGCACCTCGAGCTCGAGACCGAGCGAAGGGGCGTGATCGCCCACGTCGAGAGCGAGGTGCGGAGCTGCGACGAGCGGGAGAAGGAGCTGTCGGAGCAGATCGCGAGGCTGCGCGAGGAGCGCGACGCCGCGGCGGGTCGCCTCGAGACGCGCCTGCTCGCCCGCTACGAGAAGATCGCGACGCGGCGCCGGCCGGCGGTCACAATGGTCGTGGCGGAAACCTGTCAGGGATGCCGGGTCGGGATCCCGCCCCAGCTCGTGATCGAGATCCGGCGTGGCGAGGAGCCGATCGCCTGCCCGAATTGTGCGCGCCTGCTCGTCCTCGAGGACCAGCTCCGAGGCGCCTGAATGCGCTCTCCACCGACGGAGAACGCGCGATCCGGGACACTCGCGGCGAAGGCTTTTCTGCGCCTTCGCGAACCGGTATGCCCCGAGGGGAACTAAGTGAGATCAGACGGTATTTCTCTATATAATCCGGCTAGTTGTGTGACGTTCCCGACGGAGGCGCGCGGCGCGTTCGCGAGGTCGTGTCTGCTATGATGCGCGCCTAACTTCGGCTGGGGCCTCCCCCCTCACTCCAGCGAACGGTGCATGAAGAACAACGATCGCTACTGGGATTGTCTCGATCAGGCGATGGAGGCGTCTCACGGCGGGCGCACCGACGAGGCGCTCGCGTGGCTCGACGAGGCGCTCCGGGCGCATCCGGAAGGCGCCGAGGCTCACAACGGACGCGGCGAGATCCTCTGGGACGAGGGCCGCATCGACGAAGCGCTCCAGGAGTTCGAGCACGCGCTGCGCGCCGATCCGAAGTTCGTCACCGCACACCTGAACCGCATCGAGCTGATGATCGAGGACCTCGGCGAGCACGAGCAGGCGGTGCGGATGTGCGACGAGCTGCTCGCGGGCAACCCTGAGCTCCCGCGTCTCGATCGCGGCAACGAGGGCGAGGTCTACTACCTCAAGGCGAAGGCGGTCTTCTATCTCGACGATCTCGAGGGCGCGCTCTTCCTGACCCGGCGCGCGATGAAGACGGCCGGCGAGATCCCGATCTACCGCGCCTTCGACGGACAGATCCTGTTCGAGCTCGCGCGCTTCGAGGACGCGCGCCGCTCGCTCGAGTCGGCGGTGTCGCTCGATCCGGAGTCGGGCCACGCGCTCTACCACCTCGCGCTGGTGTTCGAGCGCCTCGGCCTCGACGCCGAGGCGACGGCCGCCTTCGAGAAGGCCAACGCGCTCGATCCCGATCACTATCCGTTGCCCGTGCGCGTCGACGACGTCTTCTTCCGCCGTGCGGTGTCGGAGGCGATCGACAACCTGCCGCGCTCGATCCGCGAGTACGTGGAAGACGTGCCGGTGCTCGTCGAGGACTTCCCCTCGCAGGAGCTGCTCGGTCACGAGAACGTCTCCCCGCAGATCCTCGGCATCTACATCGGGACGCCGCGCACGCAGGCCGAGCATTCCGCGCAGCCGACCGACGTCACGCGCGTGATGCTCTTCAAGCGCAACCTCGAGAAGATCTGCCGCGATCAGGACGATCTGATCGATCAGATCCAGATCACGGTGCGCCACGAGATCGGGCATCACCTCGGACTCTCGGAAGAAGACATGGAGCGTCTGGGCCTCGCCTAGCCGCTCCACCCCGCCCCGGGCCGCCGGGTAAGATGCGGCCATGTCCGATCTCCTCGCCGCGCTGCGCGCCGCCGTCGGTGCCGAGCGCGTGCTCACGCGTCCCGAGGAGCTCTTTGTCTACGAATGCGACGGACTGACCCTCCACACCGGGTCCCCGCGCGCGGTCGCCTTCCCGCGCGAGACGCACGAGGTGCAGGCGCTCGTGCGCGCCTGTCGGGCGCACGGCGTTCCGTTCGTCCCGCGCGGCGCGGGCACGGGGCTCTCGGGCGGCGCGCTCGCGGCCGATGGCGGGGTGGTGATCGAGTGCTCGCGCATGGACCGCATCCTCTCGCTCGACGCGGAAGATCGCGTCGCGGTGGTCCAGCCCGGCGTCATCAACGCGGCGCTCTCGAAGGCCGCTCTGCCGCACGGGCTCTTCTACGCGCCGGATCCCTCCAGCCAGCTCGCCTGCACGATCGGCGGCAACGTCGCCGAGAATTCGGGCGGGCCGCATACACTGAAATACGGCGCGACCAGCAACCACGTGCTGGCGCTCGAGCTCGTCCTGCCGGACGGCGAGCTCGTGGAGCTCGGCTCTGCGACCGGATGGAGCGCGGGCCTCGATCTGGTCGGCGCCGTGGTCGGCAGCGAGGGCACGCTCGGCATCGCGACCGCCGTCACGGTGCGGCTCTCGCCGCTGCCGGAAGGGGTGGAGACGCTGCTCGCGATCTTTCCGGACGTCGTGTCGGCGTGCCGCGCGGTCGGCGCGATCATCGGCGCGGGCCTCGTGCCCGCGGCGCTCGAGATCGTCGACCGCCGCACGATCGCCGCGGTGGAGGCGAGCGTCTACGCGGCGGGACTACCACTCGACGCGGGCGCCGTGCTGATCGTCGAGCTCGACGGCGCCGCGGTCGCGCTGCCGGGCGAGCTGGCGCGCGTGCGCGAACTCGCGGCGGAGGCGGGCGCCTCGCGCGTCGAGGTCGCGCGCGACGCAGACGAGCGCGCGCGCTTCTGGCGCGCGCGCAAGGGCGCCTTCGGCGCGATGGGACGCCTCGCACCCGATCTCTACGTGCACGACGCCGTGGTGCCGCGCACCAGGCTAGCC
>Ga0335069_10004351_pt1 | contig 21063 bp, 19 predicted proteins | sample Lox_Sample_11_FD_206714 | JGI IMG/M metagenome (GOLD analysis project Ga0335069, IMG submission 206714) | Soil microbial communities from Loxahatchee National Wildlife Refuge, Florida, United States - Lox_Sample_1.1 | ecosystem: Environmental > Terrestrial > Soil > Wetlands | place: USA...
GTCCGACGTTTCCGGGTTGAAGTGCCGCTGGGGTTGTGTCCTATAATGAGCCCTGCACATGAACAGTGCCGGCGTTGCGACCTTACCCGACGGGCTCTCCCCCAGCCAGGGGCACGCTTTGCTCAGTTTGCTCTCGGACGAGGACCCGGCCGTTTACGGCCCAGTGCGCGAGAAGATCATCTCGTGCGGCCCGAGCGCGGCGGCCTGGCTGCGCCCGCACACCACGAGCGACGTGCCGGCGCTGCGGCGGCGCGCGCAGGAGATCGTCCTGCATTTTGACCGCCGCGCCGCGGACGACCAATTCCTGGCCTTCTGCCTGCGGCACGGCGAGGACTTGGATATGGAGGAGGGTGCCTTGCTGCTGGCGCAGACGCGTTACCCCTCGATCAACAGGGAGGCCTACACGGCGCTGCTGGACGCCCACGCGGGTGAACTCCAGGAGCGCATTGATTTCGGTGCGGAGCCGAAGGAACTCCTGGGGGTGATGAACCAATACCTGTTCGGGCACCTCGGCTTTGCCGGTAACGAGCAGAACTATTACGACCCGGAGAACAGCTATCTTAACCGCGTGCTGGACCGCCGCACGGGCAACCCGATCAACCTCTGTCTCCTGTATATTTTGCTGGCGCGGCGGCTGCATCTGCCCGTGGCCGGGATCGGGCTGCCGGGGCACTTCATCTGCCGATATCAATCTACATCGGCAGAGCTTTACCTGGACCCCTTCCATCGCGGCAAGCTGCTGACGAAGTCCGACTGCGTTCAATACCTTACCCGCGGGAACTTCAGCCTGCGGGATGACTACCTCACGCCGGTAACCCCGCGCCGGCTTTTGCTGCGCATCTGCGCCAACCTGCACCAGATCTACCAGAAGCTGGAGCTGGCCCCCGAGGCCACGCGCCTGCAGCGATACCTGGTAGCCCTGGGCCGTTAGTCCGGGAGCCTTCCTCGGGCGTCCCCCCAAGCCGACTTGGCAATGCTTATGCTCTGTCCATGCATCGCAGAAGTCGGAAGGGGGACGCAGAGCCGTGAGAGAAATGCAGTGTTAACTCTGAACAAAGGACTGGATATGGAAGCTATTATCGTTGCCGCCATCGGTTATTCCCTCATCTACTTGCTGCTCGGAGGCGGGCTGGGTGGAGCGGTGCTGATCTTCATCATTGCGAAGATGCTCGGCAGGTAGTCCGGGATGCATTGCCCGGGGTGCTCGCCGCAGTCGTGCACAATGCAATTTGCCGGCTGCGATTTGCACCACAAACCGGCTCGCCGCGCCCGGATTTGCTGGTTCTCCGCGAAGCGGACGACCTCCGGCCAGTGGCGCGGCGCTTGCTCCCTACAAGGGCGATAGAATAGAGCATGAAAGGCGTTATGAACACATTGGAACTCAAAGGAAACTGGAACGTAGTGAAGGGTAAGCTGAAGAAAAAATGGGCGTCGCTGACAGACGACGACCTCAAATATGTGGAAGGGCAGGAAGCGGAGCTGGTGGGTCGGATCCAAAAGCGCACGGGCCAGAGCAAGGAGGCTGTGGAGCGCGCGTTGCGGGAGGACTCGGCCACCGCTGAATAAAGCGGGCCGAGAGGGCGGCGGTCGCTTGCGCAGAGTGACGCCGCCGCCCTTCGGTCATCGCGCCGCGACGAGCCGGGACGCGATCACGGGGGAACTATGCGCGCCATTTGGAAAGGCACCATCAGCTTTGGGCTGGTCTCGATCCCGATCGCCCTCTTCACCGCCACGCGCCGTGAGGAGTTGAAGTTCCACTGGCTGCGCGCCTCGGACCTAAGTCCGATCAAGTACAAGCGGGTCTCGGAAGAAGACGGGCAGGAAGTACCCTGGGATCAAATCGTGAAGGGCTACGAGTACGAGAAGGGCAAGTTCGTGGTGCTCACGGACGAGGATTTCGCGCGCGTGGATGTCGAGGCGGCCCAGACGGTCGAGATCATGGAGTTCGTGCCGTTGAAGGAGGTTGATCCACTGTTTTTCTACAAGCCTTACTACATGGAGGCGCAGAAAGGCGGCGACCGCGCCTACATCGTCCTGCGGCAGGCGCTGGCGGACTCCGGGAAGATCGGCATCGCGAAAGTGATCATCAAGACAAGGCAGCACCTGGCAGCGATCAAGCCCGAAAAGGCCGGCCTGATGCTCGAACTCATGCATTTCCCGGAGGAGTTGGTGGATGCATCAGAGTTCCGCGCACCCTCGGGCAAGGCTCCCATCAAGCCCGAAATGACGATGGCCGCCAAGCTCATTGACACGATGTCCGGCTCATGGCAACCGAATCAGTATAAAGACGATTACCGGGAGATGCTGGAGAAGATCGTCCACGAGAAGATTCACGCCGGCGGGCGGCGTGTTGCGCCGCCGCCGAAGCGGGCGGAAGCGACCAACGTGGTTGACCTGGTGTCCGTGCTGCAGGACAGCATCAATGCGACAAAAGCCAAGGTGCGAGGACCATCGAAGCATTTGAAGAAGGCCGCCTAGCCCATGTCGCTCGTCGAGTACAGCCGGAAGCGCGATTTTAAGCGCACTCCCGAGCCCAAGGGCAGAGCGGCAGCCAAGGCGGAAAAGCACCGGTTCGTGGTGCAGAAACATGCCGCCTCGCACCTGCATTACGATTTCCGCCTGGAAATGGATGGCGCGCTGAAATCGTGGGCGCTGCCCAAAGGCGTCCCTTTTGTCAAAGGCGAGCGGCGCCTGGCTGTCCAGGTCGAAGACCACCCACTGGAATACTTGCAGTTCGAGGGGACTATCCCCAAGGGCCAGTATGGCGGGGGAACGGTCATGGTGTGGGACATCGGACACTACGAATCCTTGAGTCCGGCACCCGACCAGGCGCTGGCCGGCGGCAAACTCCATTTCGCTCTGGAGGGCAAGAAGCTGAAAGGCGAATGGCACCTGGTCCGGTTCAGGGCGGGCAAGGAATGGCTGCTGATCAAGGGCGGCGAGAATCTCCGCCCCGTGTCCAAACGGAAGGACGACACTTCGGCCCTCTCGGGCAAGTCTATGCGGCAACTGGCCCAGAGCGGTGCGGTCTGGCAATCGAATCGGGAACAACCGGCACCCGCAGCGTCTGCAAAGCCCAGCCGCTCCCGGCGGCGCGCCGCATCCCTGGCCTTCGTCGAGCCGATGATGGCCAAGCTGGTCGAAAAGCCCCCGCCGGCCGGCGAGTGGATCTACGAAATCAAGCTCGACGGCTTCCGCGCACTGGCCCTTATCGGCGAGGACGGCGTGCGGCTGCTATCCCGCAACAACAAGGACCTTGGCGGCAGGTTCCCGGAGGTGGTTGAGGCGTTGGGGGGCCTTCACACGCGTGACGCGATCGTGGACGGCGAGATCGTAGCCCTGGACGAGAAAGGCCGTTCCTCGTTCCAATTATTGCAAGCCGCCGAAATGGGGCAGGAGCGCCCGCCAGTGTTCTTCTATGCTTTCGACCTGCTGCGCCTGGACGGGGCGGATCTCGTGCACGAGCCCCTGCTTGCGCGCAAGGCGCGCCTCGAGAAGCTGCTCCAGGACAGCCCGGGGCTGGTGCGGAATTCGGCCTCCCTGGGCGAGGATGCGACCGCGCTGCTGCCCAAGGCGCGCCAGCTTGGACTCGAGGGCCTGGTCGGCAAGCGGAAGGAGTCGGAGTACGAGGCCGGGCGGCGGAGCGGCGCGTGGATCAAGCTCAAGCTGCTCCACGAGCAAGAGATGGTCATCGGCGGGTACACCGACCCCGCTGGCAGCCGCCCTTACTTCGGCTCCCTCGTAGTCGGGTATTACGCGGGAAAAACGCTCCAGTTTGCCGGAAAAGTGGGCACCGGGTTCGACTCGAAGGGGCTGAAGTTCCTCCACTCACGCCTTGTGCCTCTCGCGATCAAGACATGTCCCTTCGCGAACCTGCCCGAGAGAAAGAGCGGGCGCTACGGACAGAATATCACCTCGGCGGAGATGAAGCGCTGCCACTGGGTCGAGCCTAAGCTCGTGTGCCAGGTGAAGTTCGCGGAGTGGACGCGCGACGACAAGCTGCGTCAGCCAGTGTTCCTGGGCCTGCGCGAAGATAAAGACCCTGCGGATGTCGTTCGGGAGCAGGCCCGCTGACCCAAGCCCGGATCAAGCCTGCTTCAGCACCGCCCGGACCCAGTCCTGGTTTTCGAGATACCAGCGCACCGTCTCGCGCAGGCCCTGCTCAAACTTGTGCGCCGGCACCCAGTCCAGCTCGTCCTTGATCTTGGTGGCGTCAATGGCGTAGCGCCGGTCGTGGCCAGGGCGGTCCTTCACAAACGTAATCAGCTTGCGAGAGTTGCCCCCAAGCTGCGGGGCCATCTCGTCCAGGAGATCGCAGATGAGCCGCACGATGTTGAGGTTGGCCCACTCGTTTTGGCCGCCGATGTTATAGGTCTCGCCGCTGCGGCCGCGTGTCAGCACGAGCCAGAGCGCTTCGGCATGGTCCCGCACATACAGCCAGTCGCGCACGTTCATCCCGTCGCCGTAAACCGGCACCGACTTGCGGGCCAGCACGCTCTGAATGACCACCGGGATCAGCTTCTCCGGGAATTGATACGGGCCGTAGTTGTTGGAGCAGTTGGTAATGACCGTGGGCAGCCCGTAGGTGTGGTGATACGCGCGCACGAGCATGTCGCTGGACGCTTTGCTGGCCGAGTAGGGCGAGTTCGGAGCGTAGGGGGTGGCTTCCGTGAAGAACCCCGCGGGCCCGAGGCTGCCATAGACTTCATCCGTCGAAATATGATGGAAGCGGTGGTTGGTATTCGGCGGCTGCCAAAACGCGCGGCAGGCCTCCAGCAAGTTGAAGGTGCCGACGACGTTCGTGTGGATGAAGTCGCCCGGGCCGGTGATCGAGCGGTCCACGTGGGACTCGGCGGCGAGGTGCATCACGTGCGTGATCGAATGCCGCTGGAGCACGCCGAGCACAGCGCCCTTGTCGCGCAGGTCCACCTTCTCGAACGAATACTTGGGGTGCTTGGCAATGCCTGCCAGGTTCTCCAGCCGCCCGGCGTAGGTGAGACAGTCCAGGTTGACCAGCTTAGCGATCTCGGGCCGGCCAATGATGTGATGGATGAGGTTGGAGCCAATGAAACCCGCCCCACCGGTTACCAATAGATGCATAACAGTAACAACGCTCAGGATTCCAGCACTTCTTTTAGGCTCTCGTCCCAGGCCGGCAATCGCAGTCCAAACGTCCGCGCCAGCTTCTCACAGCCGAGCAGTGAAAAGGCCGGGCGCCGCGCCGGCGTCGGATAGTCGGAGGTTGGTATCGCCTCGACCTCCTTGCATTTCTTGTCCTCCGCCGGCATCGCATCCACAATGGCCCGGGCGAAGCCATGCCAGCTCGTGTGCCCCGACGCCGCGAGGTGGTAAGTGCCGTTAAAGGCGTTCCAAGCGCATACGGCGGCAGCCCGCTGCAACGCCAACGCGGTGGTTTCCGCAATGAGGCGCGACCACGTCGGACATCCGAATTGGTCGCTCACGACGCGCAGCTTCTCCCGCTCGCGCGCCAGCCGCATCATGGTGAGCATGAAATTCTGCCCCCGCGCCCCATACACCCAGCAGAGCCGGAAGATCAAGTGCGGGCCCCCGGCGGCCCGCACGGCCTCGTCGCCGGCCAGCTTCGTTCGACCATAGGCGCTCAACGGGTTCGGCGTATCGGTCTCCAGGTAAGGGGCGCCCTTGGTGCCGTCGAAGACGTAATCAGTGGAATAATGCACCAGCAGCGCCCCAACGCGTTTGGCCTCCTCTGCGAGGATGCCCGGCGCCACCCCGTTGATCTTCATGGCTCGGTCCTCCTCGGCTTCGGCCTTGTCCACTGCCGTGTATGCCGCCGCGTTCACGACGATGTCCGGCCGGGCTTCCGCGACCCACTTGCGGATCGAGTCAGCGCTGCACAAGTCAATCTCCGGGAAATCCACACACACGAGCTGCGCCAGCGGCGCCAAAGTGCGGCGCAGTTCCCAGCCGACCTGGCCGATTTTGCCTATCAGGAGGATGCGTGATTGCTTCATTACGCGTGCTCTAAGCGAACAGCCGCTCCGCCGGTGTCTCGCGCAGCCGCACCGCCTGCGCATCGCGGTTCGAAAGAATGGGCTCGTTCATGGGCCACTTAATGTGGATATCCGGGTCGTCCCAGCGGATGGTGACCTCGTCTTTCGGGGAGTAGAAGTCCGTGCACTTGTAATGGAACAGCGCCGTCTCGCTCACCACGGCGAAGCCATGGGCGAAGCCCGGTGGAACATAGAACTGCCGCTTGTTCTCGGAGGATAGCGTAACCCCATGCCACTTCCCGAAGGAAGGCGAACTGCGCCGCACGTCCACGGCGACGTCGAACACCTCGCCCAACAGCACCTGGAGGAGCTTGCCCTGGGACTTTGGATTCTGGAAATGCAGCCCACGCAGGATGCCCCGGCGGGAGAAGGAGATGTTGTCCTGCACGAAATCCATGTCCAGCCCGGCCTCGCGGTAGCGGGCGCGGTTCCAGGTCTCCATGAAGAAGCCCCGTGCATCTCCGAAAACCTGGGGTTCGAGGACGAGGAGGCCTTCCAGCGGGCAGCGTAGAACGTTCATTCGTCCTTAGCCGGCCAGCCGCTTGGCTTCCGCAACGACATCGGCCAGATACTCGCGGTACTCACATTTAGGCATCCGGGTGCTCAGCGCCTGGAGCTTCTCCAGCGAGAGGAACCCGCGCCGGAAGGCCGCTTCTTCCGGGCAACCAATCTTGAGCCCCACCCGCTTCTCGATGGTCTGCACATAGGCCGAGGCCTCGTGCAGGCTGCTGCTGGTGCCGGCATCCAGCCAGGCGAACCCGCGGCTGAGCCGGTGCACATGCAACTGGCCGCGCCGCAGGTATTCCAGGTTCACATCGGTGATCTCCAACTCCCCGCGCGCCGAGGGCTTGAGGTTCCGGGTGATCTCCAGCACCTGGTTATCGTAGATGTAGAGGCCCGGAACGGCATAGTTGCTCTTGGGCTGTAGTGGCTTTTCCTCAATCGAAATGGCCTGCCCGTTTGGCCCGAACTGCACCACCCCGTAGCGCTCCGGGTCGTTCACGTGATAGCCGAAGATCGTGGCGCCGCGCCTGAACTCAGCGAACGCCTTTTGAAAGCTGTCGCTCCCGTAGAACACGTTGTCCCCCAGGATGAGCGTGACGGCGTCCTGGCCGATGAACGGCTCGGCAATGAGGAAAGCCTGGGCGATGCCCTGTGGTTTAGGCTGCTCCCGGTAATGGATTGCCAGGCCCCAGGCGTTGCCGTCGCCCAGCAACTGCTTGAAACGCGGCAGGTCCTGCGGGGTGGAAATCAGGCACAATTCCCGTATGCCGCCCTCGATGAGAGTGGTCAGCGGGTAATACACCATCGGCTTGTCGTAAACGGGCTGGAGTTGCTTACTCGCCACCAGGGTGAGCGGGAAAAGCCTCGAGCCCGCACCGCCAGCCAAAATGATGCCTTTCATCGGGGCGTGAAGGTAGAAGCTGCAGGGCGAATCTGCAATTCCGAATGCCGGCACCCAAAGGCCCGAGGCCAAATGCAGAGGACCCTCATAACGGCCAAGCGCACAGCGCGGCAAAGCCGCAACCGAATCGGACCGCGACGAGGATGGAGGATAGAATATGGAGGATGGAAGTCCCGTGTTTGCAATGGGCTGGCAAATTGTTCGCAGCCAGCGAACAACTTGGACTATTGTAGTGCAAGGAGCTAAGCCGTAACGATGCAGTTGGTGAAGGGGAGCGCACGCGCCGCCGCGTGCGGTTTTCCGCGCCCCCGCGGAAAACAGGCAGGGCTTACGCGGCTAACCGTCTAGTGGCCGATGCCAGCCCGGCTCCGGCCGGCGAGGGCGCCGGCCGGGACACGCGAGGGCGCGTGTGCTCCCCGAAACCAACTGCATGGATACGGCTAAGAGAAAGAGGCCTGTTCTCTTTTCTCTGCGCTCTTTGTACTCTTTGTGGTTACGTCGGCAATTGCCTCGAAGCCTTCTGACCTCTGGCGCGCGCCTCCTCAGCGGTGGCCGTTGGCCATGAAGCTCAGATACCCCATGAGCCGCTGCTTCATATCCTTGCGCGACACGATGGCGTCAATCAGGCCATGGTCCAGCAGGAACTCGGCGGTCTGGAAGCCGGGCGGCAGCTCGGCTTGCGTCGTGTCCTTAATCACGCGGGGTCCGGCAAAGCCGATCATGGCGCCGGGCTCGGCGATGATCAGGTCGCCCACGCTCGCATAGCTGGCCATGACGCCGGCCGTGGTAGGGTCCGTGAGAACGCTGATGTACGGCAGCTTGGCCTGTGCATGATAGGCCAGGGCGCCGCAAGTCTTGGCCATTTGCATAAGGCTGAACATGCCCTCATACATGCGCGCCCCGCCGCTGCTCGACACGATCACCAGCGGCAGCGCTTTCTCGGTGGCCCGCTCGATCAGCCGCGTCACCTTTTCGCCCACCACCGAGCCCATCGAGCCCCCCAGGAACCTGAAATCCATCACGCCCAGCCCCACCCGGTAGTCGCCCATCTTCCCTATGCCGGTAATGACCGCGTCCTTGAGCCCTGTGCTCCCGATGTTCTTCTCGAGCTTCGATTTGTAAGAAGCTGCCCCCGTGAAGTTGAGCACGTCCACGCTAGTCATGTCCGCATCCATCTCCTCGAAGGTGCAGGTCTCCACCATCGAGTGGATGCGCTCGCGCGCGCCGATGGGAAAATGATGCTGGCAATGCATGCAGACCTTGAGGTTCTCATCCAGCTCCTTATCGAAGACCATCGTGCTGCACTTCGGGCACTTGGTCCATAGCCCCTCGGGGATGTCCCGCCGCTTGGACTTTGCGCCGGTGAGCTTGGGCTTCTTGACGAACGTGGTCCCTCCGTTGCCCGGCGTCAGGACGGCTGCCGGCTCGCCGGTCCCCAGTGCGATCGTCTTTTTGGAGAACATCGTCGTGGCCATCGTTACAAGGGTTGAGCCTGGAGCGCGATGCACAAGGCGTCGCCGCGCGCTCCCGCGTGGTTAATCATCATGGCAAGTGCACTATAAGCTTGCGTACCTGAGTATTCAAATTCCGCGCGCCACTGTCCAGACGTAAACGTCGCCGGCGGAGGCGTCGCGCAGGACCTTGGCGCAGGCGCTGGTGGTGGCGCCCGTGGTGAGGACGTCGTCCACGAGCACGATGCGCTCGCCGTTCAACCGCTGGCCGCGTCGCAGGGCAAAGGCGCCCCGCACATTCTCCTCCCGCTCCGCGCGGCTCAGCACGGTTTGCGTGCAAGTAGGGCGAACGCGCCGGAGCAGGCGGCTGTTGACCGCGACCTGCGTCGCCGCACTGAGATAACGCGCCAGCCGCTCCGCCTGGTTGAACTCGCGCTCGCGTTGCCGGGCGGGGTAAAGCGGAACGGGCACGATAAAATCCCAGTGCTCGGCGGCCAGCTCGGCCTGGGCTGCCTGCACGAGCAGTTCGCCGAGGAAAGGCTCAAACCACATCGCGCGGGTGTATTTGTAGCGGTGAATGACTTCGAGCATGGTCTCGCAGGCGACCACGGCTGAGCGCGCCTGCACGAAGTGCAGCTCGCGCTCGCGGCAGTTGGGGCACTCGAAGGCGCCGGTGATCGCGCCTTCGTAAGGACGGCCACAGCGCTCGCAGAAGGGCCGCTCGATGAATCGCACCTTGGACCGGCAATCGCCGCACACAAAACCCTCTGCCGGCGTGGCACGCGCATCGCCGCAAAGCTGGCATACCTCGGGGTAGGCCAGCGCCAGCCCGGCATTCACCCAGCTCCTGAGCGATTCCACTACCGCACTCATCTGTGTAGCGAATGCAAAGCTTCCTAACTCCAGGTGCCGCATGTGAGCACTTGGCTCCGCGTGCGAACGTTGCCTGAGCATGCCCCCAAGGACACGGCCGAGCAAGCCGTTTTCGGCGCATCAGTGGGCCAAGGGCGAGGCCGGAGAGTGCGAGGGCCAGGGGCATCAGAAATCCGAAATCCGAAGACCGAAATCCGAAACAAATCCCAATGCTTTAAATCCCAATGCTCAAAACCCACCCTGGCCGCAGTGTTCGGTCATTGCTCGTTGTAGCATTTGTATTTGTTTCGGATTTCGGGTTTCGGACTTCGGATTTGAGTGATGGGCAGGCGGTGTCACTGCCGAGACTCCCCTAGGGACCGCGCTGCCCCGTGGATTCCCCCTTCCCGCCCGCGCGGCTTTCTGCTACTCTAGCTCGGACGAATTTCTTAGAACCTGTATGCCAATATACGAGTATGCCTGCCCGAAATGCCGGGTGATATTCAACTTTCTCTCCAAGCGGATCAACCCTGACCGCTCGCCGGCCTGCCCGAAGTGCGGCAACAAGCAAATGCGCAAGCAGCTCAGCCGCTTCGCCATGTCCCGCAACCTGAAAGAGCCCGCGGCCAAGCCGGAGACCGAAGGCAACGAGCCGCCCATGCCCGACATGGACGACCCGCGCATCGAGCGCGCCATGATGGAGATGGAGCGCGACATGGAACACCTGGACGAGAATAACCCCAAGCACATGGCGCACATGATGCGGAAGATGAAGGACCTCATGCCCGCCGGCAGCGTGCCGAAGGAGCTGGACGTTGCCATCAAGCGCCTCGAAGCCGGAGAAGACCCGGAGAAAATCGAGGAGGACATGGGCGACGTGCTCGGAGACTTCATGGGCGGCGAAGAGGGCGGCCCGGGCGGCGGCGGATACGAGCATGACAGCGGGCTGTATGATTACTGACGTGTGCAGCCCGCGCTGCCCTGCCCGGCGGCACCGTGTGGCCTCAAACGGCAACAGGCTGCAGGGTAGGGACGCCTCGCCGAGGCGTCCACCGCCGCTAGAACACGGACGCCTCGGCGAGGCGTCCCTACCCATCTGAAATGATCGGGTTAGCCCTTCCACTCGCGCAAGCATCCCCAGAGCATGGCCCACATTCACGAGAAGATTGATTTCACCGTGGCCATCTTCGTGGTCCAGGACGGCAAGGTGCTGCTGATCCACCACCGCAACCTGAACCGCTGGCTGCCCCTTGGTGGGCACATTGAGCTGGACGAAGACCCCGAAGCCGCCGCGTTGCGCGAGGCCAAAGAGGAGAGCGGGCTGGACGTCGAACTGCTGGGCGAACGGCCCCCGACCACCGAGCCCGGCACGCGCGCCCTGCTGGCCCCTCGGTTCCTGGACATCCATCGCATCACCAACACCCACGAGCACATCGGCATGATGTATTGGGCGCGGCCCACGAATGGCACCTTGAAGCTCGCCGCTGCCGAACATCACGACATCCGCTGGTGCTCGGCCGCTGACCTGGAAGGTCTGCACCCACCCCTCAGCGGCGCAGTGAAGTGGTACTGCCGGAAGGCATTGGAAGAGGTTGCGGCATCTCCCGCACGCTGAGGCGTCTCCCTTCCATTCGCCGTTCGACATCCCCCGCGGTGCTGATTACGGTTGAGCGATGTCGCGCGAGTATGTCTTGCAGCCCTTCCAGGCGCCCGTCCACCTGCAGATTGACTACGCCGGCGAACTGAACGAGCAGCAGCACGCCGCCGTGACCGCGCCGCCCGGCCCCGCGCTCGTCATCGCCGGCGCGGGCTCGGGCAAGACGCGCACCCTCACCTACCGGGTCGCCTGGCTGCTGGAACAGGGCATCCCGCCCGAGCGTGTGCTCCTCCTCACGTTTACCAACAAAGCCGCCCGCGAAATGATGCGGCGCGTCTCCGACTTGCTCGGACAGGAGTTGGCCGCGCTTTGGGGAGGCACTTTCCATTCCGTCGGCAACCGCATCCTGCGCCAGCACGCGCCCCTGCTGGGCTACCAGCGCGATTTTACCATCATGGACCGCGAGGACGCCAAGCACCTTATCACCACCTGCGTGGCCGAATCGGAAGTGGATGTAAAAGCCACGCGCTTCCCCAAAGCCGAGGTGCTGGGGGACATCTTCTCCCTCGCGGTGAACACCCGCCAGGCCATCCCGGAGCTGCTCCGGCACGAATACGGCTACTTCGAGCATCTCGCCGCGCCGATCGTGGACATTCAGCAGCGTTATGCCGCCCGCAAACGCGCCACCAACGCCATGGATTTCGACGACCTCCTGGCCCTTTGGCTCAAGCTCATGCAGGACGAGCCAGAAGTGCGCGAGACCTACCAGCGCCGCTTCCAGTTCATCCTCGTGGACGAATACCAGGACACGAACAAGCTGCAGAGCGACCTCATTGACCTGCTGGCCGCGCGGCATCACAACGTCATGGTGGTGGGCGACGACGCGCAGAGCATTTACGCGTGGCGGGGTGCTAGCTTCCAGAACATCCTCAAGTTCCCGGAGCGTTACCCCGGCGCGCGCATGTACAAGATCGAGACCAACTACCGCAGCACGCCGGAGATCCTGCAGGTAGCCAATGCCGCGATCCTGGCCAACGTGCAGCAGTTCACCAAGGAGCTGGCGCCCTCGCGCAAGGCGGGCGCGAGGCCGGTAAGCGTCGTCTGCAATGATGCGGCGCAGCAGGCGGCCTTCGTCGCCCAGCGCGTGCTCGAACTGCGCGAAGAAGGCGAGAGCCTGAATAAAATGGCGGTCCTTTACCGCTCCCATTTTCACGCCCTCGAGCTCCAGCTCGAACTGACGCGCCGGAACATACCCTTCAGCATCACCAGCGGCATCCGGTTCTTCGAGCAGGCCCATATCAAGGATGTGACGGCCTACCTGAAGCTCGTGCACAACCCCCGAGACGAGCTCTCGTTCAAACGGCTGGTGCAACTGCTGCGGGGCATCGGCGGCAAGGGAGCGGAAAAGCTATGGAACGCGTTTGCCGCGGCAGGCGAAAAGCCCGAAATCCGAACCCCGAAGTCTGGAGAAAGCTCGAAAGCCGAAACACCCACGACCCAGCCTCCCAATCCGGCGGACCGACCGCCCGTCGAGGAACACGCACCACGCACCACGCAACACGTCTCCGCTTCGCCCCTCGCCGTCCGCTTGCAGTCCTGCGCCCGCGTCGTTCCTGGCAAGGCCGCCGTCGCCTGGGCCCAATTCGTCGCCACCGTGGCCCAACTCGAAGCCGTGGGCGTCCGGAACAGCGCCGCCAACGGGATCCAATTGGTGCTCGAAGCCGGCTATGAGGATTACCTGGAGGACAGCTACGCCAACTACCGCTCGCGGCTGGAGGACCTGGAACAGTTGGCTGTTTTTGCCCGGCAGTTCCCCACCGTCGAGGATTTCCTCACGCAGCTTGCCCTGCTCACGAACCTCGAGGCCGAGGACCAGCAGCCTACCCAGACCGATGAGGAACGGCTGCGGCTCTCGACCATCCACCAGGCCAAGGGCCTGGAGTTCGATGTGGTCTTCGTGATTATGCTCTGCGAGGGGCTGTTCCCATCGGAACGCTCGATGAAATCGGATGAGGACGTCGAGGAGGAGCGGCGGCTAATGTACGTGGCCATAACGCGGGCGCGGAACGAGCTTTACCTGAGCTACCCGCTCCTCCGCGCCGGATTTGGCGGCGGCGGGGATATGATCCAGCACCCGTCGCGCTTCCTGGAGGAGATACCAGGCAAATTGTTGGAGGAGTGGAACCTGCGACCGTTTAATCCGTATGAGCGGTAAAGATCGAGATCCCCGGGATCGCAGAACTGAGAATAACGCGGCTGCTGACCCCAATGCCTTTCGGACATTCACACTCATCGCGTAGCGATGCGGCGAAGGTAGCCGTGGGCTTCAGTCCGGCTGAAGTCCACGGCTACCTTCATTTCATCGCTACGCGATGAGCGCACATTCCCGAACGGCATCGCGGCTAACCCCAATCTTTCGCGCCACGCTTTAAACGGTGGCAGCCTGCAGCGTAAGGACGCCTCACCGAGTCGTCCGCCGACGCCACAACACGGATGCCTCGGCCCGGCGTCCCCACCCAGCCAGGTTAGCAAATCCTTGGCAACTGCTCCCCGGAGAGCATGTCCACCACCCGGCTGCCGCCCACAGTCGTCTTCATCGTCACCAGCCCAGGATGATCGTCCACCACCTCGCCAATGAGCGCGGCGTCCCGTCCCAGCGGGTGATTGCGCATTGCGGCGAGCACGGCATCCGCAGCCTCCGCGGGCACAATCGCCAGGACCTTGCCTTCATTCGCGACGTATAGCGGGTCCAGCCCCAGGATTTCGCAGGCGCCTTTCACCGCTTCGCTCAAGGGAATGCGAGTTTCTTCGAGCCGGATGCCTACCTTGGCCTGCTCGGCGATCTCCGCCAGCGCGCTCGTCACGCCGCCGCGAGTGGGATCGCGTAGCACGTGCATGTCGGGGCACGCTTTGAGCATCGCCTCGACCAGCCCGTTCAGGGGCGCCGTGTCGCTCGTGATTTCGCTTTCGAATTCCAGCCCCTCGCGCACCGACATGATGGCGATGCCATGCACGGCAATCGGGCCATTAATGAGCACCTTGTCCCCCACGCGCGCGCGCGACGGATGAATGCGCACCCCGGGCGGCACCAGCCCGATGCCGGACGTGTTGATGAAAATCTGGTCACCCTTGCCGCGATCTACCACCTTGGTATCACCGGTCACGAGCGCCACGCCGGCCTGAGCGGCGGCTTCCTGCATGGAGCGGATCACGCGCCACAGGTCATCCATCGGCAGGCCCTCCTCGAGGATGAACCCCACGGAGAGATACAGCGGCCGGGCGCCGCACATGGCGAGGTCGTTGACGGTCCCATGGACGGCCAGCTTCCCAATATCGCCGCCGGGGAAGAAAATCGGCTTCACCACGTAGGAATCCGTACTGAACGCCAGCCGCGAGCCGTTCACGGAGAACACCGCCCCGTCATGCAGTGGCTCGAGGAACTCGTTGCGGAACTGGGGCAGCACCATCCTCGTGATCAACTGGTGCGTCAGCTTGCCCCCGCTTCCGTGGGCCAGCACGACCTCCTTATGATCCATGATGGGCACAGGGCAGGAACCCAGCAGGGCACCCACGTCCACGCCCCGGGCTGCCTTGGCTGGCCCTGGCGCGGTCGGCTCGTGCTCCGGGGCAGAGGTCGTGCTCACGAGTGGGCAACCTCCAGCTCCTTCGCCTTCCCAGCCGCCGCCGGCTTCATGTGCAAGTGCCGGCCGTAGGTGTAATACGCCGCGCACGCGCCTTCGGCGGACACCATCGTCGCCCCCAGCGGATGCTGCGGCGTGCACTCTTTCCCAAAGGCGGGGCAATCGTGCGGCTTCTTCACCCCGCGCAGGACCAGGCCGCTGATGCAAATCGGCGACTCCTGGGTTTTGATGCTGCCCACCTGGAACAGGTGCTCGGCATCGTAGTCGCGGAACGCGTCGCGCAGCCGATAGCCGCTCTGCGGGATCGTGCCCACGCCGCGCCAGGCCCGGTCGCACACCTCGAACACCTTGCCCACCAGGTCCTGCGCGACCCGGTTGCCCTCGCGTTTCACCACGCGCGGATACTCGTTCTCGACCTCCGCCTTGCCGGCTTCCAGTTGCCGCAGCGCCATCAGCGTGCCTTGCAGCAAGTCCAGCGGCTCGAAACCCGTTACGACTATCGGCACGTGATACTTCGCCGCGATTGGCTCGTACTCCTCGTAACCCACTACCGTGCAAACATGGCCCGGGCCGAGAAAGCCCTGCACCCGGTTATCCGGCGACTGCAGGATGGCCTCCATCGCGGGCGGGACCAGCACATGCGACACGAGGACGGAAAAGTTGCGCAACCCTTCCTGGCGCGCCTGCCAGACGGACATGGCGTTGGCGGGCGCCGTGGTCTCAAAACCGATGGCAAAGAACACGACCTTCTTGTCGGGGTTCGCGCGCGCGATCTTCAGGCAATCCAGCGGCGAATACACCACGCGCACATCCGCGCCCCGCGACTTGAGAATCAGCAAATCACTCTCCGAGCCAGGCACGCGCAGCATGTCCCCAAACGAACAGAAGATCACATCGGGCCGGCGCGCAATCGCCTGTGCCCGATCAATCATTTCCAGCGGAGTGACGCAGACCGGGCAGCCCGGGCCGTGCACCAGCTCGACCTCTTTGGGCAGCAAATGGTCCAGGCCATACTTCACGATCGAGTGCGTCTGGCCGCCGCAGACCTCCATGAGCACCCAGGGCCGGGTGACCGTGCGCCGGATTTCGCGAGCCAGCCCCTGCGCCAGTTCCTGCTGCCGGTATTCGTCTATGTATTTCATGATGCCCCTCCTTTCGCAGGCGCCGCAGCGGCCGCCTCCGTCTCGCCTTCCTCCAGCTCCGCCAACTGGTTCATCTCGCGCAGGATCTCGTAGGTCCGCGCCGCCTCCTCCTCGTCCACCTTGCTCAAAGCGAACCCCACATGCACCAGCACGTAATCGCCGGGCACGACCTCGGGCGTGTATTCGAGGCAGACCGACTTCACGATGCCGCCAAAATTGGCCTTGGCCATGCGCACCCCCTCGGGGTTGCGTTCGATTTCCAACACTTTACCTGGAACTGCCAGACACATAGCTACCTCCTATTATACTCGATTGTATGGGTGAATCTCCTCTTTCTAAACCACGGCATTCTCCTAGCCAGCCCTCGTGGACCTCCGGCGAATAAGCTGAGCGCCAACGGCCCTGAACCGATACTCGCCTGAAAGGCGACAATACTACAGCCCAGGGCAACGCCCTGGGAAAACGGCCGCAGCCCCATCCCAAGCCCTGAAGGGGCGAAATACCACGCCGCCATCAGGGAGCTACCGCCAGGGGCTGGTGGGCACCGCATGCCAGAGATAGCCGCGCTCATTCTGTCGCCCCTTCAGGGCTTACCCCACTTGCCGCGTCATTTCCCAGGGCGTTGCCCTGGGCTGTATTATTGGCGCCTTTCAGGCGCGTCTGAGCGCCAATCGCCACCCCATCGCAGAGCAAAACCGTATCTCCGGCCTGGGCCTCCGGCACCAGCTCGAGCGGCACGGTGCTCAGCGCGCCCCGGATCCGGACCCTTCCCCGGCGCGCGCCGTTCTCCTCGGAAACCGAGACCACTTCGGCATAGAGCAGGTTCATTTTGCCAACACCTCCTCCGGGCGAGCTTGCGGGCGCCGGGCGCGCATCGCGGCGGCGATTTGGCCGAGCGCAATGCCGCCGTCGTTGGGCGGCACCCGCTGATGCCAGTAAGGGCGAAAGCCGGCCTCGCGCAGCCGCGCCACCGCGCGTTCGGTCAGGTAACGGTTCTGAAAGCAGCCTCCTGACAGAACTATCTTCGGCTGGCCCAGCTTCTGTGCGACTTGCACCATGGCCTCCACCAGGCCGTTATGGAACAGCGCCGAGATCGCCCCGATGGTCGCGCCTTGGGCCACATCCCGCAGCACGCGCTCGAGCATCGGCTCCCAGTCCACGACCATCGGGCTGCCGTCCTTCAGCGCGAAGGGATAAGCCTCCGTGCGCCCGGCCTCCACCGCGCATTCCAATTCCATCGCCGCCTGGCCTTCAAAGCGCACGCGCTGACGCAGGCCGACGAGTGACGCCACGCCATCGAACAACCGCCCGGCGCTGGAGGTGACGGGCGATTGCACTCCCTTCTCGAGCATCTGCCGCAGCACCGCCAGTTCGCTGTCGGTGAAATTGCGCACCGGGAGAAGGTCGTGGCGCAGGAACGCCGGCGCGCCGAATACGGCATAGAGGAGCCCCAGGGCTGTGCGCCGCGGCTCCTTGATGGCCGCCTCGCCGCCCGGGAGACTGAATTGCCGAAGGTGCGCCACTCGCTCGTACGAATGCTCGTCTACCACCAGGAACTCCCCGCCCCAGATCGTGTTATCCGTGCCCAGCCCGGTGCCGTCCCAGGCGATGCCGAGCACGGGACCCGCGAGTTCGTTTTCGGCCATGCAGGCGGCCACGTGGGCGTAATGATGCTGCACGGCCAGCACCGGCGCGCCCAGCTCGGCGGCGTACTTGGTGGACAGGTATTCGGGATGCTGGTCGCATACGACGAGACCCGGCTTGGCCTCGTAGAGCCGCTGCAGGTCGGCAGCGGTGCGGCAAAAAGCAGCATAAGCCTGCCGCGTCTCCAGGTCGCCGATGTGCTGGCTGATGAAAACCTGTCGGCCAATCACCAGGGCCACGGCGTTCTTCAAGTGCGCGCCCAGCGCCAGCGTTGCCGCCTGCGCCTCGTTGCCCCCCGGAGCGCGGACATTCCGGTCCGCAGCACCCGGCGTCTCGCTGTCGGCAGCGCCATCCGCTTCGCACGGCAACGGCACGGGCAGTGGCGCGTATCCACGCGCCCGGCGCAGCACCAGTTCACGGTCCAGCACCACGCGCACGACCGAATCGTCCACATGCCGCACGATGGGCCGGTCATGGACCAGGAAGCCGTCGGCGATGCCGTGCAGGCGTTCGAGGGCTTCGCGTTCATCAATGCAGAGCGGCTCGTCACTAAGGTTGCCGCTGGTGGCGACCACCGGGAAGCCCAACTCGCGCAACAGCAAGTGGTGCACCGGCGTGTAGGGCAGCATCACCCCGAGATTCGGGTTCCACGGTGCGACAGACATAGCGGGACGGAAGCCATCGGCGGGATGCTCCCGGCGGCGCAGCAACACGATCGGGGCCTCCGGCGCCCGCAGCAGGCGCTCCTCGAATGGCGACACCTCGCAGATGCCCGCCACGGCGTTCAGCGACGGGAACATCAGCGCAAAGGGCTTCTCTTCGCGCTGCTTGCGTTCGCGCAATACCCGCACCGCCGACTCGTTCCGCGCGTCCACCAGCAATTGGAACCCGCCCAACCCCTTGAGCGCCAGCACCTGGCCGGCTTTGACCGCCTCGGCCGCCTTGAGCAGGGCCTCGTGCCGGCAGGCCAGCACCTCGCCGGCCGCGGACCACAGCGCGAGCTGTGGGCCGCAGGCGGGGCAGGCGTTAGGCTGTGAATGGAAACGCCGGTCGTCAGGGTCGGCGTATTCCCGGCTGCATTCGGGGCACATCGTGAAGCGCTTCATGCTCGTATTCGGGCGATCGTACGGCAGCGCTTCGATGATCGAGAACCGGGGCCCGCAGTCGGTGCAGGTGGTGAAAGGATACTGAAACCGGCGGTTGTGCGGATCGAGTATCTCGCTCAGGCAGGCCGGGCAGGTCGCAATATCCGGCATGATGAAGGCCGTCTTGGCGCCCGCGTCCTGACTGTAGCGCACCTCGAACTTGTCGTAACCCGCCGGGTCCAGGAACGACGGCTCAAGGCTTTGGATAATGGCCCGAGGCGGCTTCTCCCCCTCCAGCCGCAGCAGAAAGCGGTCAAGCGCCGCCCGTTCGCCCTCGACCTCGATGAAAACGCCTTGCGCCGAATTCAGCACCCACCCCCGTAGCCCCAGCTCCGTGGCCAGACGGTATGTAAACGGCCGGAAGCCGACGCCCTGAACAGCGCCGTGCACGATAATCCTGGCTCGTTCAGTTCGCGTCGCGACCTCCCCCGGACCCGCCCCCGCCCACGCGGCCGGCAACCGTCAACCTCGCGGTGGCCCTAAACCGCACACCGTGCGCCCGCGGGCGGCCTGCGGGCACACCCGGGCAATTGCGTATCCTCTGCTTCTGGCGGGCGGTCATTTCAGGTATCCAAGGCCGGTTGCGTTCGGGCAACGTAAGGGAGTGTTCCGGGCCACGCAAGTCGGTGAAACCCTCCATATTCCGGGTAATTAGCCCCGCTGCCTCGTCCGCATCCCCAGGCCCACCGGCCCTGCACCCGGGCTCCTCCGGATACTGCCCATATCCCCTCCAGTACCTCACCGTAGAACCTCTGCAACGTTTGCAGAGGTTCTACGGTGAGGTACTGGAGGGGATATGGAGGGAGTATGGATGAGTTACCGAAATACCCGCTTGGAGGGCCGGGGGAATGCTCGCCCCCATATATAGCGTTGCCTATGGAGCAGACCACCATAGATAGACACCGAAGAATACGGATATGGGGCTGCCAATCCTGGCGCGGACCGCTAGCATTTAGCATTTACGATCCACAATTTACGTCTTACAAATTCAACGCCCGGGCTATCGAACGTGCAATGCGGAATCATCGAGTGTGGAGTGCGGAAGGCCGAGTGCGGGGAGCGCGCCTGTCTTGGGGCGCAGCAACCTCGGATGGCGTTCCTGGAACGCTGCGCCCAAGGACGGGCGCGCTCCCGCGCACTCGGCATTCCGCATTCGGCCGTCCACATTCCCTATGCTCATAAACCGTAAATCGTGAATCTTAACTCCTTGCGCATCCTGGTGCTGGACGACCAGCGAGCCGATGCTGAACTGATTGAGCGCGAGGTGGGCCGCCAGGGCCTCCCCTTCACCGCCCGGCACGTGGGCGGGCTGGAGGAGTACCTCGAGGCGCTGGACAACTGGCAGCCCGACCTCATCCTGGCCGATTACGCATTGCCGGGGTATGACGGCCTGGCGGCGCTGGACGAGGCCCGGCGGCGGCGGCCCGAGGCCCCCTTCATTTTCGTCTCGGGCGCGCTGGGCGAGGAAGCGGCCATCGAGGCGCTGCAACGCGGGGCGACCGATTACGTCCTCAAGGACGGGTTGGTCCGTCTGGGGCCGGCGATCCAGCGCGCCCTGCGCGAGATCGAGGACCGCGCCCGCCGGCAGCAGGCTGAGAAGTCTCTGCGCCGATCCGAGCAGCGCTGGCGGTTTCTGTTCGAGCATGCCCCTGATCCTTACTTCATGCACGATTTGCAAGGGACAATTGTGGACGGGAACAAGGCGGCGGAGGAACTGGTCGGCTACCGGCGCGAGGAACTCATCGGGCGCAGCTTCCTGCAGTTGGACCTGCTGGTCGGCGATGGGCTGGCCCGGGCGGCGGAGCACCTCGCACGCAACCGCCGCGGCGAGCCGGGCGGCCCCGAGGAGTTCACCCTCCGGCGCAAGGATCGTAAGCAGGTGACGGTAGAGATCCGCACCTTCCCGGTCGAACTGCAAGGGCAGGTGCTGGTGCTGGCCATCGGGCGCGACCTGACGCCGCGCTGGGAGGCCGAACGCGCCGAGGCCGAGGCCCGCGGGTTGCGCAAGGCGATTTTGGACAATATCCCCGACCCGGCCTACTTAAAGGATGCGCAGGGGCGCTTCCTGGCGTGCAACGAGCCGCTGCTGCGGTTCTTCGGCCGGCCCATGCAGGAGGTCGTGGGCAAGACGGTGTTCGACACCAATCCCCGGGA
>Ga0335069_10004352_pt1 | contig 21063 bp, 18 predicted proteins | sample Lox_Sample_11_FD_206714 | JGI IMG/M metagenome (GOLD analysis project Ga0335069, IMG submission 206714) | Soil microbial communities from Loxahatchee National Wildlife Refuge, Florida, United States - Lox_Sample_1.1 | ecosystem: Environmental > Terrestrial > Soil > Wetlands | place: USA...
TTTCGGGAGAGGAGAACCCCGAGACGCGGGCGCAGGTGATGGCGGCCGTGCGCGGGCATTTCCGTCCCGAATTCCTGAACCGGCTGGACGAGATCATCATCTTCCACCGGCTCACGCGCGCGAACATGGACAAAATCGTCGACATCCAGATCGCCCGGCTGTCGAAGCTGCTCGAAGACCGCAAGATCGAGATCCACCTCGACCACAAGGCGCGTGAGTGGCTTGCGGCCGCCGGATACGATCCGGTCTACGGCGCGCGTCCCCTGAAACGCGTGATCCAGCGCCGCTTGCAGGACCCGCTGGCGCAGATGCTGCTCGAAGGCAAGATCGGCGACGGCGCCAAAGTGAAGGTCAGTACCGGCCGTTCGGGCCTGACCCTCGACGGGCAGGAGTTCGCCTCGTCCGCGGACGACGACGTGTTCGAGCAGGCCCCGAGCAGGAGCCTGAATTAAGGGTGGATCGTTACCCCAGCGGCAAGACCGTCTTTCCGAAAGTGGAGTTCGTCACGATCGCGAAGCTGCCGTACATCGCCAGGCTACCGCACACGATTCCCAGCCAGCCGCCCAGATGCGAAAGCCCCGGAGCGGACATCAACGCTCCGGCGCCGAGCAGGAAGAAGGTGATCCACAACGTAAGGAATATCAGGAACAGCAGCCGCGGCAGCCGGAACGTCGCGATCCACATGTAGAGGGTGAACACGCCCCACAACAGCAGCGCGACGCCGATCGTGCTGCCCGCGTCCTTGAGGTCGAGTACCCCGTTATGGCCGAGCACGAGGAGAAGGGCAAACCACCACCAGAAGCAGCCGTACGACGTGAACGCCGTCATTCCGAAGGTGTTGCCGGCACGGACCTCCATCAGCCCGGCCAGGATCTGTGCCGTGCCGCCGAACGCCATGGCAAGAGGGATCACCACCGGCTCGCCGCCCGCAGGCAATACGCCCGCATTGATGAGGCTCAGTAACACGGTTGTCAGGCCGAAGCCGACCAGCCCCAGGGCCGCAGGGTTCGCTTGCACCGAAGTCGGCGTTTGTGAGTTCGCCATGCATCGCTCCCATCCAGTCGATCAAGGGAAGAGTGCTGGATTCGGCGCGAGTTGCCCAATGGAATAAGCTGACGCCGCGTAGCCTAACGGGCGCTCGCCCGCAGGTTCGTGGCGATGTCGGCGACTTTCGTCTCCAGTCTGGTGGAGGCGAGCTTGTCGTCAACCTTCATCCGCTCCGCCTGGAAGGCGCGCAGTTCCGCCCCGGCGAGTTTGCGGCCCTCCGCCATCTTCACCTTCAGCGGATTGACCTGCACGTTGTTGATGCGGATCTCGTAGTGCAGATGCGGTCCCGTCGTCATGCCGGTATTGCCGCTGTAGGCGATGATCTGCGCCTGCGCCACATGGGAACCGCGGTGCAGCCCCGGCGCAAAGCGCGACAGATGCCCGAACGCGGTCGAGTAGCCGTTGCCGTTGTTGACCAGGATGAAGCGGCCGTACCCGTTCTCCCAGCCCATGAACGCGATGGTGCCCGCGCCGGCGCTCATCACCGGAGTGCCGACCGGAACGCCGAAGTCGATACCCTTGTGCATGCGCGAGTAGCCGAGGACCGGATGGAACCGCATACCGAAGCCGCTTGTGATGCGGGCGCCGTCGACCGGCGTCTTCATCAGCATGCCCTTGGCGCTCTCGCCCTTGGCGTCGAAGTACTCGGGCGGCGCGTTGGGATCGGGCTGATAGCGGTAGAGGGCGATTTCCTTCCCGCCCAGGCGCATGGCGGCGTAGGAGATGCTGCCTTCCTTCGCCGGCTGGCCTTCGGGCGTGTAGTAGTAGTCGTAGAACACCTCGAACGAGTCGCCGGGGTGCAGGTCGCGCTGGAAATCGACCTTGTAGGAGAACATCTTGATCATTTCCGATACGACGTCGGTCGGGATGCCGGCCTTCATGGCGGAGAGATAGAGGCTGCCGTCGATCGTCGTGCCGGCGCGGTGGACGTGCGCCACCAGCTGCTTGACGGTGTCGGTGGCGGCGAAGCTGCCGTCGGCGCCGCGCGCAATGACGATCTCGTGATCGACCGCGGGCGAGAACCTGATCGAAAGCAGCCGCGCGATGGCTTCGCCGTCGGAAGGCTGGGCGTTCGAAAGATCGCCGTTGTCGTCGTCGTCCGAACTCGAATCGTTGAGCGCGCTGGAGGCGATGTTCGGAGCGCCGTTGAACTTGAGTTCGAGGGTCTGGCCAGCGCGCAGGCTGCGCGGGCTGAATACCTTCGTGAGCGCCGACAATGCGGCGTTGGCCTCATCCTTCGAAACGCCGGCGTTCTCGAGAGCGCCGGCCAGCGTATCGCCCGATTGCAGCGTCAGCGTCTGAGTTTCGATGTCGGGCCTCGGATTGGGGCGTTCCGCCGCTACCACATGCTGAAGCGAAGATCCGGAGCCGGCACCGGGTATCCCTCCGATGCTGGCAAACAGAGCGCTGCTGCCCGACTGGGTCAGTTCCTGAAACAAGCGGTAGGGCAGAAAGCCGTATCCGGCGTTGTCGACCACGACCGAGGTGACGTTGGGCATCGTGCCCAGCGACAGCCATGCGATGGACCCGACGATCAGGGCGGAAATCGAGGTGGAAACCAGCGTCCAACGGCTGTCTGCGCTGAGGACGTTTTCGGCTCCGGCGGCGGAGCCAGGCCATTCGGGGTCAAGTGTAAGCGGCGTCGTTTCGTTGCGACGGTCCACGTTTGCTCCTGTTACGGATTGCGTTCTTGTTGGTGCATTTCCCAGCCACTTGATTCCTTCGGTCCCCCCGAAGGAGGGCGCATATAGCCCGACCATATGCTGAGCCGTCAACCATTACTCAGCTGTTAACGATAGGGGACTTCACTTAGGCGCCCGGAACCAATCCTCTTTGGAAACTCGACTCGCTTCGTTGCATATCGCGGGCCAAAAAAAGCGGCGCACGGACCTTTTCGGTGCGTACGCCGTGCATGTTTGGAATTGTTGTAATCAGAGTCTTACGAGGAGGCCTTCGGCGATTTTTCCGTGCATCCAGCCGATCAGCCGGACCAGATGCAGCACGAAGAAGAAGAGAACGAGTCCAACAATCGCCAGCAGAACGAGCCCGGGAGCGGTGTTGAACAGGTGCTCCGCCCAGGGAACCCCGCCAAACTGGAAACTGCTGTGGTTGGTGATCAGCGACCAGATCGACGCACCGGTGACGCCGAGCGAAACCGACAATCCAACGACTCCGATCACGAAGTAGACGACGCCAAGCGGCAGCATCAACAGCAGATAGAACATCGAAGTCCAGGTGCGCAGATCGCTGAGCGCGTCCTTGATCCGAGTCCAGATCTTCTCGTCGGGCGGTGTTGTCGGCGGCAGCCGGCGCGGCATGCGCACGCCGAGCAGTCCTTCGACGATGCGGCCCTCCACATGGCTCAGGAGACGGATGGAGCCGATGAAGAGCAGGGCGAACGGGATGCCGATGATGAGGATGGCAAAGCTGGCCGTCATCGAGATGCCGGCAACCGTCCACGTGAAGTAGAAGATGCCGGTGATCAGCGACAACAGCATGTAGAGCAGCGCGCCGTAGGTGCGCGGATCGGAGACGACGTTGAAGAAGCCGTCTTTACGGGTCTCGGCCGGCGTTTCGGGCTGTTTGGGGAAGGGCGTCGAGATTGCGGCTTCCATGTCACGATACTCCTCTGCGATTTCCTGGGGCGAGCCGTAGGTTTCGATGACCATCGCCATCACGGCGGCCTCGTCCATGTCGGGGTTCTGGGCGACTTCCATGTTCAGATGCTCTTCGCAGTCGGCGAGAGCATCGGCGATCAGCCCGCGGGGTGCGCCTTTCAGCGCGCGGCGCAGCTCGGTCAGATAGCTGCGGACGCCGTCAGGCGGTTGGACGAAATTCATTGCCCGTCCCTCCGGGGGTGATGCCGGCTTTCAGTGCGTCGTCGACGAATTCGCGCATATCGCGCCAGGCGAACTGCCACTCGGCCAGCGCGCGCTTTCCTTCGTCGGTGATGTTGTAGTAGCGCCGCGGCGGGCCGAAGGCGGACGCCTCCACCCGGCTCTCCAGGAGCCCCAGCGCATGCAGCGAGCGCAAGACAGGGTAAATGGCGCCCTGCTTGAAGATCAGCCCGCCTTCGCCTTCGGCCTTCACGGCCTTGGCGATCTCGTATCCATACATTTCCCGTCCTGCGCGCGCGAGCACGGCCAGCAGGACCAAGGACGACAGTCCGGCCATTAGTTCCTTACGGAATTTGCGCGTGTACGAAGTCTCGTTTTCCACGTCGCGTTGCTTCCGCCCTCTTGGCTATTACGAAGTCATATCTAGCACGAACTACACAATATGCAAGAGCCCAGTAGTGGTAAGTTCAAAATATTTTCGAGTCCCCACGCGTTTGGAGCTAACAAATTGCTTTTATTGATGTTTATCATGGCAAGCGCAATGGCGCGCTGACCCGGCATCCGCGCCGCGCGGCATGGCAAGGTGCAAATCGTCAGAAGGCTGAGAAGAAGTCCCAGTTAGGTTCCCAGTCCGCCGTCTTGCGAAAATAACGGTCCTGGGCCTGGCGGCCCTCAAAGCCGGCGCGCAGTCTCTGCCAGCGGGTGTCGCCTGCGGGGATGCGCTTCAGGCCCACGGAAATCTCCTCGTATTTCCTGTGCGAAACGACAAACCGCAGGACTTTATCGACCGCGGGCCACGAGCAGTCGTTGAACGCCGCGATGCCGCCCACGTCGAGCATCCTGTCGATGTAGAAAAAGTCGAGCAGGGTGTAGTCGAACGTGTGCCAACCGTCGATGTAACCGAACTGAAAGCGCTTGCCCTGACGCAGCAGCGCGGGCAGAGCCTCGTAGTCCGCCTCTTCGATCAGCGTGTGCCATTTCGAATATCCGGCACGCTCCACAGCGAGCGCGCCGCTGCGGTCCCAACGCTCGGTTTGTTTGGGATCGACGGAGATGAGCCCGCTGTTGGGCGCGTTGAGTTCAGCAAGGGCCGCCAGAATCGCAAGACTGCTCGCCCCAAATGCCATGCCGATTTCGATGACCGAGACTGGCGCCTCGCTCAGCAGCGTTTCGTAGAGTGTCTGCGCAAGCTCCGGCTTGACGGTCGAGCGCGGCTTATTTGCCGCCCCCGATGCGCCGACAGCTGGTTGCCCGGTCAGGATGCGATCCAACTCCGGGCAACGCGCCGTCACGGCGAGTTGCGACATGCCCATCCCCACGGTCTCCAGCTTCGGGCCGATTGGTGCCCGTCCTTTCCTCGCGGAAGTCAATCCGGCTGTTGCATTGCAGGGGCCCGTTTTGGGTAAGTCGGAACGAAGCATGGCCGTTTCGCAGCGGCCAGCCGCTGTGGTAGCAGCACTTCATGGACCTTGCCGCGTATCTCAAGCGCATCGGCTACGACGGGCCTGTGAGAGTTGACCTGGCGACGCTGGGCGCGCTGCATCGCGCCCATCTGCGCGCGATCCCCTATGAAAATCTCGACGTGCAATTCGGCCGGCCGGTGACCATCGAGGCCCCGCCGATCTTCGACAAGATCGTTAACCGCCGCCGCGGCGGCTGGTGCTATGAAATGAATGGGCTGTTCGGCTGGGTTCTGGGCGAGATCGGCTTCAAAGTCACGCGCAGCGCCGGCGCCGTGGCGCGCGACGCTCGCGGGGAAGACGCTGTCGGCAATCACCTCGTGCTCAAGGTCGAGATGGAGGACAGCATCTACCTAGCCGACGTCGGCTTCGGCGATGGCCCGCTCGATCCCATTTTCGTCGTTTCGGGACCGTTCGTCTCGCAAGGATTCGAATTCGCGTTGACGCGGGAGGAGGGCGGCTGGTGGCGGATGCACAATCACAAGGCCGGCGGCGCCGCCAGCTTCGATTTCGACATGACTCCCGCCGACGAGAAAATGCTCGCAGAGCGCTGCTTTTGGCTTCAGACCGCGACCGATTCGCCGTTCGTGCAGAACGCGGTTCTCCAGCGCCACGTCGACGACGGATTATGGATGATGCGCGGACGCGTGCTGCGTCACGTGACGCCGCACGAGCAGAAGGACTTTCTCGTCGAGAGCGCACCGGAATACGTCGCCATCCTCGCGGAAGTTTTCGACCTCAAGCTGCCGGAAGCGGCGGAGCTCTGGCCGAAAATCTGCGCCCGCCACGAGGCCATCTTGGCGGAACGGGAAACGCTCCGCCGGGCCTAGAAAAAGCGCGACGATCCCGGGGCGCTCAGTTGTTCGGCAACGGCGCCGCCTGCACCATGCGCTCGACCTTGACGTAGTCGGTCTTGCCCGTGCCCATCACCGGCACTTCCTTGACGTGGATGATCCGGCGCGGGATCGCCAGATCGGAAACGCCGTGGTTGTGCACCCAGCCGACCAACTCCATGCGCTGGGCGTCCGGATTGGTGGTGACGAGCACGATCTGCTCGCCCTTGCGCCCGTCTGGGAAGGTCACCGCAGCATGCGCGAAGTCCGGCCACACCGCCGAGGCGCAGTTCTCCACCACGGCCAGCGACACGACCTCGCCGCCGACCTTCGCAAAGCGCTTCATGCGCCCCTTGATCGAGATGAAGCCCTCCTCGTCGATCGCGACCACGTCTCCCGTGTCGTGCCAGCCGTCCGGCGGCGGATTGATGACGCCGGGGTTTTCGGGCTTGATATAGCCCATCATCACGTTGGGGCCCTTGAGGAACAGGCGTCCCGCATGCGGGATGCCTTCCACCGGTTCGAGCCTGGCTTGCATGCCTGCGAGCAGGCGGCCCACCGTTCCGTGGCGATTGTCGCCGGGTTGGTTGACCGACACCACCGGCGAAGTCTCGGTTACGCCATAGCCTTCGATGATCTCCATCGAGTATTTGCGCTTCACGAGCTGGCGCGTTTCGTCGCGTACGCGTTCGGCGCCGCAGAACACGAGCCGCAGCGAGTTGAGGTCGCCCTGGTCGCCGGCACGCGCATATTGCGACATGAACGTATCGGTGGCGACCAGGATGGTCGCGCCTTGCGCCTTGATCCGCCGCACGATCTCGTGCGGCTGGCGGGGCGTGGGGTGATAGACGCACTTCAGCCCCAGCAGCAACGGCATCAGCGCGCCCGCGGTCAGGCCGAAGCAGTGGAACGTCGGCAGCGGATTGAACATCGCGTCGTTGGGATAGAGCGCGACCGCCGCGCGCATCTGCTCGACGTTGGCGAGCAGGTTGGCGTGCGACAGCGCCACGCCCTTGGGTGCGCCCTCGGTGCCGGAGGTGAACAGTATCACCGCCACTTCGTCCTGGGCGCCGCGCCAGGCGATCAGCCCGGGCAGGAACTGCCCGACGCCGGCCGTGAGCTTGTCGGTCAGGCTCAGATGCTCGCGAACGTCTTCGAGATAGACGATCTCGACGACGCTCTCGAGTTCCTTGATCAGGTCTTCCAGCTTGGCCAGTTCGATGAACTTATGCGCGGTTACCAGGCGCTTCACCTTGGCGGTGCGCAGTGCGCTGGTCACGCCGGTCGCGCCGTTGGTGAAGTTGATCATGGCGGGCACGCGATTGAACGCGGACACCGCCAGGAACGCGATCACCGCGGCGGCGCTTGTTGGCAGCATGATGCCGACCGCGTCGCGCTGCTTCGTGCCCTTCTTCAGCGCGTGCCCCAGCGCCAGCGTGGCGCGGATGATCTCGTCATAGGTCAGCTCGCGATCGTCGCCGTCGACGACGATGGGCCGCTTGCCGCCGTTGCGGGCGCGGGCGTCCGCCAGAGCGAGAAATACCGATTTCTTGGTTCGCACCATGTCGAACGCAATGATGTCTTCGCCGGATGCAGCGGCGAGCGTAGCTACGGCCAATTGCTCCTCCCCCAGGATGGCGGGCGGCCGCCCGCGCTTTGGCTCTCGGCTTCAACCTAACGGAACCTGGCGGATTTCGGTAGAGCAATGTTTCAAAAGGCGTCTTCAGCCTGCCGGAGCCCGCCGGGCCGGGGGTTCTAAATCCGCCTACGGCCGAAAGGCAAGCCGCCTAACGCAGTGCCACAGAAAAATCGCCGCGCGGGGGCCGTCTCACCCCGCGGCAAGTTTGGCCAGCACCACTTCCTCGACCCCACGAAAATCCGGCTTGCCCGTTCCGAGCACGGGGATGTCGTCCGCGGAACAGATGCGCCGCGGCAGCGCGATCTCGGCCATGCCGTTGGCCTGGGCCCAGGCGATGAGTTCGGAACGCAATGGCTTGGGATTGGTCGTCAGAAGCACGATCTGCTCGCCCTTGCGCTCGTCCGGCAGGGCGATCGCCGCGTGGCGATAGTCCGGCCACGCCGCACTGGCGCAATTCTCCGCCAGTGTGAGCGAAATGCACTCACCTCCCACATTCGCGAAGCGCTTGAGCCGGCCCTTGATGGTGATCAGGCCTGCTTCGTCGATCGATACGACATCGCCGGTGTCATGCCAGCCATCCGGGGGCGGCTCGATGACACCGGGATTGTCGGCCTTGATGTAGCCCAGCATCACATTCGGGCCTTTGACGAACAGACGTCCGCCGTCATTGATGCCGCTGGCCGGTTCGAGACGAGCCTCCATTCCCGGCATCAGAGTGCCGATCGTGCCGGGATGCAGGTCGCCCGGCTGCTGGGCGGCTACGATCGGCGAGCATTCGGTCAGGCCGTAGCCTTCCACGACTTCCAGCCCGTGCTTCTTGCGCAGCAGGCGGCGGGTTTCGTCGCGCACCTTCTCGGCGCCGCACACCGCCATGCGCACCGTCTTGAATTCGCCCGCTTCAGCAACGCGCGCATATTGCGACATGAAGGTGTCGGTCGAGAAGAAAATGGTGGCGCAGGTTTCCTTCACGCGCTTGACGATTTCGTGCGGGCGCAAGGGGGTGGGGTGCAGCACGATCTTGGTGCCGGTGAACAGGCCCAACAGCGCGCCGACCAGTCCATAGCAGTGGAACGTGGGCATCGAGTTGAACCAGACGTCGTGCGGATAGAACGTCTCGTGACGGCAGACCTGCAAGATGTTCGAGAGGATGTTCCTGTGCGACAGCGCCACGCCCTTCGGTGCGCCTTCGGTGCCGGAGGTGAACAGGATCACGGCGGGATCGTCGTGCGGCGGAAGCGAGGCCACCGCCCGGGGCATGAACTGCCCGATGCCGGCGGCCACCTTGTCGAAGATCGACAGCCTGCTGCGGACGTCCTCCAGGAACTGCACGTGGGCGGAGCGGGAAATCTCCGCGGCCAGCCCGTCCAGCTTGGCAAGGTCGATAAAGCGGCGCGCCGTGATCACCCGCTTGACCACGGCGGTGCGGATCGCGCTCATCACGCCGGCGGCGCCGGCTGTGAAGTTCACCATGGTCGGAACGCGGCCGAACGCCGAGACCGCAAAAAACGCGATCACCGAAGCCATGCTGGTGGGCAGCATGATGCCGACGTTCTCGCCCCGCTTGGTTCCCTTCTTCAGGGCGTGACCAAGGGCGAGGATCGCCTTCACCATGTCGTCATAGGTCAGGGTGCGCTCGTCGCTGTCGACCAGGATCGGGTAGCGCCCTCCGAACTTCACGCGCGCTTCGATCAGCGCTTCGAACAGGGTTTTGCGGGCCGGGCCAAAATCGAGCGGGAAGCCCGTGGCGACGTTCACAGCGGCGGTCAAAGGTCTTCTCCCAACGGCAGGCGGCGCCTTTTTCTTTTCAGTATAGGAGAATCCCGCGCTGTCCAGGGGTCCGGTATCGAAGTTTATGACGGCAACATCAAGAGCGCTCTGTGTGACGCCGCACTGACAAAACGCCGCGCGGTCGGTCTGTCATGCGTTCGGGTGACATGGATTGGCGCTCCCGACCGGCTTATATGCAGCCCATGACTGTCGTGATCGACCAAGCCGAGAAAGACCGCCACGCCGCCTTGCGCCACCCGGAAAAGGCGCGCCGCCCGGACAGTCCCGTGCTGCGCAAACCGGAGTGGATTCGCGTCAAGGCGCCCATGGGCCGCGCGTACTCCCAGACGGAAACCATCGTTCGCGAGCACGGCCTGCACACCGTGTGCGAAGAGGCGGGCTGCCCCAACATCGGCGAGTGCTGGACGCACCGCCACGCCACCATGATGATCATGGGAGACACCTGTACGCGCGCTTGCGCTTTCTGCAACGTCAAGACGGGACTGCCGGACGCGCTCGATGTGGAGGAACCCAAGCGTGTGGCCGAGGCGGTGGCGCGCCTGGGCCTCAAGCACGTAGTTGTGACGTCCGTAGATCGCGACGACCTGGCGGACGGCGGCGCCGAGCATTTCGCCGACACCATCGACGCCATTCATGCCGCGAGCCCCGGAACGACCGTCGAGGTCCTCACGCCCGATTTCCGCGGCAAGGCCGGCGCAATCGAAACGGTGATGGCGGCGCGGCCGGACGTCTTCAACCACAATCTGGAAACCGTTCCGCGCCTTTACCTGACAATCCGCCCGGGCGCGCGTTATTACATTTCGCTACGCCTCCTGGAGCGCGCCAAGGAGATTGTTCCCGGCGGTTTCACCAAGTCGGGGCTGATGGTCGGTCTCGGCGAAAGCCGCGAAGAGATCATGCAGGTAATGGACGATCTGCGTGCGGCAGGCGTCGACTTCCTCACGATCGGTCAATACCTGCAGCCGACCCGCAAGCACGCGCCGCTGGAGCGCTTCTGGTCGCCCGACGAGTTCAAGGCGCTGGAAGCAACCGCGCGCGCGAAAGGATTCCTGATGGTTTCCGCCACGCCGCTTACGCGCTCTTCCTATCACGCCGATTCCGACTTCGCGCAGTTGAAGGCGGCGAGGGCGGCGCCGGAGGGTTGAATCGTGCCCTCGCACACCGAAACCAAAATCGTTGCGTACCCGGCCGATCTCATGTTCGCGATCGTCTCCGACGTGGAGAAATACCCCGAGTTCCTGCCGTGGGTGAACGAACTCAGGATAGTCAACCGCGTCAGCGACACGGTGTTCGACTCCGAGATGCGGGTCGGCTTTGCGGGCGTCAACGAAAGCTACGTGAGCCGCGTGGCGCTCAATCCTCCGGAGCGCACGATCGACGTGGCCCTCGTGCGCGGGCCGTTCCGCCGGCTCGAGAATCACTGGCGCTTCGTTCCGCAAAACGGCAGCTGCGAGATCGAATTCGCCATCGCCTTTGAGTTCAAGAGTCCCGTGCTCAACATGGTCGCCGGCAAGGCGTTCGAGCGTGTGCTCTTGAAGATGGCGGACGCATTCGAGGCGCGGGCCAGATCGCTGTTGCTGCGCGCCGAATAGAGCGTCAATGCGGCTGAACTGCGGGTGGACGCATCATCGGCATGGCGCTCATCGGCCGCTCATTCGCCTGGGGATGGCGCATTTCTTCTCGCGCAAAACTGAGTGTGATCGTTTCGACGGGCCGCGGCCCGCTCGAAAAGCCCATGCTGGAGATGAACACGTCTTGCAGGACGATCTGCATGTATACCGCGTTGCGGCCGTCGGGGCCGGCCCGGCACAGATCCAAGACGGCGTTCCTGAAGTGCTCGCCGCTCGAAGCAGCTTCGTGCAGTTTGGGAGACGAAGAATCGATCAGCTTCGAAATCTGGATTTCGTGGAGTTCCGTGCGAGAACGCGCGCCGCCCGCCGATGCCATCGCGTTCGAGCCCATTCCGCCCATGCCTTCGTGGTAGCTCAGAACTTCGATCCAGTCTTTGTGCTGATCTTCCTGGGCTTCACCCCTGATGCCCTCGATCTGAAGATAGGCATTGACGGCCGCCGCCGCGGGCGATGCGAACGTCGTCATGACGGCAAAGGCGACCAAAGCGCATGGTGCTCCAAATCGAAACATGAAGAACCCCAGCTGGATTTCGGGGCGGATGTTAGCGCCGGAACGTTCCACCGAAAATCGCTCGTGCACGAATGGCACGTGACGCTTACATCAACTTGCGAACGAGTTGGAGCGCTGCCGCTACGGTTCTGAGCCGCACTTCGCGACGTCCGACATCGCCGAACTTGTGCATTTCGTGAAATGGGGGCTTTCCGCTGCGCACGGCGGCGATATGCACGAGGCCCACGGGCTTCTCCGCAGTACCGCCGCCCGGACCCGCGATTCCTGTGACCGCGACGGCGATCTCGGCTTCCGCCCGGGCAAGCGCTCCTTCGGCCATCGCCCGCGCCACGGATTCGGATACCGCACCATCCCGAGTGACCAAGGTTCCCGGAACGCCGAGCAGGTCCCGCTTGGCTTTGTTGGAATAGGTGATGAAGCCGCGCTCCAGCACGTCCGACGAGCCCGCGATTTCGGTGAGCAATCCGCAGATCAGTCCACCGGTGCAGCTTTCCGCCGTGACGATGCGAAGCCCCTTCGCACGCGCTTCGTTGAGCACGTTTTCGGCCAGTGCGAGCAAGGCAGGGGGAAACATCACAGAAACCCCGACTGCGTGAACAGGAACACCACCACTCCGGCGACGATCCCGGCCGCCACGTCGTCCGCCATGATTCCCAGTCCGCCCTTCAGAGATTCTGCCTTCGAAATCGGCCACGGCTTGGCGATGTCGAAGAGGCGGAACAGCAGGAAGGCGAGCAGGTAGCCGACCAATCCGACCGGCTCGCCTTCAAGATAAGCACCGAGCCCCGCAAGAGCCAGCGTGAGCCACTGGCCCGCAAACTCGTCGATCACGCATTCCTGAGGATCATACTTGCCGATGTCGAGTGCATAGACCTCCGAAACCCACACGCCGACTGCCGTGGCAGCGAGCGCCAGAGCCAAAATGGCAAGCCAGCCCAGGAAGTACAAGATCGGCACGGCCACGATGACGGCAACAAGGCTGGCGGCCGTGCCGGGCGTGTATGGAGTGCGTCCGATGCCGAACGCCGTGGCGAGTTGTTCGTGAATCGTCATGGCAGCCGTACCGTCGCAATCGCCTGCGCCGCAATTCCCTCGCGACGGCCGGTGAAACCCATGCCTTCCGTCGTGGTCGCCTTGACGCTCACCCGCGCGGCATCGATGTGCAGGATTTCGGCGATCCTGTCCCGCATGGCTTCGCGGTAAGGGCCGACTTTCGGGCGCTCGCAGATGATCGTCACGTCGCAGTGAACGATCGATCCGCCCCTTTCGCGCACAAGTTCCGCTGCACGCTCAAGGAAAATCGATGAGGCCGCGCCGCGCCAGCGCTTGTCCGCGGGCGGAAAATGCTGCCCGATGTCGCCGGCGCCGATGGTGCCGAGGATCGCGTCGGTCAACGCATGCAAGCCCGCATCGGCATCCGAATGGCCTTCGAGTCCATGGTCGTGCGGCACCTTCACGCCGCAAAGCCAGATGTGGTCGCCAGCGGTGAAGCGGTGGACGTCGAATCCCGATCCTGTGCGGACTTCGCCCAGGTGCGCCGATAACAGCAATTCCGCCGTGGCGAAGTCCTCAGCCGTTGTAACTTTCATGTTGGTTTCTTCTCCCGGCACAGCGACAATCTTCATCCCCGCCAGTTCCGCCAGCGCCATGTCGTCGGTGACGTCTTCCTCCGCGTGGTCGCGATGAGCCTTCAGAATATCGGCGAAGCGGAAACCCTGCGGCGTCTGCGCACGCAACAAGCCCGCGCGCGGCACCGTGATCCACTCGCCGTTGTTGAACTTGCGCAAAGTGTCGGCGACCGGCAACAGGGGAACCGCCGCCTCCGCGCCGGCATCGAGGGCGCCGATCACCGCTTCGATCAATCTCCGCGACGCGAGCGGACGGGCGGCGTCATGGATCAGGACAAAGTCGGGAGACGCGCTTGCCAGGAGTTCCAGACCGCGATGCACGCTTTCCTGCCGCGTCGACCCGCCAGTGCCGGGCGGCCGGAGGGTCAGTCCCGCCATCACTTCGCCATAGAGCTGCTCCTGACCTGCGCCGATCATCACTTGAACGAGTGCATCAGGCCACCGCCCGAACAGTTCGACGGCGAGACGGATCATCGGTCGCCCAAGAACTCGTGCGTATTGCTTGGCAACCGTTCCGCCAGCGCGTTCGCCCCTGCCGGCAGCCACAATGAGAATTGCTAGACGCGGCATCTGGAATCGCCAACGACATCCCGGCGCTTCCTAGCATGGGGCGTGGGGTTTGGTATGGCGCCGTCAGTCCCCGCTTGCCGTCGCTGGGGTGCGCGGTATCCTCAAGGCGAAGTGTCGGGCAACCTCGCGCTGTGCCTGGCCAGTCGCTATCGAGTTGCATGCGGCTTGTGGGCGCGGCTCGACCGGCCCCGAAGACATTGCATAAATAACGGGCAAGGAGCTATGATGCCTATGTAATAGGCATGGCTGTCCAGTGACCTCCTCTCCACCGCGCCCCGAGCCGCCCGCACCCACACAGATCGCGGGCGCGCTCCCAATGCCCGTAATCGTCGTGGGTCCCAATCTCGAGCTCATATACGTCAACCCCGCTGCCGAGCAGTTCTTCCAGTCCGGTTCGGGTCCCCTCCTGAAGCAAACGCTGAAGGACCTAATCCCATTTGGCAGTCCCGTGCTGCAACTGGTCGGGCAGGCGCTCGAGCGCCGGGCCTCGGTCGGGGAGCGCCATGTCGATCTCTCCACACCACGCCACGGCGAGCATGTTGCTGACGTGACCGTCACGCCGCTCATCGAACCCGAACGGAGCGTCGTCATTACTTTGCAGGAGCGCAGCCTGGCGCAGCGCATCGATCGCCAGCTCATGGCGCGCGGCGCGGTGCGGTCGATGCACGGAATGGCGGCCGTTCTGGCGCACGAGATCAAGAACCCGCTGGCGGGCATTCGCGGCGCCGCGCAACTGATCGAGGAATCGCTGCAGCCCAACGAGCGCGAACTCACGCAGCTCATCCTCTCCGAGACCGACCGCATACGAGGCCTCATCGACCGCATGGAGTCGTTCGGGGACACCCGCTCGTTTCCGCGCGCGCCCGTCAACATCCACGAAGTGCTCGATCGGGTGCGCCGCGTCGCGGAGACGAGCTTCGCGCGAACCGTCAATTTCATCGAGACCTTCGATCCCTCGCTGCCGCGCGTGCTCGGCGATCGCGACCAGCTGATCCAGGTTTTCCTCAATCTGGTGCGCAACGCCGCGGACGCGCTGCCCGAATCGGGCGGCGAGATCACGCTGACCACCGCGTACCGGCACGGCGTCAAATTTGGCGCGGCCGTTGCAGGGGAGCGGTTGAGTTTGCCGCTGGAGGTGACGGTGCGTGACAACGGCGCGGGCATCCCGCCGGACTTGATGCCTCACATCTTCGATCCCTTCGTCACCACGAAGCGCGGCGGCTCCGGCCTCGGCTTGGCGCTGGTGGCGAAGATCATCAACGACCACGGCGGCGTGATCGAGTGCGATTCGGTTCCGCGCCGCACGATCTTCCGAATCCTATTGCCGAAAGCGCCGAACGGCGCCGAGGAGAGCCAGAATGCCTGACGGCACGATCCTCATCGCCGACGACGATTCCGCGATCCGCACGGTCCTCAATCAGGCGCTCGGACGGGCGGGATACAACGTACGCACCACGGGCACGGCTGCCGGTCTGTGGCGCTGGGTTTCGGCGGGCGACGGAAACCTCGTGATCACCGACGTGATCCTCCCAGACGAAAACGGCTTCGATCTAATCCCGCGCATCAAGCGGCTGCGGCCGGACTTGCCGGTCGTGGTGATGAGCGCGCAAAACACGATCCTCACCGCCATCACCGCCGCCGAGCGCGGCGCCTTCGACTATCTGCCCAAACCTTTCGATCTCAAGGAACTCACCAGCGTCGTCCAACGCGCCCTGGCGGCGCCGCAGGCCAAGCGCGACAACATCCCCGAAGGTGAGGGGGAAGGCGACGGCCTTCCGCTCATCGGCCGCTCTCCCGCGATGCAGGAAATCTATCGCGTCATCGCGCGGCTGACGCAGACCGATCTTACCGTGATGATCATGGGCGAGAGCGGCACCGGCAAGGAACTCGTCGCCCGCGCCCTGCACGATTACGGCAAGCGCCGTCACGGGACATTCGTCGCCGTCAACATGGCAGCCATCCCGAAAGAACTCGTCGAGAGCGAGTTGTTCGGCCACGAGCGCGGCGCCTTCACCGGTGCGACCAACCGCGGAATCGGACGTTTCGAGCAGGCCGAGGGCGGCACGCTGTTCCTCGACGAAATCGGTGACATGCCGCTGGAAGCGCAGACGCGGCTTCTGCGCGTACTTCAGCAGGGTGAGTACACTACGGTGGGTGGCCGCGTGCCGATCAGAACCGACGTGCGGATCATCGCCGCGACCAACCGCGACCTGCGCCAGCTTATCCAGCAAGGACTGTTCCGCGAGGATCTGTACTATCGGCTCAACGTCGTGCCGCTGCGCCTGCCGCCGCTGCGCGAACGCGCGGAGGACATCCCCGATCTCGTGCGCCACTTCCTGCGCAAGGCGGAGGAGGAGGGTCTGCCCGCCAAGCACCTCGACGCCGACGGCCTGGAGATCCTTCGTCACCATCGCTGGCCCGGCAACGTCCGAGAATTGGAGAATCTGATCCGCCGTCTGGCCGTGCTTCACTCCGGCGAAACCATTCCCTCGGCGGCGGTTGCGGCCGAGTTGAAGGAACCCGTACGGAGCGGACCTGCCGACCAGGGCGACGAGCCGGTTTCGCTGAGCGCCGCGATGGAGCGGCACTTGACCAAGTACTTCGCGGAGCACGGCGACCGATTGCCGCCGCCCGGTCTCTATGATCGCGTGCTGCAGGAGATCGAGCGTCCGTTGCTCTCGATTTGCCTTGCCGCCACCCGCGGCAACCAGATTCGTGCGGCCCACCTTCTTGGCCTCAATCGCAACACGTTGCGCAAGAAAATTCGCGACCTGGGTCTGGAAGTTATTCGGGGCCTTAAGCCGGATTGACCGGCCCGCCGGCAGGGGTTGCACGTTTACCCTGTCCACAAGCGCGACCGCAGCATTCTTGCAACAGGTTGCGGATGGGCTACACTCAGTGTTTCCGAAGCGGCACGGGCAACTTAGCAGTGGTGCCGATTCAACACGGTTGGGAATGGCCTCAATAGGTTCGAATCAAGCCCCTCAAACCGGGGGCCCACAAGCACTGTCGAGCGCCCGGTGGCTCGTCGTCGGCGCCGTGGTTCTTTTGCTGCTGATCGTCCTGCTCGGGGCGGCAATGTACTTCATCCTGACTGGTCTGACCGACGCCAGTCCCAAGCCCGCGGTACTGATCGCGCTCGCTTTCATCATTCCGACCATCGTCCTCACGCTGGGCGCCGTCGTCGGCTGGCGGCTCGTGCGTCTCGTGGCGGAGCGCCGTTCGGGCGGCGCCGGAGCGAAGTTGCATGCGCGGCTCGTGATGATGTTCTGCGCCGTCGCCCTGGTTCCCGTCGTCCTCGTTGCCGTGTTCGCGGCGGTGACGCTCAACCTCGGCGTCGAGTCCTGGTTCTCGTCTCACGTCAAGACGGCGCTCGAAGGGGCCACGAACGTCGCCCAAGCCTACGCCATCGAGCACGAGCGCGGCATTATCATCGACGCGGGCCAGATTGCCGACAGCATCCAGACCGACCCGCGGATCATCGATGTGCAGCAGAAGAAGGTCAATCAGGGCCTGATGTTCGCGCGCATCGAGGAACTCACGAAGAGCCATCAGCTCGACGCGACGTTCGTCGTCGACAGCCACGGCAATCTGCTCGGCAGCACCGTGCCGCTGAGCGACGCGAGGGTCTCATGGTCTCCTTCGCTCGTGCCTACCCCGGCCGATTATGCGGCGGCGCGGGCCCGCAACGTCGTGTACGGAGACGATGCCAAGAAGGGCATCGTGCACGCGCTGGTCCAGTTGAAGGCGCTGAACGACGCGTATCTGCTGGTCGTACGCTACATCGACCCCGACGTGCTCGGCTATTATCAGCGCACGCATGACGTGATCGACCAGTACCACCGGCTGGAGGACAACCGGGCGAAGGTCCAGATCGTTTTCTTCTGGCTGTACGCGGCCGTGGCCCTGCTGATCCTGCTGGCGGCGATCTGGCTCGGCTTGTGGGCCGCGAATCGCATCGTGCGGCCGATTTCGCGCCTGATCCGTGCCGCGGAACGGGTTTCTGAAGGCGACCTGAAGGCCCAGGTCGCCGTCGATCACTATGACGACGAGGTGGGAACGCTGGGGCGCGCCTTCAACCGCATGACACAGCAACTCGACGCCCAGCGCAGCGCGCTCGTCACCGCCAATCAGCAGAACGAGGAGCGCCGCCGCTTCACCGAAACAGTACTCGCAGGCGTCAGCGCAGGCGTGATCGGCGTCGATGCGGACGGGCAGATCACGATCGTGAACCGTGCCGCCGCGCGGCTCCTGAATGCGACGCCCGAGGAGATCGAGGGTCAGCATTACGCCGAAGCGGTGCCCGAACTTGCTGGGCTGATCCGCCGCGCGATCCAGGAGCCGGTCTCCCGTTCGAGCGGCGAGGCGACGATAAAACGGGCAGGGACCACCCGCACGCTGAGCGTCCAGGTGACGAGCGAGCACGGCCGGCTCGCCACAGGTTATGTCGTGACCTTCGACGACATCACCGATCTGGTTTCGGCCCAGCGCACCGCCGCTTGGGCCGATGTCGCCCGCCGCATCGCCCATGAGATCAAGAATCCGTTGACGCCGATTCAGCTTTCGGCTGAGCGTCTCAAGCGCAAGTACGGCCGGGCGGTCGGCGACGACCGCGAAGTCTTCGAGCAGTGCACGGACACGATCATCCGCCAGGTGGGCGACATCGGACGCATGGTCGACGAATTCTCGTCCTTTGCGCGCATGCCGACGCCTGTCATGAAACGCGAAAGCGCACAGGAAATCCTCCAACAGGCGGTGTTTCTGCAACGCGAGGCGCATCAGGACATTGCGTTCGAGACACACGTACCCAAAGAGATGATTTGGTTCGAATGCGACGGCCGGCTGGCGACACAGGCGTTGACGAACGTTGTCAAGAACGCGACGGAAGGCATCGCCTCGCGCGTGGCCAAGGGCGACGACGCGCCGGGCAAGATCTCGGTGACGCTCGAAGCTTCGGACTCGCTGGTGGCATTCCGGGTGACCGACAACGGGATCGGCCTGCCGGCCGAGCAACGCCACCGCCTGACCGAGCCGTATGTGACGACCCGCGCCAAGGGCACAGGCCTCGGGCTCGCGATCGTCAAGAAGATCATGGAGGACCATGGCGGCGAAATCCTTCTCGAGGATGCCGCCGAGGATCAGAAGGGGGCGCAGGTCTCGCTGGTGTTCCCCCTGAAACAACGGAACGTGCGTGAAAAGGGTGTGAGCGATGAGCAAACACGGATTGCCTCTGGCGTCTGAGGTCCTGGTCGTCGACGACGAGGAGGACATTCGCGATCTGATATCCGGGATTCTGACCGACGAGGGATACGAGTGCCGCGTGGCGGGGGACGCCGATGCCTGCCTCAACGCCGTGCGCCAGCGCCGGCCGCAGCTTGTCGTGCTGGACATCTGGCTGCAGGGCAGCCGGCTGGACGGCATCCAGGTGCTCGATGCCTTGAAGAGGGAAGCGCCCGAGCTTCCCGTCGTGATGATTTCCGGACACGGCACCATCGAAACCGCGGTGGCATCCATCAAGAAGGGCGCCTACGATTTCATCGAGAAACCTTTCAAGGCGGACCGGCTGATTCACGTCGTCCAGCGCGCTCAGGAAGCAGCGCGTCTGCGCCGCGAGGTGCAGGAACTCAAACTCAAGGCCGGCGACGAGACCGAAATGGTCGGCCAGTCATCCGTCATCGCGCAAATCCGCCAGGCCGTGGAGAAGATCGCGCCGACCAACAGCCGTGTCTTCATTTCGGGCCCGCCCGGATCGGGCAAAGAGTTGCTGGCACGGTTGATCCACGCCCGTTCGCGCCGCTGCAACAATGCCTTCGTCGCCGTCAACTGCGCCACGATGGAACCCGACCGCATCGAATCGGAGCTGTTCGGCATCGAGAGCACGGACGGCCCACGCAAGATCGGTCTGCTCGAACTCGCTCACAACGGCACCTTGTTCCTCGACGAAGTCGGCGACATGCCGCTCGAGACGCAGGGCAAGGTGCTTCGTGTTCTGGTGGATCAGACGTTCACCCGCGTCGGCGGCACCACGCGCGTTCAGGTGGACGCGCGCGTGATAAGCTCCACCTCGCGCGACCTGCGCGCCGAGATCGGCGCCGGGCGCTTCCGCGAAGACCTTTATCATCGCCTCAATGTCGTGCCGGTTCGCGTGCCCGCGCTTTCGGAGCGCAGGGACGACATTCCGCTGCTGGTGCAGCACTTCATGAAGCGTCTGTCGGCCACCTCGGGCCTGCCGATACGCGAAATCGGCGACGACGCCCTTGCCGTGCTGCAGGCGCACGGCTGGCCGGGAAACGTCCGCCAACTCCGGAACGTGGTTGAACGGCTTCTGATCCTGGCGACCGACGACGCTGGCCAGGCCATATCCGCCGAGCTTCTGCCGTCCGACCTCGGCGCCAACGCGCAATGGGGCGGGGCAGGGCGCAGCGATCTCGTCATCTCGCTGCCGCTGCGCGAGGCGCGCGAGATATTCGAGCGCGACTACCTCGTGGCGCAGATCAACCGCTTCGGCGGCAACATTTCGCGCACTGCCGCGTTCATCGGGATGGAGCGTTCCGCCCTGCACCGCAAGCTCAAATCGCTGGGCGTCGGCTCCAGCGTGACGGGACGCGAAACTCTAAACGCCTAAGCCCCCGTGCAGGTCATGTAAAATGCGCTGGCCCACACGCCGCCCGTCTGGCCGCATCGCCTATGTCGATGGCCGCTATCTGCCGCACGGCGAGGCCGGCGTGCACGTGGAGGACCGCGGACTTCAACTCGGAGATGCCGTCTACGAAGTCTGCCGCATCCGGCGCGGCCAGTTCCTCGACGAGGATGAGCACTTCGATCGGCTCGAACGCTCGCTGGGCGAGATCGAGATGGCTATGCCGATGAGCCGAGGTGCGATGAAGCACGTGCTGCGCGAAACCGTGCGGCGCAACGGTGTGGGCGAGGGGATCCTCTATCTCCAGGTCACGCGCGGTTCCGTGCGCCGCGACCATCCCATACCGAGCGCTCCGTTGAAGCCGACGTTGATTGTCACGGTGCATCCCCTCGACGTGGCCGCGATCGCGCGCCGGCGCATCGAAGGTGTCGCCGTAGTCACCGCGCCGGACGAACGCTGGGCCCGCTGCGACATCAAGT
>Ga0335069_10004353_pt1 | contig 21061 bp, 20 predicted proteins | sample Lox_Sample_11_FD_206714 | JGI IMG/M metagenome (GOLD analysis project Ga0335069, IMG submission 206714) | Soil microbial communities from Loxahatchee National Wildlife Refuge, Florida, United States - Lox_Sample_1.1 | ecosystem: Environmental > Terrestrial > Soil > Wetlands | place: USA...
CCCGGGTGGGATCATCAGCGCCTTTTGCGACCCGCCAATAATCACGTCAATTCCCCAGCCGTCTACATCGAACTTAGTTGTTCCCAGTCCGGTGATTGCGTCGACCACCAGCAGTGCTTCGCTGGCTCGCACCAGATCTGCGATCGCTTTCACGTCATGACGCACGCCGGTGGAACTCTCCGTCGCCTGTACGTATACCGCGCGAATATCCGTCGCCAGCTTCTCGCGAATCTGATCCAGCGAGAACGTTTCCCCGTATGGCACGCTCACCATCTCAACCGCGCAGCCAAACGCCTTTGCCAAGTCTCGCCAGCGCTCACCAAACTTTCCCGCGGATAGAACCAGAACCTTGTCACCGGGGGACGTCAGATTCGAAACTGCGCCTTCCATCACCCCAGTGCCCGACGAAGCTAGCACGAGTACATCATTCTTCGTGCCGATAAATTCCTTCATGTCGGCCAGCACACGAGTAAACAGCGCCCGGAAATCTGCCGTCCGATGATGCGCCGTAAACGCCGCCATGGCGTTCTGCGCCGCCGGAAGAAGAGGTGTAGGGCCCGGAGTGAATAACCGATTCTTATGCAACATGAATACGTCCTGTGAAGAAGATAGTCGCTAGTTTACTCTGTAGCGCCACCGTCCCGGCGGCTGTGGGTCAGGCGTCCCGCCTGACTTAGTGGTCCTTCGTGGTACTTGGTGGTTGAAGATGTGCTCCGTGTACTCTGTGCCCTCTGTGGTTTGTTCTTCTTTCCCCCGACTATAATCGCCCCATGAGCATGATCGAGCAGGTTCAGAAAGACATCACCACGGCCGTAGCGCCGCAGCCCCGGCGGCTGTCGGTCAGGCGTCCGGTCTGACTTAGTGGTCCTTCGTGGTACTTGGTGGTTGAAGATGTGCTCCGTGTACTCTGTGCCCTCTGTGGTTTGCTTTTCTTTTCCCCCGACTATAATCACCCCATGAGCATGATCGAGCAGATTCAGAAAGACATCACCACGGCCATGAAGGCGCGCGACGAGCAGCGCCTCTCCACTCTGCGCATGATCAAGACAGCGCTTAAGAATCGCGAGATCGACAAGATGTCCGCGCTCGACGACAAAGAATCGCAACAGGTCCTGACGACGCTGGTCAAGCAGCGGAAGGACTCGATCGAGCAATTTCTCAAGGGCGGACGCAAGGAGATGGCCGACAAAGAAGCTGCCGAAATAACCCTCATCGAAGGCTATCTACCGAAAGCCGCGGGCGCCGATCAGATTGTCGCCGGCGTGAAGGCCGTCATCGCCGAAATGGGCTCGCCAACGATGAAAGACATGGGCACGGTGATGAAAAATGTAATGGCGCGGTTTGCTGGAGCCGGCGTCCGCGTCGACGGCAAACAGGTCAGCGACGCAGTCAAACGCGAACTGGAAGGGAAGTAGTTCATCTCGATTGTCATCCCGAGCCGCTTGTAGCCACGGAACGCGGCGAAAGCGTGTCGAAGAATCTGCTTTTCCTGAGAGTAAGACGAATCCATCCTCACTTACTCCTCTGCCACTCTCTGTACGCTTCGCTTTTCGAAACCCCTCTTTCCTTCGCCACCTTCTTTAAGGCCGCCTTCTCATCGATCGGTTCCTCTCGCATGATCTCTGCCATCCGCTCCCGAATACTGGCTTGCGGCGCCACTTCTGCCACCTCTTCCGCTTTACCGATCAGTAGCGTGATCTCGCCCTTAATCTCGCCGCGTTTGCTCAACTCCTTCTGCACTTCACCTGCTCCGCCACGCAGAAACTCTTCGTGCAGCTTCGTCACCTCTCGTGCCACCACAATGTGCCGCTGCACCCCCAGCACTTCCACTACGTCCTCTAAAGTCTCCGCCAGCCTGTGCGGCGCCTCGTAAAAAACCTCCGTCCTCACCGACTGCCGAACGCCCTCAAGGGCCGCTCTCCGCGCGCTTCTCTTCGCTGGAAGAAATCCTCTGAAATGAAATGCGTCCGTCGGCAAGCCGCTTGCCACCACCGCCGCCAGAAACGCCGATGCCCCAGGAACCGGCACTACCGGAATCCCGTGCCGGATCGCCAGTGTTACGAGGCGAAATCCCGGATCAGAAATCCCCGGCATGCCCGCATCGCTGACCAGCGCGATTCGCGCACCCTCCTCCAGTTCCAGCACCAACTCGGGAGCGCGGGTCATCTCATTGTGTTCATGGTAGCTCGTGGTGCGGGTTGCAATTCCGTAATGATTAAGCAGCTTTTGCGTCTGTCGCGTATCCTCGCAACCGATCAGGTCCGCTTCCTTGAGCACCCGCACCGCACGCAGCGTGATGTCTTCCAAGTTACCGATCGGTGTCCCCACCAGGTAGAGGCCCGGTGCCAGACCGCCCGCCGATTTCTTCTCCGCCGCCATCGACGCGAGTCTAACATCCGCAGCACCCTGCGGTGCGCCAGTCAAAAATTGACGTAAATTCCCCACTCAACCTAGAATCAAAATCGAGATAAAGAGCGAACGCTGCCGGATCGCAGCCCTCTAGGAGTCCATGCCACTTTACGAATATCAGTGCAAGAAGTGTCAGCACCGTTTTGAACGCATTCAGAAGTTTTCCGATCCCCATCCCAAGAAGTGCCCGGAGTGTGGCGGCCCCATTGAGCAGACTATCTCTGCTCCCGCGGTGCAGTTTAAAGGCTCGGGCTGGTATGTAACGGATTACGCCAAAAAATCGAGCGCGCCAGCGGCCAGTTCGGAGTCGGGAACGAAGACCGAGTCGTCGAGCAAGAAAGAAGACAAGCCGAAATCCGAGTCCTCTTCCAAGAAAACCAAGAAAGATTAGCGCCGCCGTCCCTGAACTTCGTGATCCTTAGTGCCCTTCGTGGTTGAATGCTTTTGCCCTGTGAACCTCGGGGGCCCTCTGTGGTTAAAAGCTTTTACCTCCACCTCATGTCATATCCCAACACAAATAGAATTTGATTTTCGAATTCGTACTCCAGGATCGCCCGAAAGCTCGCCTCGTCTGCCTCCCATGACGTCGCATACCGTGTTATCGCCGGCTTGTACCGTGAATATGCCGTTGCATAGCGCACGTTGCACGGCTGTGGACACGCAATCATTCCAGTGGGGTCTGCGCGTTCCGTCCCGGTCGCAGCAAATAAGGCTTGGGAGGAAATATCCGGCTCTGGCACGACGGTCAGAGTTGTGGGATTCACGTGAAATGCCCGAGCATCCCCCGGCAGGATCTCTGCCTCTGAACCTTGCTCTGCGGGATTGAGATCGATCTGCTTAGCGACTTTTTCCTGGGCTGAGCGCCACATCGCCCAAAGATCGCTGTCCGAGTGTCGAGTCTGATTGATGAAGCTGGCCGCAGCATCAACACTACGGCCTCCTCCGCACCCCAACAGCATCACTAACCCCAGCACGGCCCAGGCGCGATTCACTCGCTCCCCCTGCAAACCTAATCGGCAGAAGGAGTTCTAACCTTTACCTGGAAAACCGCCCGCTGAATCTTTTTTTCAGCTCCACCCATCTAAATAGTCGTTATAACGAGGAATATTCTATGATCAACATTCGGCGCAGCAACGAACGCGGTGGCGGAAACTACGGATGGCTCAATACTCAGCACACCTTCTCTTTCGATCAGTATTATGATCCGCGGTTTATGGGCTTCCGCTCGTTACGGGTCATCAATGAAGACGTGGTCGCGCCCGGGGAAGGCTTTCCAACCCACCCGCACCGCGACATGGAGATCATTACCTATGTGCTCGAAGGAGCTCTCGAGCACCGCGACAGCTTGGGCACGGGGTCGGTGATCCGCCCGGGCGACGGCCAGCGCATGAGCGCGGGCACCGGCATCCGTCACAGTGAGATGAACGCCTCGGCTCATGAATCGGTCCATCTTCTGCAGATCTGGATCATGCCTGACAAGTCCGGCCACAAGCCGAGCTATGAGCAGAAGGCGTTTCCGAACGAGGAGAAGCAGGGGAAGTTTCGCCTGATCGCCGGCCCGGATGGCAAGTACGGTTCGGTCACCATCCATCAAGACGCCAAGCTCTACGTAACGCTTTTGAAGCCAGGCGAAGAAGTCACCCACGAGTTAGCCTACGGCAGACATGCCTATCTGCAGATTGCCAAGGGCGCAGTTGAGTTAAACGGCCAGTTGCTAAATCAGGGAGATGGCGCGGCTGCGAGCAACGAATCAAAGCTCACCATCAAGGGCACGAAAGACGCTGAAGTGTTGCTTTTCGACTTGGCTTGAAAATCAGCCACGGATTTTACGGATGGCCTCGGATAGTTCAAGAACACTTATTCGTGTTTATCCGTGCAGATCCGTGGCTAGAACTGTGGCCCTCCGATATCGCTGAAGACCGCCTCCTGCCAGCGGTCTGATGGAAAATACCAGTTGCTGGCGCCAGCCTCGTGATTGTTGCCGCCATTCTCATACCCAATCGTCGGGTTCTTCCAGTAATCCATGCCCATCTGCAAAAGCGCGCCCGGCGCAATCTTGACCCACGCTTTCACAGTGCAGCCCTCTCGCTTCCCGATCGGCAAAGCCGCACGTGGGGACACACTCCAAAAATGCCAAACCTTGTCCGGGCGCTGCCCAATCCGCAAAGCAACCGCGTGATTGGACAAGTCATGAGTGAGCGGCATTGGCTCATGCGCATCCGTTCCGAACCATGGATTCCGACGATAGAGTCCACCACGCACCTCGCCGGCGTCGTCGTTCAGAATCACTTCGTGCCCGTCGACCCGGCAGCTTAGCTGCGTTCGCTTTACTTCAACTGTGGCGTTCTCGTAATCGGCCTCACGCGTGTCGGCAATGGCGATCCCCCAAAGCAAAACAGCGGAGAATCCGGATGGCGCTGGGATCGTATTTACGTATCCGGCTTTGTAGCTGACTTCATTCGGCACTCGCGGATCGTTGACCACAACAAAGGCAAATGGACCTTCGGCGCGGCCGGTCGGAGTGATCACTGTCGGTGTTGAACTTTCCTGGCGGTGAGGAACGATCGCGATCAAGCGATCATCGGAAACAACTTTGAAATCGGCCTGCGCTCGGCCGAATAAGACCTTCGTCGTCTCGTGCAAGTTTCGGCCAGTAATTTCAATGCGTGTACCTTCAGGTCCACTGGTAGGAGAGATACGAAGAAGTTCGGGGGCGAGATCGTCGACACGGAGAGCTACAGCCCCCGTCAATAGTATACAAAACGTCACCAACCCAATTCGCTTCACCCAACATTATTCCTCTTTGTGCGTTCGTAACAGCCTGAGATCTGCAAAGATTTCACGACCCCATTCCCAAAACAAAACTCCGCGCCCCTTCGTGCGTCCGTGTGTCCTTCGTGGTGCATATATGTCGTTCCTCTGTGTTCTCTGTGGGGCAGATTTGTCTCGATGTGATTCCACACGGTTGCCACCACGCTCTGGCCCTCGTATATTGTTTGTGAGTTTGGCGAGGGAGGATAAGTCATGGATCACACGGAATTTTTCAAAGAGCTGGATGCTCGCATCGCAAAATACGACCTGCTATGCCACCCGTTCTATAAAGCCTGGGCTGACGGGCAATTGACTCGCGACGATCTTCGCGAGTATGCGCAGGACTACTACCATCACGTCGAGGCATTCCCGACCTATTTGGCAGAGCTTGGTATTCGTCTCGATGACGGCGATCTGCGCCGGGCAATTCTGGCCAACATGGCTGACGAAAAGGGCATGGAAGACGCTTTCGGAAAGCCGTCTCCGGCGCACTCCGAAATGTGGCTGGACTTCGCCGAAGGCATGGGCGCCCGCCGTGACATGACTGGCCACTGCCCTCTGCCTGAAGTCAAGCAATTGATCAATTTTTTCCATCGCACGGCAGGTGAAGCGACTCCCGAAGAAGCGCTGGCCGCGTTTTATGCCTACGAGTCGCAGGTGCCACGCGTTGCACGGGAGAAAGCTCGCGGTCTGCAGGAGATGTACGGTGCCGACGAGCGCACGACTGCTTACTTCACGCTGCACACTACCGCCGACATCTTCCACTCGCAAGTTTGGCGCCATCAGTTGGCAAAACGGTTGGAAACCCATCCCGAGAGCTCCGAAAAAGCTCTCGCCGCGGGTGAAAACGCTGCTAAGACCCTATGGAAAGCGTTGGACGGCATTGAAGCCCGTCGCACCGCGAAAATGACTGCGGCGTAGTTTAGTGCCCTAATTAATCTAAGCCACTGGTTCTCTAAATCAGTGGCTTAACTGTTTTGAGGTCGGTATACTCTGCGCCATGCATTTGTGGGCCGTCTTTCTTTTCCTCCTACTTAATCAATCGCCAAACCTTGCTGCCCCTCAATCCCAGAAAGCTAACCTTTCAACCGCTGAAATATCCGAAATCAAATCGCAGGCAGAAGCAGGTAACGCGGCCTCACAATTCGCGCTCGCTAAGGCATATCAAGACGGCAATGGACTCAGCCAAGATGATGTCTTGGCTGCGAAATGGTGTAAGAAGTCGGCTGACCAGGGCAATGCTGCTGCTCAAGACAGTCTGGGTACCATGTACCGGCTGGGGGCCGGTATAGAAAAGAACAAGGAGCAGGCGGTTAATTGGTATAAGAAAGCCGCAAAGCAGGGATATAGCAATGCCATGTTTAATCTTGGCACTGCTTACTACAACGGTGATGGGGTCGCTGAGAATATTTTCACTGCGTATGACTGGTTTTTGCTTGCGGAGGACGCTGGAAGTCTAAGTGCTCACGATGCAGTCCAACGTACGACAGAGGAATTAGGAGGTCATCCTCGGCAACAGGCTCTCATGGAAGTTGCTCAGATGTACGAGCAGGGCACCGATCTACCTCAGGATTATTCGAGGGCCGCAAAGTGGTATCTACTGGCCGTTCATGAAAATAGCACGGGAGCTAAAGTTCGGCTTGCGGCTCTCTACATCGACGGCCGCGGTGTGGAGCGCGATTATTCGGAGGCGAGGAGCCTATGTGCTGACGCAGCCAAAGAATCCGCCCCGGCGCAGTATTGCCTGGGTTATATCTATCAACATGGCTTAGGGATGACGCCTGACCCGCGGGAAGCTGTTGTTTGGTATCGCAAAGCTGGCGAACGCGGTCATCCGGGCGCCATGCTCGCACTCGGGAACATGTACTGGAAGGGATCGGGGGTTGACACAGACCTTATTGAGGCTTATATCTGGCTCGCCAAAGCGTATTTCACAGGCGATCGAAGTGCTCAAGCACTGGTACAGCAAGTTGGAAAAGAAATGACGGCTGAAGATAACAAGCGCCTGGACAAAAAACTGAAGCAGCAGCATGTGGATCGGAAAAAGTTTGAGCAGGCATTGTCGGAGTCACCTCCCACAACAAGGCAATTGCTCCCATTCAAATAGTAAAGTTAGTCCAACTTGACTAAGCCATGCCCAAACCCATCCCTATCGGCGCTCGCGCCACTACGGAGGAAACCGTCGAGTTTAAACACACTCTGACCGCACACCACCCGCAGCTCCCGCCGGTCTATTCCACACCTGACATGATCCGCCTCATGGAAACTGCTGCGTTTCACGCATTGCAGCCCTACTGCGAAGGCGACGAGATCACCGTCGGCACCTCCATTAACGTCCAGCATCGCGCCACCAGCGGAATTGGCGCCAAAATCCGCGCTCAGGCTGAATTGGAATCCTTCGACGGCCGTTTTTACACCGTTCGTGTTACCGCGTTTGATGACCTTCAGGAGATCGGTCGCGGGACGGTAGGCCGCGCCGTTGTAAGCATCGGTAAGTTCATGGCAAAGATGCAGAAGTCGTAGCGCCGCCGTCCCGGCGGCTGTCGGTCAGGCGTCTCGCCTGACCCCCGTACTCCTCCGTGATCTCTGTGGTTAACTGATTTGTTCCCCGCGCTAAACTGATAGCTGATAGCGGAATTTCCATGTCCGAACTACGCCGCCAAAAAGCCAATCTTCTCCGCGAACTTCACCATCGCGGCAAGCCTCTCGTTCTTCCCAACATCTGGGACGTAGCCAGCGCCCGCATCATTGAAGACGCTGGATACGAAGCCATCGCCACCACCAGCGCGGGAATCGCTTTCTCTCTGGGATATCCCGATGGCCAGAAAATCTCCCGCGAAGAGATGCTTGCCCGAGTCGCCCGCATCGCCCGTGCTGTGAAGGTCCCTGTGACCGCCGACGTCGAAGCCGGATACGGCAACCGTCCTGAGGATGCTGCTGAAACAGCTCGCGCCGTGATCGAAGCCGGTGCCGTTGGCATGAATCTCGAAGACGGAACTGATGACGCCGAACATCCGCTCGTCGACCTGCATCTGCAACTGGACAAGATTCGCGCCGTCCGCGAGGCCGCACTTCAGTCTGGAGTCCTTCTCGTTCTGAACGCGCGCACTGACGTCTATCTCGCACAGGTTGGCGCGCCCGAAATGCGTTACTCGGAAACCATCAAGCGCGTGCTTGCCTATCGCGACGCCGGTGCCGATTGCATCTTCGTCCCCGGGTTGCGCGATCCCGAAACGATTGGCCAGCTGGTTCAGGACGTGAAGTGCCCTCTGAACATCCTCGTTGGATTAGGGTCACCATCGGTTCCGGAGCTCGAAAAACTCGGCGTCGCCAGAGTAAGTCTGGGTTCCGGGCCCATGCGCGCGACTCTCGGCCTGGTGAAAAAACTGGCCGAGGAACTGAAGACGATAGGGACGTACAACACGCTGGAAGGTGCCCCGCCTCACGGGGACGTAAACAAGATGCTTGAGAAGTAGCGACACACTGCCCATCCATGGCGCCCGATGTACCATGTTCTCGTGCCATCGCTCCACGATGCAGTCGTCGCCTACATCCACAAGCATGATCTGCTGAAACCAGGCGACCGTGTTGGCATTGCGGTATCTGGCGGCGCGGATTCCGTTGCTCTTCTCCGCCTGTTGCTTGATCTTCGCAGCGAACTCGGCACGGTTCTTTCCGTTATCCACTTGAATCACAAACTGCGCGGAACCGACTCCGACGACGATGAACGCTTCGTCGCACAACTGGCACAGCAGCACGATCTAAGGCTCTTCTCCGAACATGCCAATGTGGCCGGATATGCCGCCGAGCACCACATCAGTCTGGAAACCGCCGCCCGGGACGCGCGCTACCAATTTTTCCGACGCCTCCTGCGTGAGCAACGCCTCAACCACATCGCCACCGCCCACACTTTGGACGACCAAGCCGAGACAGTTATCCTGCGTATCGCCCGAGGAACGGGTACACGGGGTCTCGCCGGAATTTATCCGAAACTCGTGATCGGTAGTCTGGACTCAGGAGCCGGGAGTCAGTGCGCGATCATTCGCCCCTTACTTTCCACTCGCCGGGAAGATATTGAACTTTATCTAAGAAGCCTGGAGCAGCCTTGGCGCGAGGACCGTAGCAATCGCGATCTCCGCCACTCGCGTAATCGTGTACGCCACGGAATTCTCCCTCGCATGGAGCGCAATCTGAATCCATCCATTCGCGAAGCGCTGGCCGAAACCGCTGAAATCGCCCGCGCGGAAGAGGATTACTGGCAACAGCAGGTCACTTCGATGCTCGGCGAGAGGCCCGACTCCAACCTGGCGCGAAAGGTTCTCCGAAATTTGCCCCTGGCTTTGCGGCGTCGTGTTGTTCGTGCCTGGGCAGAGGCGAACGGTCTCCGCCTCGAATTCCACCACGTCGACGAGATTCTCGAAGTTGCCTCGCACGAACCCGGTTCACCAGACTCGGCCTGTTTTCCAGACGGCTGGATCGTCACTCGAAGTAAAGCAGAATTACTTCTGCAGCGAGAAATCCTGCGATCCAGCCCGGACTACGAATTTTTCCTCCCAGTACCTGGGTCAGTCGAGATTCCAGCTTTGAATCTCCGTCTGGAAGCGACCCTTTCCGACAAGTCTGACAAGCCCGGCGCAGACAATTTGCTGAATCCCTCTCTCCTCGGCAAACAGCTTTGCATCCGTAACTGGCGTGCCGGAGACCGTTTCTGGCCCTGCCACAGCAAGGGCCCCAAAAAGATTAAGGAGTTGCTACAGGGCAAGCACACTACCGGTGAATCCCGTAAATCATGGCCCGTGGCCATGGCCGGCTCTGAAATCGTCTGGGTCCGCGGCTTCCCGGTCGCTGCAAATTTCCGCGCTCATGACGGACAAGATTCCGTTATCATCCGAGAGACGGCGCTTAGCCGGCCCGAATCATCGCTGCTGTCATCCCAACGGAAGTGAGGGTCCTGCAGTTTGAACGCGAATATGACTGCTCCCGCGAAAGCCAATGATCTGCGCTCTGTGATATCCGCCGACCAGATTCACAAGCGCGTGCGCGAAATGGCCCGGCAAATCTCTAACGACTATCAGGGCAAAACCGTCCATATCCTGGCATTGCTGGAAAACGCGTTCATTTTTACTGCGGACCTGGTGCGCGCCATGGAGGTCCCGGTGATCTGTCAATTCATCAAGCCGCAATACCGGCGCAATCAGGAAGGCAAGCCCGAGGGTTTCACCGAGATATTTTTCAGTCACGATGCCGACATCAAAGGTCATCATGTGCTGATGATTGAGGGCCTCATCCATTCCGGGGTCACAACCGAGTTCTTGACCTCCGACTTGCGCGCCCGTGGCGCGGCCTCAGTCAAGGTCGCGACCCTGCTGGACAGACAGTCGGCCCGCCGCGTACCCCTGCAGCCTGACTACTTCGGTTTCCTGGTTGACGACGCTTTTCTGGTCGGCTATGGCTTGGGATCGCCCTCGCAAATCCATCGAAACCTCCCCTATGTGGCGAATCCCAGCTGAGATGTCCTCGTGACTTAAGTTATGGGGAGTTCGGCGTCCCTTTTTTGGACAGAAGCGGTAAAATGATAGAGGCTGTAATATCTACTATCCAAACTCGCCCCTAAAGCATCTAAAATGGCTGGGTAAAGTAGGTCGTACAGGGCCAGGAGTCCCTTAGGTGAATTCAACAGTTAAGACAGTAGTTTTTTGGCTCGTGATCGTGGTTTCCGCCTTCCTGCTCTGGCAGGTGGTAAAGGCTGGAAGCTCGGGTCAGAAAGATGCCGAAGTCAATTTTTCCAAGTTCATGACTGATGTTGACCAGGGCAATGTCAAAGAGGTCACCATCACGGGGATGGAAGTCCGCGGCAAACTAGCCGACAATTCTGGTTTTCACACCACTGCTCCTGCGAACTACCCTGACATGATCAAGACGCTCCGCGATAAGGGCGTCAATATCAACATCAAGGACATCAGCAACGGCGGTTGGCCTAGCTGGCTGCTGAACCTGGCTCCACTTATTCTCCTGGCTGCACTGTGGTTCTTCATGATCCGCCAGATGCAAACGGGCGGCAACAAGGCCCTATCCTTCGGCAAGAGCCGCGCCCGCTTGCTTTCCATGCAGCAGAAGAAGGTGACGTTTAAGGACGTTGCCGGCGTAGACGAAGCCAAGGAAGAACTCCGCGAAATCATCGAATTCCTACGCGAAGCGCAAAAGTTTCAGAAGCTTGGTGGACGCATCCCAAAGGGCGTCCTGCTTGTCGGGCCTCCGGGAACCGGCAAGACCTTGCTGGCCCGTGCGGTAGCCGGGGAAGCCAACGTCCCGTTTTTCTCCATTTCCGGCTCAGACTTTGTCGAAATGTTCGTAGGTGTGGGTGCCAGCCGCGTTCGTGATCTGTTTGAACAAGGCAAGAAAAACGCTCCGTGCATCATCTTCATCGACGAAATTGATGCGGTCGGTCGTCATCGCGGCGCAGGCCTAGGCGGTGGGCACGATGAGCGCGAACAGACATTGAATCAACTACTGGTTGAGATGGACGGCTTCGAATCCAACGAAGGCGTCATCCTCATGGCCGCCACCAACCGGCCTGATGTCCTCGACCCTGCATTGCTTCGCCCCGGCCGTTTCGATCGCCGCGTGGTAGTTAATCGTCCTGATGTCCGCGGCCGTGAAGAAATCCTGCGAGTTCACACGCGCAAGAAGCCGCTGGCCGACGATGTCGATCTTTCAGTTCTCGCCCGTGGCACACCGGGTTTCTCCGGTGCCGACCTTGAGAACATGGTCAACGAAGCTGCGCTGAGTGCGGCTCGTCAGAATCGCAAGGCGGTCCTGATGTACGACTTTGAACTCGCCAAGGACAAGGTCCTTATGGGCGTGGAGCGTAAATCGCTCCTGCTCTCCGACGAGGAAAAGAAGGTCACCGCTTACCACGAGGCTGGCCATGCGCTGGTCGCGGCTAAGCTGCCGAACTCCGACCCTCTGCACAAAGTCACGATCATCCCGCGCGGCATGGCCCTCGGCGTGACCATGCAGTTGCCGATCGATGACAAGCACAACTACACCAAAGACTATCTCGAAACGGAAATCGCCATCATGATGGGCGGCCGCATCGCCGAAGAGATGTTCCTGAACCAGATGAGCACCGGCGCCGGCAATGATATCGAGCGTGCCACGGAAATGGCCCGCAAGATGGTCTGCGAGTTTGGCATGAGCGAACTCGGCCCGCTGACCTTCGGCAAGAAGGAAGAGCAGATTTTCCTGGGACGCGAAATCGCCCAGCACCGCGATTACAGCGAAGCCACTGCGATCAAGATCGATGATGAAGTTCGTCGCATCATCGGGCAGGGTTACGACACGGCGAAAGGCATCCTCGGCGGTAATCACGATACGTTGGTCAGGATTGCTTTGGCATTGCTTGAGCGCGAAGTGCTCGATGCCAACGAAATTAAAATGCTTATCGAAGGTAAGGAGCTGCCCAAGATGACGCCTCCGCCTCGTCCGGCTGACGATGGAGTACAACAAGTTCTAAAGCCAGAGCCGGGACGTCCTGGCATCGCCAAGGGCGGCGAGAGCCCAGCCAGAGCCTAAGAGTAACCTTTAGAAGATTTACGGGCGGACAGGAATGTCCGCCCCTTTGTTTTGCTGATAGAGGCCAGTGTGGCGCGGGCGCCCTCGCCCGCGGTTGCTTCACCCTTGCTATCGCCTGACCTGCTTAAGGGAGCTTGCCGCGCCCAATCCGCCAGTTCGAAATTCGCGATTCAGCGGTTGAAAGCCATTTGGTCGTGGATGTTGAACGGAATTGGTTTGCCGTCCTCAACCGCCGGATCAAACCTCCATCTCCGAAGTGTATCGATGGCCGTCTGATCTAGCGTAGGATCTAAAGATTTCTCGACTTCAATGTCAGTTACGAGGCCATCCGCTCCCACCGTCGCCGACAGAAAAACGGTTCCTCGAACGCTGTGTTGATTCGGTGGAGGATCGTAGTGAGGACTCGGGGAATAAATAGGAAGAGGAGGTAGCTTCCCCGGTTGATCGGATCGTATCTTTGGGGTAAAACAAGTGCCGACATCAAATTCTTTTGGCCCCGGAAGGTTAAATTCCACCCAGTGCTTCTTGTTGCGCGATACCTCCGTAGAAAACACGTATCCGGTCCGGCCGTCGCTCCTTATCACTTTCAGCCACGATCCATCCCTACCGATCACGCTCACCGTTTCATCGCAGGCGATTCGCTCCGCTGGTGAGGAGCCCTTTGGGAACGACATCGCACAAAGACTCTCATAGATAGGCACTCCCTGTGGCGAATAGGTTTCACAACGAATGTATCCTGATTGCGACTGGTTTTCTTTAGATTGCGCCGCATTGCTGAGCAGGAGGGCTCCCGCGAGCGCAAACATCGACATATCTCGGCGCACGCTCATTTTTGCGCCGTAATTCTAGCCTTCCCTTAACTTGAGGGTCAATTGCCGTGTGGAGACGCAACGCAAATGCTTTCATCATCCGCGACCATCCAGGCGATCTGCGGCGCGGCATTAATTCGCTGCCTGGTACCCTCGATAAATCGCAAACAGCGCATACGCGTGAAACCCTGCACTCAAAAAATCACGCGCGCCAAAACAAAGCACGCCATCTAGTGCATACAGGCCCATGCCGACCAGGAATGCCCACTTCTGTCCCTGCACTGCGAAGTAGCCGAATAGCGCAACTGCTCCTGCAAGGAAACCATTAACGACAAAGTCGAGCACGCCGCCAAGCTCTCCCGCCCGCTTGGCCATGGCGTCAACCACCGAGGTGACGCCAAGACCGATCACAAAGTGAAAGTTTCCGCCGGTGATCACCACCAGCGAATTAATCAGTGATAGACCGGCAATCCAGTAGAACCACTTCGCGCCCGCCCGCATGCGGGCGGACGACACCATCTTTGCCACTGCCGCGCGCTGGCTTTCTTGCAACGCGCGCTCGCTCGCTTGTACGGGGGCCACGCCTGCGCTCGCCATAAGCTCTCCTCCTGCGAATGTCAAAGATTCCAAGCGGGGAACCCGTCGCGTCGCGGCGGGTCAGGGTGGAATTCACATAAGACTAGGGGTCGCCCAGACGGCGGTACAGATTCCTGCCGGACATGACCTAAGTCACACTCGTTTGCGGCGTGTTTTGAGGAAGTTAGCGAATTACTATCCCCGGATCAGACATTCAAAAATGACGCAGGAATCGAAGACGAAAGACGATAGCAGCGTCATGGAGTTTGAACGTTTTCAGAGTCTAAGTGTCGTTGCGCCACATCTACCAACACAGTGTTGCTGCAGACATAATTTTGTTGGGGAGCACATTGAACAAATGAGTGCACTCATGAGTAACGTTCCTGCGTGGTTTGAACGCAAGTTCGAATTCTCTTTTCCTGTGGAGCAGTATCCAAATTTAATTATTCGCCTGCGCGGAACTCCTGCGCGCCTCGAAGAGATTGTCGAAGACGCAGCTCACGACCGGTTGATCAAGAAGCCCGAAGGCAAGTGGTCTGCGCAAGAACACGCTGGCCATCTTCTCGATCTCGAGCCACTCTGGATGGCGCGTGTCGAGGATTTCCTTTCAGGCCGCGATCAGCTCAGCGTCGCCGACCTGCAGAACCGCACGACCGACGACGCCAACCATAATGCTCGCTCGCTAGAATCGCTCCTGTCCGAGTTTCGAACCGGTCGCGTCGCCCTGGTCGATCGTATGGCGACCATCGACGCCACCCTGTTTTCACGAACCCTAGTTCATCCGCGCCTCAAGACTCCCATGCGCCTGGTGGATCACCTGTTTTTCGTAGCCGAACACGATGACCACCACCTGGCCAGGATCTGGGAACTGATTCAGACTTAGCTCCCCTCGCAAACCCTGTCATCTCGACCAAGCGACTGGACCGACCTAGTCGGTCCAGTTGCGCGTGGAGAGACCTGCTTGTTTCTTGCGTCAGCAACAGCCTTGATATTCTTTTGCCCTCGCTGCTCGCACAGAGAGCCTAGCCCTCGCTATCCCTGCTTCAAATTAATCGTGTCTTGCGTGATCTGGTCGAAGGTCGTTACTGCTTTCGCGTTCGCCTCAAATGCCCGTTGGGCCACGATGAGGGCTGCGAACTCCGTAGAGATATCTACATTCGACAATTCCAGGGATCCCCCAGCCAGGTTCCCCCGGCCGCCCGTGCCTGCAGTTCCCAGTACGGCTTGGCCCGAAGCCAATGTCTCCGTGTAGTTCGTGTCTCCCATGCGTTGCAACCCCTCCACATTGGCGAAGCTCGCCAGTGCAAGTTGCCCCAGCGCCGCGGTTTTTCCATTAGAGAAAGAGCCCGTCACCGTGCCATCGGCGCCGATACTAAAGTCGGTCAACGTTCCACTGCTACTTCCGTCCTGCTGGGTCGAGGATGTTCCGCTCGAAGCCGCAACCTGCGTGATGACCGGCGTGGTGCCATTCAACAAGTTCCAATCGAACGTCATGTCCGAAGCGCCATCGGCCAATGATGTGGCTTTGATGCCCGTGATGTTCGTCAGCTTTCCATTGCTATCTACAGGCCCGGTCAGGTTGCCGTTGCCATCAAACGTCAATGTTCCCGTCTTCAACACTCCTGTCTGTGCCTGCCCATTGATCGGATTCAAATCACTCGCTGGAATCGACAGCGAATAGTCCCAGCTATTCGCACCGGTCTTGGTGAAGGTGAACGTCAAAGTGTGTTTTCCACCCAGCGAATCGTAGATTGTCAACGGTGTCGAATACACTCCGTCCGTCCCGCCCACCGTTGCGGCTGCGTTGAGATTGGTCTGTATCTGCACGGCTGTTGTAGTTGTGGGAGGGCTGATGGTTCCTGCGCCCAATTGCAGCGGCGACAATGCCTGCCCGGTGTTCACGACTCCATTGACCGCGGGATACCCTAGAACTTGCTGGCCGTCTGCGGTCACCAAGAAGTTGTCCTTGTCGACTGAAAAGTTGCCGGCGCGGGTATAGCTCACCACGTTCCCGCGTTGCACAACAAAGAATCCATTCCCCTGAATGGCCACATCAGTAGGAACTCCAGTCGATGTCACGCTGCCTTGCGTGAACATTGACGGCAGCGATCCTACTTGAGTGCCCGCACCCAATTGAATTGGATCGCCGGACCCAGTTGTTCCCAGGTTCTGGTACCTTCGCCGCAAAATTGATGACGGCTTTGGCTGTCGGCTCATTCATACTATTCGCGGTGTCGGATATGAGCTTAGCGGTCGCCTAGGCGTCCCGTCCTGAGCCAAGCCTGGTTTGAGCGCTAACTCGGCCGTGGAACCTTGTGCGCTACTCTGGCGCATCCGAACTGTCACTCATAATTTCCTGAGAATCCATAATTATGGGCGTCAGAAGACAGTGCCTGACGGCGTGGCTCATCCCTGGAGGCGTACTGCTGCTTCTTGCGGCAGCGCTTCTGCAAGGCGGGTTTGTGCCGCTCGCCGGCCCGGCCATTAACTTCTATGCGTGGGCCTCTCTGATCGCAAGCCTTCTGATCGCGGCCCGCTTTCGATCTACGCGAGTGCTGTTCGTCCTCATTACTCTGTTTCTGGCACAACGCGCCATTGCATTTTTTGCTGGTCCGCGACTGTTGCCTCATGGCCCGGGTCGCATTGCCTTTGAAGCTGTTGCTTTCATCCTGCCTCTCAACTTCTTTCTGAATACCTACGCGGAAGAGCGTGGATTCTACTTCGCCGCCATCGTGCCTAGACTCGGGGTGCTGTTTCTGGAGTCCGTTTTTGTCGCGGTGATTTGCCGCCCTGGGGAGATCGTCAGCCCATGGTTCCTGCGAATTTCATTGCTCGACGCCAATTTCTTCCGCTGGACGAAGCTGCCGCAATCGGCCCTACTAGTCCTTGCCCTGGTATTCGCAGCCACCATTGTTGCCGCCGTACGTAATTCCAAACCAATCGAAATTGGAATTTTCTGGTCACTGCTGGCGGCGTTCTTCGCCTTGCAGACCAGCGGCTTTGGCCGCGTGAGCACTGGTTATTTCGCGACTGCAACCTTGATCCTCGCTGCCTCCATCGTGGAGAGTTCTTACGCCCTGGCCTATCACGACGAACTGACGACCCTGCCGTCGCGCCGCTCATTCCATGATGCGCTTCTTGGCCTTGAGCATCCTTACACGGTCGCGGCCGTCGACATCGATCACTTTAAGAGTGTCAACGACACTTACGGGCACGACACTGGAGATCAAGTTCTTCGCATGGTCGCCCGCAAACTGGCGGCAGTCACCGGTGGCGGCCAAGCCTACCGCGTGGGTGGGGAAGAGTTTACCGCCCTTTTTCCGGGGAAGTCCGCTCAAGAAGTCGCGCCGCACTTGGAATTGCTGCGCGCCATGGTTGCCGAAGCCAGCTTCCGTGTCCGCAATATGCCAGAACGGCGCTCGGCCTCACGCGGCCCCGATCGCAGAACCTCTCCCGCTCGTCGCGCGAAATTAAAACTGCAAGCCCGGCCCGCGACTGGCAGTCTGTCAGTCACTGTTAGCATCGGCGTGGCGGCATCAATCGAGAAAGAATCCGTCGATCGTGTGATCGAAGCGGCTGACCAGGCCCTCTATCGTGCTAAGCGTGCCGGCCGCAACCGCATTGAAATTGCTGGAGGAACTCGTCCAGCCACGCGGCGCTCCCGTCGCAGCATCGCTTAACACCTTTACTGAAAACCGACGAGTACGCAGAGGACGCTGAGGATTAAAGAAAAACATGACTTCATCTGGTTTTCTCAGTTCCTCTGTGTCCTCCGTGTCCTCTGCGGTATTGGTTTGAAGTTACGAACTCCCGATCAGCACTCCCGTCAAGAAAACTAACACACCTCCCAGCCCCACCTGCAGCGCCGCGGAGAAGGTTGGAGTATCCATATATCGATGCCGGATCCACGTGATCACTCCTAACTCCGCCACCACCACGATTGACGCCACGATCATTGCGAACCTGAAATCCGGAATCAGAAACGGCAAAGTGTGCCCGATCCCGCCCACTGCGGTCATGGCTCCACAAATCAGTCCCCGCAGCCAGGGATGCCCGCGCCCGGTCAAGCTGCCATCGTCCGAAAGCGCTTCCGCAAAGCCCATGCTGATACCCGCGCCTAAGGACGCCGCCAAGCCTACAAGGAACGCATCCCAGCTGTTTCGGGTTGCGAATGCGGCCGCAAACACCGGCGCCAGCGTCGACACCGATCCATCCATCAATCCCGCCAGCCCGGGTTGGACAACTTGCAACACGAATAAGCGCCGCCTAGCCCGCTCCTCATCTTGTTTTACTTCGGGCCGCAGCTCTTCTTCTTTCAGTTCCTGCGCCCTGTCCTCGTGCGATCTCTCCTCTTGCGCTAAATCGTCCAGCAACTGCCGGATGCTTGCGTCCTGCGCCCGTGCCGCCGATTTCTCGTAAAACCGCCGTGTCTCCACTTCCATCGCGCTGGCAGTCTTGTGAACGGTGTCTAGCCCCAGCGGCTGCACAAGCCACACCGGCTTTCTTTGCACGAACCCTCTCACGTCCTGCCGGCGGATTAGCGGAATATGCTCGCCGAATTTTTGGCGATACAGTTCGATCAGTCGGCGTCGATGCCCCGACTCTTCCTCGCGCATCGCCGCAAATACCGAGGCCGAGGCAGGGAAGTCCTGCCGCAAACCTTCCGCGAAGTCCGCATAGACTCGCTCGTCCTCTTCTTCCAGGGAAATTGCCAGTGCCAAAACTTCACGCTCCGACAACTCGTCAAAGGTCTTCATGGCCGCTAGTGTAGACGGGAAGCGATCGCAAGGAAAGGACTTGCAGGTAGCGCCGGCGTCCCGCCGGCTGTCGCGAGGGCGTCTCGCCCTCGCATGTCAGGTACGAGCAAAATACTAAGCAAATAAAAAGTGGCCGCATGTCGCGGCCACTCGATCAAAAGGATGTAACGCTCAGTAGGCCCACCACGGTGCTAATGGCAAGGTATTCCCCATCGGCTGCCCGTCAATCGTCGTGAATACCGAACGCCCGTAGAAGAACGGAATTCCGAAGTCAAAGCTGCAGGCTTGGCCTTGACTACCGTCGCTGCACGTGTTCGCTGTACCTAACGGTCCTGCTAGCGTCGCGAACGCCGAGTCATTGGGGTTGTTGTTGAATAGATTGTCGGCGTTGTCGATGTTGAAATTGACAGTGCTGAGGGTGCCCACGGCATCCTGGTTGACCGCGCTAAGAGCCGTCAACCCGGTGGGGCAGTAGAACGAAGAGTTATCCGAACACACTGTTACCGAAGCGGACGGGAAGAATAGTCCGTTCGAGCCGCTGTCAAGGAAGCTGTTAATCAGGTTTTGGCCCTGGAAAGCGGTCGCAATGTTGTCATTCGTATCCTGAATCAATACGGTATGGCTTCCCACCTCATTATTTGTTTGCGTCTGCACCCCGAAGATGAGCGTCCCGCTCACTGAAGAGGCCGCGCTGGTTAACGATGGCAGAGTCAGTACGGTACCGTTGTTATCGGTTGCGAAAGCTACTACCGGATGAGTAACCTGTTCCGTGGCCGCGACAGCCGCCGCCTGATCCCCACTTCCACACGTACCTCCCGGACACAGCCAGTAAACTGGGATGATCTGGCCCAAACTGTTGTCGCAAAAATTCTGCCCTTGCAGGAAGCAATCCGTCGGTTCCCCTCCAATGCCTAAAATTCCATTGGCTCCCAGAGTAGCCAGGGTGTTGACCAACGTCCCGCCATTGGAACACTGAGTCGGTATACCGCTGCTTGAGCTGCTGATGATTTGAGTCGGAACCGCGCTGGCGACCTCGCCTCCGATCTTGATGTCGGCTTGAACCACGGGTCCCCAGAGGAACGAACCGTCCAGGAACGAAACGCAATTCTCAACTGTGTCCCCTGAGGGATCCTGCACGTTAGGCAAGGCGAGTGTAGGCACGGCCGATTGCAACAAACGCAACCCTTCCGAACCTGTATCCACCAGTACTCCATCTACCGTTTGACAGCTGGTCGTCCCGGGGGAGCACACCGTCACGCTGGTGAAGATGCCATTGGGATATGGTGGCGCCAAACCGCCATCAATAAATGTTGCTGCCACGTTGGATCCGGCTCCAGACGGCAGGACTGTAACTTCCAAAGTCGCCACCGCTGACGATTTCAGAATCGAGGTCGCCGTAATCGTCACTTGCGTGTTGCTCGAAACCGTCGCCGGTGCGTTATAGGTCACTGATGTCGTGGTTTCGGCACTCAGCGAACCTACGTTCGGCGATAGACTCCAGCTCACGCCGTCGCCATTCGTGTCGTTCGAAACTGCAGCTGTAATATCGAGGGTCGTTGCTTGATTAACGGTCTGCGGCGCATTCGGCGTCAGCGTCACATCTACTCCGGTGATAGTCACCGTAGCAGTTGCAGTTGAACTGGTGCTTGCGATCGAGGTAGCTGTGATTGTGACGTTCGTATCCTGCGAGACGCTTGCCGGAGCCGTGTAAGTTGCCGACGTCGGCGTCATGTTGCTCAGTGTCCCGACGTTCGACGGTGACACACTCCAGGTCACGCCCTTATTGCTGGTGTCGTTCGCGACGCTGGCTGTGAAGTTCACGAACCCACTCGGGTTGATCGTAGCGATCGTAGGGCTGATCGTAACCGTGATTGGTACACCCGATGGCGTCCCTCCGCCACCGCAACCCACCAGAGACGCTAACGCAATTACTACCGCCGCGAAGCATACGCACTTGCGCACAGATTCCTCCTGAAAGCACGACTATCGAATTTCGTGTGGGTTTACTCCGCTCGGTACCAGACTCGGGTCATACGCCCGTCCCCAATAGGCCATCATGTGGCCGCTGGTCTGCACAACCAGACCCGGCTTCTGAATATTGAGCGGGCGGCGGGCAACGTACTT
>Ga0335069_10004354_pt1 | contig 21047 bp, 19 predicted proteins | sample Lox_Sample_11_FD_206714 | JGI IMG/M metagenome (GOLD analysis project Ga0335069, IMG submission 206714) | Soil microbial communities from Loxahatchee National Wildlife Refuge, Florida, United States - Lox_Sample_1.1 | ecosystem: Environmental > Terrestrial > Soil > Wetlands | place: USA...
TTCAAGTGCGCGGGTGAGAATCGAAGACGCGGATACCGCATCGCCGAAACGGGCCTGGAATGCTCGCAGAGTGCAACGAGGAGCGTGCACGGCATGAATATCGTCATGGAACCCGATCGCACCACCGCGCCCGAGCATCTCGACGTGCTCGCCGCGCTCTCCCGGCTCGAGACCATCTTTCACTGGCCGCCGTCCGGCATGTCGCGCGCCGAACTGCTCGACATGATGGTCGACGTTTTCTGGGAGACCGGCGCTTCTGGCCGGCGCTACTCGAAGGAATACGTGCTCGACGCCCTGCAGAAGCGGCAGTTAAAGGTGCCGCCCGACGTGTACGAGACATCCGACTTTCACGTGCGTAAGCTGGCTCCGGACGTCTATTTGCTCACCTACACGCTGGTGCAGGACGGCACGCGTCTCACCCGCCGCGCCAGCATCTGGAAGCGCTCCGACGCAGCGTGGAAGTGCGTCTACCACCAGGGAACGGTGGTGGACTAGGGCAGTTCCGGCAATTCGCAATCCGCCTTGTGATTTCTCACCCTTGCGCTTGAGGTTGCCGGCACTGCAGCGGGACGGGCGCGAGGCTGGGGCACGGAGATTTCGGAAACAGCGAGGTAAAAACCGGCTCAAAAGCAGGGAAAAAGGGCATGAGGGATCAGACCTGACGCAGCAGAGCGGTTGGCCCGAACCCTTCTCGGATGCCTGATGCCGAATGCCTGTTCCCTGCTGTCAGGGCACTGCCACAATCTCGGTTGCCACCACTGGATCGGTTCCCGTTGCGATGGTCGCGCCGGCCACCAGCTTGCCCTGGGTGGTGGTGTCGAAGGTGAAGGTGCTCAAATCGGGGCTGCCGCCGCCGTTCACCGCCAGCACGTATTTGCCGGTGCTGTCTTCCGCCAGTCCCACCGTGCCGTTGCCCGCGTTGATGGTGTTGATCAGGGTTCCCAACGAGTACACACCGGCCGTGGATACGATCGGGTAGCCGGAAATATTTCCGACGGTGCCGTTGCCGCTGACAGCTTTGTTGGCCACGTAGACGAAGTTCGCGGTGGCCAGGATCGAAGAGGGCCCTGTGCCGCCGGATGGGTACGGAGAACCGGACACCTCGGTCATGGTGTTACTGCCGATGGTGAAGACGCGCAGGCCGCCCGTCTGTGTGCCGCTCACGGCGACCGACTCGCCCACGTAGAGCAGCAGGTTGGCAGGGTCAACGGCCACGGCAATGTCCGCGCCAGCCGAGTGGATCACCTTGATGTTGCCGCTTGTTCCAAAGGGGCTGGCCGTGGCGTTGGCGGTGAAGGGAATGAACTGCGTTCCGCCCGCGCCCATGCCGACGAACACGTAGGAATAGGTGGAGTTGGCGGGTGAAACAGCGATCTGGGTAAGGATCACGTTGGGCAAATGGGCCGTCTGCACACTCCGGGTGCTGTCCAGCAGACCGGTGGAGGTGGAGATCGGAATCGCGGAGAGCACGCCGCTGCCGCTGATCGACTCCAACAGCCAGGTGCCCGAGCCATCAACCGCCATGGCTGTAGGTTGATCGGAGCTGATGGCCTGGTTACTGTTCAGCAGGGTGAGAGCGCCGCTTGAGGATATGCTGTAGACAAAGATTCCTCCGGCGCTCACGTATAGATAGCCGCCGTTGGGAGCGATGGCAATGGCCGTCGGCGTCGTGGCCAGGCTGGCAGTGCCGCTGGTAATGGCCGTTGGCGTGCTCGAACCGGAGGCGAAGGAGAAGCCTGCCACCTCCTGCGTGCCCTGGTTCATCACGTAAAAGACGCCGCTGGATGAGCCGCCTCCCCCTGAATCCGAAGGCGCATCCCAAAAGCCCTTGCACCCTGCCAGCACAACCGTTACCGCCAGGGCCAGTTGCGCCCACTTCAAGCCTTTCATGGCCGCTCCTTTGCATGACCAGGGGGCTGCCCAAAGGCGGGCAAGTTCGCCCGGGCTGCCCGCTGGGAACACGTCCAGCCTATAGGTTCGGGCTGCAAGCTGTCTTTGCGCCGCCGCACCCATCACTTGGACGCAGCAGGCCCCGGTTTCGCTCAGGAACGCCGGAATATCAGGCGCTGGCCAGCGCAGGTTCCCCCGCCAGGGCGTTCCGGGCGCCGACGGCGTCGAGCACCGTGCCGATGGCGTGGATCACCGCGGCCACCCGTACCACCGCGAGCACCAGCTCTTCGGTTGCGCCCTTCTCGCGCACCACTTTCTCATGCGAACCTACGCACTTGCCACAGGCGTTGATGGCCGAAACCGCCAGCGACCACAGCTCGAAGTCGACGTCCTCCACTCCGTGGCCGCGCAGGCCGTTCATCCGCAGCCGGGCGGGCATGGTGGCGTAGCGCTCATTGTCAGAGAGGTGGTGGAAACGATAGAACACGTTGTTCATGCTCATGATGGCGGCGGCAGCCTGGGCGGCCTCCAGCGCCTGCGGGCTCATGTGCGAGGGCGCGGCCTGAAGCACCGCTGCCGTGAGAATGGAGCTCCGGGTGGCGATGGCCGAAGCCACGACGGTGCCCCAAAGCTGCTGTCCGGTCAGCTCAGTGCTGTTGCGCACCAGCGACGAGTAGTTCAGCTTCAGGTCTTTGGCGGACGCAGGAAGGGAATCGATGAGTGCGTCGAGGGTCATGCAATGTCCTCCGGGAGTGTCAGTGACAGCGTGTGCGAGAGAAGGCATGAACAGGGGAAGGAGTGAATCAAGCGCCGGCGGAGTGCCGGCCTCCTCACTCCCTCACTCCGTTCATTTTTTCATCGATCTTCAGGCCTGGATCGTTTCCTCGCCCTTCTGCCAGTTGCAGGGGCAGAGTTCGTCGGTCTGGAGGGCATCGAGCACGCGCAGAACCTCCTGTGGATTGCGGCCCACCGAGAGGTCGGTGACATAGACGAAGCGGATGATGCCCTGGGGATCCACGATGAAGGTGGCACGCTGCGCCACGCCGGCCTTGAGGTCCAGGATGCCGAGCTGCTCGCAGAGGTCGCGCTTGATGTCGCTGAGCATGGGATAGGGCAGATCCTTCAGGTCGGCGTGGTTGTTGCGCCAAGCCAGGTGGACGAACTCGGAATCGATGCTGCAGCCGAGAATCTGGGCGTCGCGATCCTGGAACTCCCGGTCGAGCTTGCCGAAGGCGGCAATCTCGGTGGGACACACAAACGTGAAGTCCTTGGGCCAGAAGAAGAACACCTTCCACTTGCCCTCATAGCTCTGGTCGGTGATGGTCTGGAAGGGTTTCTTCTGGTCAGTGCTGACGGTCGCCGTCAGTTCGAACGAGGGGAACTTTTCTCCAACAGTAAGCATGATAACTCCTTGAAATGGTTGATATTAGCCCGTGTGCAAGGGGGAACGCAGTACGCCCCGCGGTCATTTTCGAACTCATTTTTAATTCATGAAGCCGTTGCCACTGATCACAACCCTAAAATGATGCCGCTTTTAAGAGATGCGTCAGTGACCGGAACGGTGCGAGCCGGTCAAGTGGCGCTGCTTCCAGAATAATTGGCTGGGGCAAGCGTGGGACACCCCTCAAAAGACCAGGGGGCAGGAGCTACGACCGTGCTCGGGTGTGTGACTGCTGATTCTGCCACACGAGGCGGGCGGCGACCAGGTCTTCGATGGCCATGCCGACGGACTTGAAGAGGACGCGGCGGCCGGGCGGAATGGGGAATTTGGCGGGGCGAGCGAGGATTTCGCCGATCTCGGCCTGCACGCGGGCGCCGGAGAGGACGATGTCGCCGGCTTCGCGTTCGACGGACTGGCGCGACTCGGCGACGACCCAGGATCCCTGTACGGCCTCGTCGTCGAGTTCGCGCAACTGGGCTCCGACGGCGCCAACGGCGAGCACAAGAGCGCCGGGCCTGAGCCAGCGGCCTGTCAGGACGGGTTCGGGCGAGGCGGTGGCGGTGACGACGACTTGGGCTGCGGCGGCTTCTTCGATGAAGGCGGCGCGGGCTTCGGACTGAGCGGCGAGGCGCTCGGCGCTGGCCGGGTTGCGGCTCCAGATGCGGATGTCGGTCAGGCCGGGGCGAACCATGCGAAGAGCCTTGAGATGGGCGCGGGCCTGCACGCCGGCGCCGAGGATGCCGAGGCTTTTGACGTCAGGGGCGGCGAGCGTGTCGAGGGCCACGGCGGAGACCGCTGCGGTGCGCATTTCAGTGATCAGGCGGCCATCCATAATGGCCAGCGGCTCGCCGGTCTGGCGGCTGAGCAACTCGATGACGGCCATGTGGGTGTGCAGGCCAAGATCGGCATTGGCGGGGAAGAAGGTGACAGTCTTCACTCCCATGACGTCGCCGTGGATGACCGGCATGACGGCGAACCAGCCATCGCGCGGGCCTTCCGCATGGCCAGAGCGGAGGATCATGCGCGGGGGCTGGTCGACCCGGCCGGCGGAGAAGTCGATAAGCGCCTGGCGGATGGCGGGGATCAGGGCTTCATAGGTGAGCAGCTTTCGGACGTCTTCTTCAGAGATGTACATGCGCACTCCGGACGAGGACTCAAACTGCCAAAAGCCCCTGGGTCCGCTGGGCAAACCCCGATGTTACCTCTCCGGGACTCGGACGGAATTCCAGTTCGCGCTCAGCACAGAACGTGTGTTGAATCTGATCGATCTCGCATTGAGACCGGCCATCTAATTCGGCTTGGGGCCATTGCCGCTTTTGCCGCGGCGGAAGCGATCGTCGACGGGCTTGCGGCCTTTGAATCCTGAATCGACGGTATGCCAGTGCTCGATGGCGGGCTCGCCCATGCGCCAGCAGAGGAGCACGACTTCATCCTCGAGCTTGAATGGAAAGTCGAGCAGGCCGGAGTCGAGGTCCTTGACCTGCACGCCGATGGAGTCGATCTCGGAGATGCTCTCGCGCACCCGATCGAGGTGGGACTCCATCTCGGTTCTCTGCCGCGCCACGCTGGCGATGTCCACGCGCATGCCGCCGGAGAGGTAGATGCGCCGGCTCAGCTCGGACAGCTTTGTCTCGACTTCTTCGGCCGCCTGCTTGCCGGCAAGGGCGCGTTTGAGCAGCGCTTCCAGCACCGGCAGCAGCGATTGCGCTTCGTCGAGAGTGAAGGTTTTCATGGTTCTTCCTTTATCTAGGATACGTTGAAACAGGCGAGGAGTGGAACAGCGAAGCAGTGAAGGAGTGAAGCACTGAGCTCAGCGGCCACAGGCAAGTGAATCCTGATCGCTGACAATCATCCGCTGTCCGCGTCAAGCTGTCAGCTTCTGGGGAGACCGCCATGGCCCGACTATCCCGCATCGCCCCGGAACTTGCCGCCGCCAACCTGCAGACCGCCGTCAACTTCTAGGAGAGACTCGTTTTCGCTGTTGCGGGCCAGTGCCCGAAACTTGGCTACGCAATCGTTGAACGCGACGGAATCGGCATTCACCTTTTCGAAGACAGGCTTGGCAGCGCCGCTCCGGCGGGCGTGCACATTTTACGCGCGACCTCGCCGGGATTTTCGAGGAGTTTGCCGACCGCGGGATCCGGTTCGCGCAGAAGATCGAGCGCAAGCCATGAGGCAATCGCGATTTTTGGATTCGCGACGATTTCGGCAACGAGCTCAAGTTCACAGAGCCTGTCGCGGACCACGACTGATCATCGCGGCAGCGAAGCTGGCTCAATCATGTTGCGGGCCGGAATCGGGTTCACCGGCGCCCACCTCAGGCTGGGCCTTGTGTTCCGGCTTTTTCGGCCACCACTTGTCGGCAGCCATCGAGGCCACGGCGCACACCGCGAGGATGGCTCCTATGATGGCGAGCGAGATCGTAATCGGCACATCGATCCACTCCGCGGCGAGCATCTTGAAGGCCATAAACGCCAGCAGGGCGCCCAGGCCGTAGTGCAGGTAGCGCAGCTTGTCCAGCAGGGAGGCCAGCGCGAAGTAGAGCGAGCGCAGGCCGAGGATGGCGGCGATGTTCGAGGTGTAAACCACGAACGGATCGTGGGAGATGGCCAGGACGGCGGGGATGGAGTCCAAGGCGAACAGCAGGTCTGTAAACTCCACTGCGAGGATGACGGGCAACAGTGAGCCCTTGGCCGGCTGCATGCGGCGGATCCACTCCGGGACCGCGCCGCGAGTGGACTTCTCGCTGAGCAGGCGCCACGCGGCGTAGAGCAGGAACACGCCGAACAGATAGGTGACCCATGCAAAGCGGCTGATGAGGGTAACTCCCACCGCGATGAACAGGGCGCGCAGCACGATAGCGCCGCCCACACCCCATGCCAGCGCTCTGTGTTGCTGGCGCGCGCTGATTCTGAATCCATGAAAGAGGATTAGGAAGACGAAGAGATTATCGACGCTGAGGGAGGTCTCGATGGTGTAGCCGGCCACGAACTGGAGCGCGGACATGCGGCCCTGCTGGATCGCGATCCAGCCGGCAAACAGGGCGGCGGCCAGCGCCAGCACGCCGGTCCACAGCCAGGCAGTGGCGGGCGCAGGCCCGGCATCGCGGCGGCGGCCCGGGAGCAGGGAATCGACAAGCAGCAGTGCGGCGACAACGATGTGAAAGCCGATCCACCAGGTCCAAGAGGCGCCACCGATCATAGGAACGATGGTAACGGACGGGGGCTGAGGGCGCGACGCTTGCGACTGCAGCGCCGGCCGGGCTCAACGCTGATCAATCTGCCGGATAGTGTCCAGGATGACGTCGCCGTCGATGGCGAGGCTGTGGGCGCTGACCTTGTCGATGGTGTCCTGGGCGGTATGGTGATAGCTGTTGCTGGGCCCGTAATCGAGGTCGATGATGTCGATGGAGGGCACGCCGCGTTTGACGAAGGGCAGGTGGTCGTCTTCGACCGACTCTTCGGTCTGGAAGAAGTAGCGATCGTAGCCGAATTTGTGGGCGGACTGGCGGACCATGTCGACCAGCCAGGCAGCGGAGTTGGTTTCGCGCTGGATGTCGAGGTCCTTGTCGCCGATCATGTCGGTCAGGAGGAATGCCTTGATGCGTTTGAGGGTGCCGTCGCGATCCCATTTGGCGGCGAGGTGGCGGCTGCCGTAGGTGGAATCGGATTGGGACCAGGACTGGAACGCCTCTTCGCCGTCGAAGAAGACCAGCCACACGGAGTAGCCGTCGAGCTGTTTGCCGCCGGCAGTCTGCTCCCGCAGGTGATCGGCGATGGCCATGAGCAGGCCGGTGGTGGCGGCTCCGTCGTTGGCGCCCACGAAGTTGATGTTGCGCAGCGGGTAGTTGGTCTCGTAATGCGTGCCGAGCAGGATGACGCCCGGTTTTTTGCCGGGAAAGCGGACGATGAAGTTGTGCAGGTTGACGGGGCCGATGGGCGTGCCGGCCATGAAGGTGTCTTCTTCGAGCTGGTCGTGCTGGAAGTGCGCGCGGAGGAAGGACTCGGCTTTGGCGTGGCCCTGGCTGGTGGGCCAGCGCGGCCCGATGCCGGCGAATTCCCTGGCGTACTCGTAGGCTTTGGCGCCGTTGAAGTGCTGCGCGGAGGCGAGGGGCGGAAATACAAGGAGGAGTGCGAGGAGGATGGTCATTCCGCCCGTGGCGCGATGAGACCGCGCCAGAAATGGTGCACCCGGCAAAGAAATATTGAGCATCGATGACATATCGCGAACCTTGGGGTGATGCCCCGGAACAGCGTGCCTCAGGGGCTGGAGCCCCTTCTGTTATTGAGACTTCTTCGGCACGACGAAAGTCGTGCCATGGTACAAAACTCTTTCCTGACTGCAAAACTCTTTCGTGATACACGGCTCTGCCCTGGTACACGCTTCTGCCCCAGTAGCAAGAACGGCGCTCAGACTGTGGCGTGTGCGGGGGTTCAGAGCAGCTTTGCCGGCGACCGTCAGGCAGGCCGGCGGCGAGATCATCCCGCCTGGGCGGCCTGGTCTTTCTTCCTGCGGCGCGAGGGGTGGACCCACCAGGCGACGCCGATGCCGATCATGTAGAGGGTGAGCATGGGTACGGCGTAGATGCACATGGTCCAGGGATCGGGGCTGGGGCAGATGACAGCGGCGACGAGGAAGACAGCAAGGATGGCGTAGCGGATGTTCTTCCAGAGGAACCGGGGGCTGACGATGCCGAACATGGCGAGGAAGAAGATGAGGATGGGCATCTCAAAACTGATGCCAAGGCCGAGGATGATGGAGAGGAAGAAGCCGGTGTACTCCTCGATGGTGACCATGGGGTTGAACTTGTTGCCGAAGTTGAGGATGAGGATCTTGAGGGCGCCGGGAAGGACCCAGAAGTATCCGAAAGCCGCGCCAGTGAGGAAGAGTCCGACGGTGGCGGACATGAAGGGGACGACGAAGCGCTTCTCCTGCTGGTAGAGTCCGGGGGCGATGAAGAGCCAGACCTGGTAAAGGATGAAGGGCGAGGCGAGGATGGCTCCGCCGATGAGCGCCACCTGGAGGTAGAGGTTGAGCGGGTCCATGGGGTGGGTGTAGTTGAGTTTGATGCCCAGGCGATCGAGGGGGGCCTGCACGAATCCGTAGAGCCTCTCGTGAAAGACGTAGGCCACGATGAAGCCGACGGCGAGATAGAGCGCGGAGTGGACGATGCGCTTGCGCAGTTCCTCGAGGTGCTCCATCAGGCTCATGCCCGGGAGCTCCACGCGCTCGCTGACTGCGGCTCGCGCTTTGCCTATTGCGTCCGCGGCGTCAACCATGCTGGCTTACCGGCTCCGTTGGCGTTGGTTCTGAGGTTGGCGTCGCAGTGGCGCCGGTGGCGTCGGGCGTCGGCTCGGGTGTAGTGACTGGCGGAGTTGCCCCGATGTTCGCTTCCGCAGCCACACGGGCGTCGGCAGGAGGTTGCGGGGATTCGCCGGGGATCGCAGCCGCGGGCGGAGCGGCGGGAATCGGCTCTCCGCTGGATGGCGGCTGGATGCGGGGATACCGGACCTGGGGCGGCATAACGTCAGGCAACGCGCTGGCACTCGTCGCCGGCGGATAGGCGCCTTCGCCGGGATACGGCGAGGGCTGCGCGGAAACCGAAGCCTGCTCCACCGCCCCCATGCCGGCCTGCGCCTCGATGGCCGGCGTCTGCGCGGGTGGATTCAGCGCCAGGTTGCGGGCGCGCTCTTCCTCGTCCTTTTTGCGGCGGTCGGCATCCTCGGCCATGCGCAACTCCTCTTCCATCTGGAACTTGAAGTCGTTGGAGGCCTTGCGGAACTCGTACATGAGCTTGCCGATCTGGCGGCCGATCTGGGGAAGGCGGCGCGGTCCGAAGACGACCAGCGCCAGGACCATCAGGATCAGCGAGTCCGCCATGCCCAGGCTGCCCAGCTCGATTTGCGGAGGTGCACCCATGAAGGATCATGATACCCGCCAGCGCGCGGCACGAACAAACCCACTTCGTGGGGGCCCAGCTGCGAGCTTCGCGCCTCCATCCGGAATAGGGGAAAGGCCACCCATCGCCCGTGCTACCAGGTGAATCCGCCGGATCTGGGCGGCCACACGCCGATCAACTGCCGCAGCAGCACGATGCGGCCGAGGTGATAGGCATTGTGGGCGCCCAGGCTTTCGAGCTGGTCGCGCACGGACATGATGCGGACCGGGCGGCCGGGGCGCGATGGGCAGCGCACCAGGTCGTTGATGCGGGACTCATTTCGGGCAGCCGCCGCGGCCTCCTCCGCAGTCCGAAGGAAGCGCTCGCAAAGCTGCGGCCAGAACTCGCGATCCAGGTCGAGGACGGTGGGAAAGCCATCGGAGGGGCTGGCAGGATAGGGGGTTTCGATGCCGCAGATCCAGTCGAGCGTGATTTGCTGCCAGAAGGCCATGTGCCACAGCTCTTCGTAGATCGAGTGCGGTGCGCCGGCCGGCTTGCGGTGCGCGAGTTCTTCGCCCAGGCCTTCCAGAATGCGCGACGGAGGAGCGGCGTAGCTTTCGCCGACCAGGATCTGTTCGAGCTCGTTCATGCGGCCTCCCGCTGCGAAGCATCATCCCACAGCGGCCTGCGAGCAATGCAAGGCGCGGCCTGCGCGGGTAGCCGTCGAGTGTCGCGTCTGTACTGGCCAAACTGGTGCCGGGAATGGTGCCATTGTTGATCCTGTTACAGATGGGTTACAATAGGGCCAAATAGCCGCGGCTCGCGGACGATTTTCTTTGCATCTGTTGCTTCCGCGCCGCGTCAACTATTTGGAAAGCTGCAACAACCCCGTGGAGGGGCCGGGCCGGGTTTTCGGCGGGCACGTGCTTCCACTGCAGCGACCAAGGCTTTCAACAACCCCGTCCGGACCGGCTCACGCCCTCACGGACTGAAGGCGGAATATTTTGACTCCGGTACTCGAAGAAGCTCTGGCGGCTGAGTCCGCCGTTGAGGGCAGCGCTTGCAGCCTCGACAACTATCTCACGCTTCCCGACCACAGCATGGATGCGCGCATCGCTGCCGCCCGCAAGAAACTGGGCGTTTCGACGGTGTTGCTGGGCCACCATTACCAGCGCGACGAAGTGGTGCGGTTCGCGGACTTTACCGGCGACAGCTACAAGTTGTCGAAGGCTGCGGCCGAGACCGACGCGCGGTATATCGTGTTTTGCGGCGTGCACTTCATGGCTGAAAGCGCCGACGTGCTGGGCCGCGACGGGCAGCAGGTGATCCTGCCGGATCTGAATGCCGGCTGCTCCATGGCCGACATGGCCGAGATTTCACAGGTGGAAGCCTGCTGGGAGGCGCTCGAGGGGCTGGGCCTGACCGGCGACATGATTCCGCTGACGTATATGAACTCGACGGCGGCAATCAAGGCCTTCTGCGGCGAGCGCGGCGGGTTGGTGTGCACCTCGTCGAACGCGCGTGCCGCATTTGAATGGGCCTTTGGACAAGCTGGAGCACGGGGCAAGCGGATTCTTTTTTTGCCCGATCAGCACCTCGGCCGCAACACCGGCTACGCCATGGGTATTGCGCTGAACGAGATGGTGGTATGGGATCCGTGGGCGCTGCAGGGCGGGCAGAGCAAGGCTGCGCTGGAAGCCAGCCGCGTGGTGCTCTGGAAGGGGCATTGCAGTGTGCATCAGCGCTTTCTGCCCAGCCACGTGGATGCGGTGCGCGCCAAGTACCCCGGCATCCAGGTGATCGTGCATCCCGAATGCCGCTGGGAGGTTTGCCAGAAGGCCGACGCGCTGGGCTCCACGGAGCGGCTCATCGCGCTGGTGGAGAAGGCGCCCGAAGGCAGTATGTTCGCCATCGGCACCGAGATTCACCTCGTCAACCGCCTGGCGAAGCAGGTTGCGGATCAGGGAAAGCGCGTGATCACGCTCGACGATACCGGCTGCCTGTGCACCACGATGTTCCGCATCACTCCGCAGCATTTGTGCTGGGCGCTCGAGAACCTCATCGAGGGGCGCGTGGTCAATCGCATCCAGGTGCGCAGAAGCGTGAAGCACTGGGCGCGGGTGGCGCTGGACAGAATGCTTGAAGTGGCTTGATGAGCCGGGAATGGAAGAACGGCGCTCAGGAATGGATATCGGTATCTGAGCGGTACCACTCCGGGGCGTGCACCGGAGACGTGGCGAGGATGATTCCGCAGCGGAATCGAGCGCGCCATCGCAGAGTCCTGCAATTGAATCCGGTGCTATTCTCAAAGAAGAACCGCGCTGTGAACCTGCGTCCCACAACTCTTTTCGATCTTCCCTTGAGATTCCGTCTCTTTGCCATTGCATGCGCCGCCGCTGGTCTGCTCGCGGTCCTGAGCGGCTGCGGCCGTCTGCATCCACAGCACCAGGAGATGGTTTACGTCACAGCGCGGCAGATGTATCTGCACGACCGGGTGGCCGCCGTCTCCAACCGCGTGGCGGAAGTGACCAACGGCGAACGGCTCGAAGTGCTCGAACACGGCCGCCGCTTCCTCAAGGTCAAAACGGCGAAGAACCAGGTGGGCTGGATCGAAGAGCACGCGGTCATCGACGACAAGACCTTTGACCAGTTCACGCAACTGAACCAGCAGCACAAGAACGACCCGGTGGTGGCCACGGCCGTGCTGCGCGACGATATGTACCTGCACCTGGCTCCCGGCCGTGACACACAGCGGTTTTTTCTGCTGCCCGGCAATGTGAAGGTGGAACTGCTGGTTCGCGCCTCGGTGCAGAAGCTTCCGCCCGGCGCGCACCGCCGGGATGCTGCGCGGCCGCCGGCCGTGAGCCCGCCGGCGGCCGCTGCTCAAGCGGCCGCCGTCACAGCGGCGCCGGCCAAGCCGACTGTCGAGCCTGTGCAGCCCGAGGTTCCGCCCGTGATGGAAGACTGGTGGCTGGTGCGTGATGCGCAGGGCCACGCCGGATGGTTGCTCGGCAGCCGGATGGATGTGGATGTGCCCGATATCGTGGGGCAATACGCCGAAGGCCAGCGCATCGTTGCGTCCTACGTGCTCACCACGATCCAAGACGACAATGCCGACATGCCCAACCACGAAGTGCCCGAGTACGTGATGTTGCTTGAACCGCCCAAGTCCGGCCTGCCCTACGACTTCGACCAGGTGCGGGTCTTCACGTGGAGCCGCAATCACCATCGTTACGAGACCGCGTTCCGCCTGCGTCCCATCCAGGGCTTTCTGCCCGTAAGCATTACGCGCGTTCCCGGTCTGGGCAAGGGCGGCGGCATGGTGCCCGCGTTCGGCATCAAGCTCGCCGGCGACTCCGACATCGCCATCGATCCGGACACCGGCATCACCCGGCCCGCCAACATACGCACCATCAATTTCGAAATGCTCGACACGGTGGTGAAGCGTATTGGCCCCGATCTCGCGCCGATCCCCACCATGCACAACGCCGGTGACAAGAAAGAAGCGAACAAGGCCGGCAAGAAGAGCCACAAATAGAGAGGTCGAGTCACGTTGAGCTGCTGTGTGCGATGTGATTCCATCGCTCCATGTTCCTCTCCTGGAAAGGCCGCGGCTGGCTCGTCGGTGTCTCGACTGCGGGCTGCCTGCTTGCCGCCGATTACTTCACGGGGGTCTTCTATCACAATTTCAGCTACTAAGCGCGGCACGGCTGGCCGAAGCTTGCCGCGTTCTGGGCTGCGGCGGGTATCGTTCAAGCTCTCATGCCGCATCGCGAAGAGGTGCTTGCGGGCACGAGGGACATTCGCGAGCGCGGGTCTGTCCTCCGCGAGAAAGATGGGTTCTTCCTCCTCCCCATCCGCTACTGGCCGCTGATCCTGTTTGTTCTGGGAATCGTGTTCTACTGCGTCCGCGACTGACGTCTTCGACCCCAGGCCAACAGCTATCGGCAAGGGGCGTGTGTCAGAGAACCCGGGCACCTGTGCACCCGGCGGAGCTTCATCCGAGGTCTCCAAAGGCGAGAGACCTCGGTATTTCTCACTCGGAGACGCGCTCGAGGGGCTGTGGCACCTTGACGGAAGCCATGCCGGCAGCGGTGGCGGCCTCGATGCCAAGGTCGGTGTCTTCGAAGACGAGGCAGTCGGCGGGAGGGATGCCGAGGCGTTCGGCGGCGAGGAGGAAGCCGTCGGGGGCGGGCTTGCCGCGCTGGTAGTCTTCGGCGCAGACGAGGGTGTCGAACCTGTCGAGCAGGTTGACGGCGCCGAGGGATGCAGTGACCGAGTTGCGGCGGCTGCCGGAGACGACGGCGAAGGGGATGCGGCCGTGCTGGAGGTCGATGTGCTCGATGACCTCGGGAATGGGCTTGAGGGTGGGGACGAGCTGGTGGTAGAGGGCTTCCTTGCGCTCGGCGACCTCTTCGATGGGCATGTCGAGGCCTTGCATTTCGTTCAGCAGCCTGATGATTTCGCGGATGGGCCGGCCGCCCCAGGCATAGAAGAGCTCTTCTTCATAGACGCAGCCGTATTCGGCGAGAGATTGCTTCCAGGCCTGGTAGTGGAGGGGCATGGAGTCAACGATGGTGCCGTCGCAGTCGAAGAGATAGGCGCGGAAGGGGCCTGCGGGGAGTTTCAATTTCATGGATGAAGACAAGTTCTCCTCATTCCATGGTACCGTGATCCGCCTCTGAGACGATTCCTTCGGGAACGCGATGCGGGTGAGGTTCGGGGCAGGTCAAGCGCGGTTCATTCCAGGCCGTGCGTGGCGACGGCATCTTCAGAGGGCGTGGCGTAAGAGGTGGGCGCGTCGTGGGTGACGCAGCCGCCTTCGCCGGGCCTGGTGGGCTCCATGTGAAGGGCATTGTTGAAGCGGTTGAAGTAGTTGAAGAGGCCGATGGCGCAGAGGAGCTCGACGATCTCGCCTTCGTTGTAGTGGGTGCGCAGTTCGGCGAACTGTTCGTCGGTGACGGCGTTGGCGCTGCGGGTGACGGTTTCAGCGAGGCGGAGGGCGGCCTTTTCGGCAGGGGTGAAGTCGTCGCGCTGTTGCCAGTCGCCGAGGTGGGCAAGCTGGTCGTCGGACCAGCCGAGGCTGCGAGCGAGGATGGTGTGACTGGCGAGGCAGTAGGGGGTCTCGTTGAGCTGGCTGGTGCGGACGATGATGAGTTCCTTAAGCCTGGTGGGGACGGTGCCGGTTTGGAGGACGGCGGCGAAGTGGTCCTGCATGGTGGCGAAGATCTCGGGCCGGTGCGCCATGACGCGGAACATGTTGGGCACGTTGCCGCGCTGGGCGAAGACCTTGTCGTAGCGAGCGGCGATTTCAGGCGGAACCTGGCTGCGATCGAGACGGGAAATGCGGGACATGCGGGGCCTCCTGGTTGCGGATTCATTATTTCATTGAGGGGGATCGCCGTGGTGCACGGGACTCTGCGGAGCGCAGGTGCGGGGATGGCGCCTGAATTTTGACCTGTCCAGCCGGGTCTGGTACTTTGGTATTGGACAACTCAACGCCAGACACTCCTCAGTAGCTCAATGGCAGAGCATTCGGCTGTTAACCGAAGGGTTGTAGGTTCGAGTCCTACCTGAGGAGCCAATTCTCTTTGCACGATTGGCGAGAGACTGGCTTGGCTGTTGGTCCCCTCTTCCCTTATACAGATCAAGCAAGCTAGTGAAGATTGCCGAGTGCCCGGTCCTCTCCGGGGATGCCTCTCCGGGGATGCCTTGACGGGATTGCGGCTGTTGCTGCAGTATGGCGACGTCCTGTCCGCGACTGCGCGACCAGGCCCCAGAACGATTCCTGCGAGTTGTCGTACGCTCCCGGTCCCTGCCTCTCTGAATTTTTCTCATAAGGCGCACAGCGGCCGCCCCGCCGGGCGCCGAGTTCCTTGGTGCGGAAGGCGTCCTATTTCGTTCGAGAGAGAACGTCATGAAGGATCGAATGAGAGAACGGGCCGTGCTGGTTGCACTGTGCCTGACGTGCCTGGCTGCGCCTGCGCAGGCGCAATACACAGGGATCTACACGTTCAATCTGCCCTATGACGGGTGCTGTCCTAATCTGGCGAACCTGCTCGCGCAGGGGCGGGACGGCAACCTCTACAGCACGATGCCGACGGGGGTGGCATCGGCGTACTACGGAACCTGGTTTGAGTATCCGCTCGGGGGTCTGCCGGCGATTCACCCTCTGGCCGCGGGACCGTATGTGCCCGCCTCCGGCTTGACCCTGGGGATCGACGGCAACCTGTACGGCGCCACCCAGCACGGCGGATTAGGCAACGGAGCCTACGGGGTTCTCTTCAAGATTTCAGGAGGGGGGCTGATCCCCGTCTATTACTTCACGGGCGGCGCGAATGGCACGTATCCTTATGCGCCTCCGATCCAGGGCCCGGACGGCAACCTGTACGGCGTTACCTATGATGGGTCGACGGCAGGAGTTGTTTACAAGGTTCTAACGGCTTCCGGCACGCTGGCGTGGGTGCGTGCGTTGCCATCGGGGACAAAAGCGCCGCTGATTATTGCCAGCGACGGCAATTTCTATGGGACGTATCCGCATGGCGGTATGACCCTCAACGGCGTGGCGCCCAGCAATAACAATGGTGGCGGGATCTTCCAGGTCACTCCGACCGGCGTGGTGACGGGGGTTTACAACATCAATCCGCTGGACACCAGCATCACGATCAACGGAGGCCAGGGAGACGGGCAACAGCCGTGGGGACCGGTGATGCAGGGCAAGGACGGAAACCTGTATGGGGCGGCGAGCGGCGGGGGAAGCGCCAATGGCGGCGTGGTCTACAAGGTGGGACTGAATGGCAGCGGGTTCAAAGTGCTGCACAACTTCCAGGCTGCCGATGGAACGGCACCGGAGGGAGGACTGCTGCAGGGCAGCGACGGTTTTCTGTATGGCATGTGCTCGGATACGGGAACAGCGCAGGGCCAGCAGGTGGCAAAGGGGACGCTGTTCAAAGTGGATCCAGGGGGCGGGAATTTTGTGCGGCTATTTCAGTTTTACAGGGCGTCGGGTGTAAGCGGAGTGGGTCCGGGAAGCGCGCCCCTGGCCACGCCGACGCTGCATACGAATGGTCTGATCTATGGGATGACTTCGACGGGTGGAACCGGCAACGGGTCGAGTAAGTACGGCGCGTATGATGACGGCGGCGAACTGTTCCGCTACAACGCGGGGTTGTCGCCGTTCATTTCGATCGTGGGGAGACGGTCGGGGAACGTGAACGACCGGGTGGGAATCATCGGGCAGGGATTCCTGAGCGCGACGGGAGTGACGTTCGGCGGCATCTCGGCGTTGTGGGCACCTGGGACGGTAAGCATCGCGAGCGACACGTACATGACGGTGACGATTCCCACGGGAGCGAGGACCGGTCCCGTGACGGTGTTGATGGGCGCGGGGAGTCTGTCGACTCTCTACAACTTCACGATTTCCTGCAGCGGAATGTGCGCGCATCCGCTGGATTGAGCACAGCCGCCGGGGACAAAGAGACCTGGTTCAGAGAATCGATAAAGAGAAACGGCGTGGGGAGTGGCCCACGCCGTTACTCCTGAGTGGAGATTTCGGGTTAGAACTCGAAGCGCGCGGAGACCTGTCCGGTGCGCGCGCCGCCGAAGTCGGAGCCGATGGTGCTGGTGACGAGGCCGAAGCTGGGCGAACTGAGGTTCATGTTGGGATCGCCCAGATTGGTGTGGTTGAGGACGTTGGTGAAGGTGCCCTCGGTCTTGAGGTGCATCCGTTCGGTGATGGCGAAGGATTTGCTGATTCCGGCGGAGAGGTTGATGAGGCCGGGGCCTTGCACCGTGCCGACCTGGCTGTTGCCGAAGCGGCCGATGGGCAGCGGGTGGGGACCGTTGGCGACGAAGGTTCCATCCTGCTGGGGAATGAAGCCGGCGCCGGTCGTGCAGGGATTGCCGACCGACCAGGTGGAGTCGCCGGGACAGGCGAAGGCGGTGGAGTTGGTCCAGTTGAAGCGGTTCTTGCCGTGCGGATTGACGCTAACGCCGGAGACCTGGTCAGGATGCTGGTTGCGGTGGCCGCCGTCGAAGCTGCCGGTGCCATCGCCGTAGGAGCCGTTGAGGCCGGAGCCGGTGCCGGAGGGGTCGCCCTGTCCGCTGGGGAAGTAGGGGGTTTCGTAGGGGCCGGTCTGGAGCGTAAGGATGGAGGAGAGGCGCCATCCGCCTACGATCAGGTCGGCTGCGCGGCTCATACCGGAGCCGATCATCTTGCCGCGGCCGATGGGCAGGTCGTAGAGGGCGGTGGTGTTCCAGCGCAGGCGACGGGTGCCGTAGGCGTTGCCGAAGTCGACGTGGCGGTTGAGGATGGAGGTGGCGCGCTGGCCGCCGCCTTCTCCACCGAAGCCGGTGTTGGCCGGACCCTGGTTGTCGGCGAGGTTTTTGGCCCAGGTGAAGGTGGAGTGGAACTCGAGGCCGTTCTGCAGGCGGTGGTCGCCGGCGAACTGCAACGAGTTGTAGCTCTGGTTGGCGCCGGTGGCGCGGGTGTTGACGCGGCCCCAGTTGGGGAAGAGGCGCGCGCTGATGGGCGCGTTGAAGGCCGAGACGGTGTCGGAGTAGGGCAGGGTGTTTTCATCCGGCGCCCAGACGAGCTGGTGAGTCTCCGAACCGATGTAGGTTACGCGGCCTGCATAGCCTGATCCGAAGTCGTGATCGAGGCTGAGCGCCCATTGCTCGGTGTAGGGGTCTTTCCACTCGGTGCTGTTGGCGGTGCCGAAGTAATCGGTGCCGTAGCAGTTGGTGCAGCCGTTGCCGCCGACGCCGGGCGAGATCTGCGGCCACTGGTAGCCGATGGCGTGGGACTCGGGGTCGTAGCTGTTGGAGAACTGCTGGGTGTAGGCCTGCACTGTGCCGGTGAGCGAGTAGAAGCTGGAACCCAGCATGTTGATGTTGTAGATGCTGAAGCCGCCGCGGATTGCCCACTTGTCGTTGGCGAAGGGGCGCCAGGCGAAGCCGAAGCGGGGCATGAAGCGGAGGTGGGGATACTTCTTCAGGCCGGCGGGAAATCCGGCATCGCTGTTGCCCTGCACAGGCATGCAGGACGCGCCGTTGACGACGGCGGTGTTGGTCTTGGTGACGCCGTCGGTGTCGCAGGCGTTGGCGCTGGCGAGGAAGCCCTGGGCGAGCAGAGACTGCTTGCCCTGCGGGTAGATGACGCGGGCGGACTTGGCGATGGAGGGATCGAAGTTGCCGATGTCACCGTACTTGTCGTAGTAGCCGGGGTGCAGTTCATAGCGCACGCCGTAGGACAGCGTCAGGTGCGGATTGAGGCGCCACTCGTCCTGGGCAAAGAAGTGGTAGTGACCGGAGAGGCCGTCGTTGTCCTGGCGGACGACGTCGTAGAAGGTCTGGTTGGGCAGGCCGAGGAGGAAGTCGCCGAAGTCGACGCCGGTGAACATGCCGTTGCTGGCGCCGCTGTTGAAGGTGTAAGTGCCGTAGTTATCCGCTCCGTTGAAGCCCAGCGGCGTGATGGCTTCGAGCTGCTGGATGTCAGTGCCGAACTTGAGGGTGTGGTTGCCCTTCACCCAGATGAGGGTGTCAGTGTACTCGTAGGTGAAGGACTTGTTGAGGCCGGTGAGGCGGTCGGCATTGAGGGGCTGGATGTTGTTGAAGTCCATCTCCGGGATGCCGTTGTAGAAGAGGTTCTGCAGGCCCTGCCAGCCCTGCTGGTTGGTCCAGGCCAGGCCATTGAAGCTATTGCTGCCGCCGTTGGTGTAGCGCGTGAAGCCGAAGCCGCCCTCGTTGATCAGGTTGGGCATGATGGTCCAGTTGGTATCGACCTTCAACACGCGGCTCTGGCTGCTGTTGACCGAAGAGGGTAGGTTTAGGATCTGCGCTGTTGATGGGGAAGTTTTTCCAGGTGAAGCGGCCCCAGAGGAGGAACTTCTGGTTGGAGCCGAAGTACTGGTCGCCGCGCACGTCGAACTGATTGGAGTGGCCGCTCTCGTCGACGTTGGCCTGATAGTTCGCCACGCCGTCGTCGGTGTAGGCAGTAGCGTCGCCAATGTTGGGGTCGGGATAGAACTGCTTGAGGGTGTTGGCGGCAATCTGGCTGATGGCCGTGGTGGGAATCTGCGTGCCGTAGCTTCCGCCGGTGTAGGGATTGTTGAGGGCGGTGAAGCCGGACGAGTTGTACTTGGAGAAGTCACCCTGCTTCATGAGGGTGCTGGGCACCTTTTCGAGGATGGTGGTCTGCGCCGGATGACGCCAGCCTTCGTAGGCGCCGTAGAAGAATGACTTGTTGTGGCCGTCATAGTGGGGCAGAACGACTGGGCCGCCGATGCTGCCACCAAACGTGTTGCCCGTGATGCTGGGCTTGGTGGTGGTGGTGGGGTAGGTGTAGGGAATGGCGTCAAAGGCGGAGTTCTGGTAGTACCAGAAACCTGAGCCGTGGAGGCTGTTGGCGCCGCCCTTGGTGGTGACGACGATCTGGGCGGGGTCGCCGAACTCGGCGTTGGCCATGACGCCGTCGGCGCGGATTTCGGAGATGGATTCAGTGGAGGGGAAAGAATCCTTGATGAAGCTGCCGCCGGCGGGGTCCTTGAGCGTGATGCCGTCGACGGTGACTTCAACCTGGAAGGGCAGGGCGCCCTGAACGGAGATGCCGGAGGTGTCGTCCTGCACGCCGGGAAGGGTGCCGAGGATGGCGGCGGCGCTGGTGCCGCTGAAGCTGGCGCGGGTGTTGACGGGGAGATTGGTGGCTGCGTCCGTGGTGAAGGTGCCGCTGATGGTGGGGTTGTCGGTTTCGATGGCGCTGACTTCATCGCCGGTGACGTGAACCGACTGCTCTACGCTGCCGAGGACGAGCTGCACGTTGATGCGAAGCTCCTGGCGGACGGCAAGCGTAGCGCCGGAGATGGACCACTTGTTGAATCCGGGCGCCGCAACCTGCAGCGAGTAGTGGCCGGCCTTCACGTCCACGAACCGGTAGTCGCCGACGGTGTTGGTTTCGGTGTCGCGGGAGGTGCCTTCGTCGGTGTTGGTGAGGGTGACGGTCGCGTGGGTGACGACGGCGCCACCGGGATCGGTGACGGCGCCGACGATGGAACCCTGCGTGGTTTGCGCCCGCAGGGGTGCGGCGAGCAACGCCAGTGCGAGCAACACGCCGAACAACTGGCGGGGACTCCACCGGCCGGCGCGCGCGCTATCGGTCTTGGATAGGTACGTCATGTCGTGCCTCCTAAAAAGAATCGAATTGGAAGTATGTTGTGGTTTGAGAACTGAACTTGAGCGCAAAAAGCGTGGGGCCCGCTGAATGGGGAGCGCGAGCCGAAGGACGATGCATGAAGCAAAATCCGGGGGGAAGACGGAGGATTCCCCAGTACAGATGCAGTTAAGACTAAGCTGGGTGACAATGCCAGCGTACGAAGCGCTGGTTACAGCGGTGGGTAGATTATGTAAATGCCCGTTGAAAAGCCGGACAAAAGCTGTGGATCGGTGCGCCGGGAGAGGCGCACCGAAGGCATCAGTCGGCGTGGATGGGACGGCGTAACCGATGGGAGGATTTTTCGAGATCCTTTCGAATCTCGTCGGGGTCATCGACGTCGCGCAGCGCGGCAGCTTCTTCTTTGGTCTTTGGTTTTGCAATGTGTGCCTGGGCAGGGATGAAGACGCGGGGATCGGACGGCTGTGCGGCGAAGGGTTCGAGGTGCGGGTGGTCGTCGAAGATGCCGGCGATTTCGCCAGCGAGGGCGTCCTCGAGATTGAGCGGGCCGAGGCCGAGGAGCTCGTCGATGGTGCGGGTGATGGAGCCCATGCTGGTGTGTTCATGACTGATGGTGCCGGGCTTGACCCAGGGGCTGGCGACCATGAGCACGCTGCGGTGTGCATCGACGT
>Ga0335069_10004355_pt1 | contig 21040 bp, 22 predicted proteins | sample Lox_Sample_11_FD_206714 | JGI IMG/M metagenome (GOLD analysis project Ga0335069, IMG submission 206714) | Soil microbial communities from Loxahatchee National Wildlife Refuge, Florida, United States - Lox_Sample_1.1 | ecosystem: Environmental > Terrestrial > Soil > Wetlands | place: USA...
TTCGACCAGCGCTACTACCTGCCCGACGACATCCTTTACAAGGTTGATCGCATGAGCATGGCGCACTCCATGGAGGTACGTCCACCCTTTCTCGACCACCGCATCGTGGAATTCGCCGCCGCCCTGCCGAACTCTTACAAGATCCGCGGCTCGGAGCTGAAGTTCATTCTCCGCGAGCTGATGAAGGGCAAGCTGCCGCGCTCCATCCTGTATCGCAAGAAATCCGGCTTCGATATCCCGGCGCACGACTGGTTCCGCGGCCTGCTGAAGCCGCTGCTGCTCGAGACGGTGACTGAGCCGGCTGTGGGGCAGACCGGCCTGTTCCGCTGGCAGGGGATTGAGGCTGTTATCCGCGAGCACCTGCAAAGGCGAGCCAATCTCGGCTACCACTTGTGGGGACTTCTGATCCTTTTCCTGTGGCTGAAGCGGTGGAACATCCGCTGCGGAGATTTGCACACCGATGCTCGCGAGCACAGTCGGGTGCTTATCTGACTCCTGACGCCAGGCGACCGATCGCGCTTCTTGCTGTTACCTTGCCCGCGCCTGCCGAGCAACTATGCCGGTATGGCAGGCCTCGCACATCACTTTGCCCTCGATCTCATTGAGGTGCCGCTGGACTTCGAGCACGGTCGGCCCCTTGCCGGCATTCGACTCCTGCCGCTGGGCGAGGTTGAGCAAGGCCTTCAGAAGTTGCTGCTGACGGAACAGCAGTTCGCGAGTTGCCGGTTCGGGCAGTTCCAGCCTGGCCACGTCTGCCTGGGTCTGCTCCACGCGCGCCCGCAGCGAATCGAGTTCCACCGTGTTGGCCAGATAGAGATCGAGCGGAACCACGCGAATCTCCGCCCGCCGCAACATGCGATTGCTCCCGCCACTCTGCTGTACCGTTCTCACCTGGCCGCGGCCAATCAACGGATTGGAAAGGGTCTGGGCCAGCACCAAGGCGCCCACCACACCCAGGGACAAGAGGAAGGTCACGCTGCGCATACACACCTCCCCGGATGACTCAGTTCCTAACCAAATTTTGCGCGCATACCCTCCTGCGCCGATAGGACGGCGCGCACGCAAGGGTGTGACGATGTTGAAAGCCCGGTCCATGCGGTGTAACTTGGGGTTGAGGAAAGGCAGACAGCGAGGATGGCTGTGCGGCCCACAGAACCGGATTTGTCGGCGTTGAAGATCGACGAGCACGCGCGCTCCCGTAGCGGCAGCAGGTGGCTGCGCTGGATCGCGGCCGCGGCAGGTGCCTGCCTTCTCATGTTCGCCCTGGGCTTTGCCATCATCGGCAGGACCCCCAGCGTGCAACTCGCCAGCGCCCGCAGCGTAAGCAGTGACGCTCGCGTGGCCCTGCTGAACGCCAGCGGATATGTAACGCCGCGCCGCCGGGCCACGGTCGCTGCCAAGATCACCGGCCGCGTCGTCAAGATGTACGCGGAAGAGGGAATGCATGTCGAGGAGGGACAAGTCCTGGCCGTGCTGGATGAATCCGACGCGCGCACTCGTCTGATTTCCGCTCAGGCTGACCGCGATGCCACTGCCGCCGCACTGGACGATTTGAAGGTCAATCTGGCCAATGCCGAGCGCGAACTGCGCCGCACCCAGGGACTGGAGAAGGCAGGCGTCACCAGTCCCCAGGCGCTTGACCTAGCGCGGACCACGGCCGAGAGCTATCGCGCGCGTATCGAGGCGACCGAGGAGCAGGTGCAGGCCGCCGACGCTCGCATCAAGGTGGCGCAGCAGGACCTCGACAATTGCATCGTGCGCGCGCCTTTTGCAGGCATCGTGGTTTCGAAAGACGCTCAGGTCGGTGAGATGGTTTCGCCGGTTTCGGCGGGCGGCGGCTTTACCCGCACCGGCATCGCCACGATTGTGGATATGAATTCAAACGAAATTGAGGTGGACGTCAACGAGGCTTACATCGCCCGCGTGCAGCCGGGACAGCCGGTCACGGCGGTGCTCGACGCCTATCCTGACTGGAAGATCCCATCGCACGTTCGCACCATCATTCCCACCGCCGATCGGCAAAAGGCGACCGTCAAGGTGAGGATTTCGTTCGACAAGCTGGATCCGCGCATCCTGCCCGACATGGGAGTGAAGGTCACGTTCTTGGGCGATCAACCCGCCACTGCTCAGGGCGCGCCGAGGGTACTGGCGCCGCAGAATGCAATACGCCAGGACAATGGCCAGTCCGTGGTCTTCTTATATCGTGACGGCAGAGTTGAGCGCCGAGCGGTGCGCGTGGGCGGGATTCAGGGCAACGACGTTGAGATCGTCGCCGGCGTGGCGGATGGCGACCGACTGGTCGTCGGCGGTCCGGAAGCGCTGCGCGACGGACAGCGCGTGGATGTAAAGCAGTGACGGTGGGCAGGCATCACGTCGTAACCGCGTTGTAACAGGTCGCAAGTAGAATCATCGATCTTCATATTGACATCCAATCTCAGCGAGATACGGGGGATACCGATGGTTAGAGTCGATGGTCGCGGCAACGGCCTGGTTCACGTGCGAGGTCTGGACAAGAAGTACCAGCGCGGCAGCGAAGAAATCCACGTACTTCAGGGACTCAACCTCGATGTGGACGCCGGCGACTTTGTCGCCTTCATGGGCCCCAGCGGCTCCGGCAAGACCACACTGCTTAACTTGCTGGGTGGCATCGATCTGCCCTCCGCCGGCAGCATCACCGTCGCCGGCGACGAGATCACCCACATGTCGGCGAGCAAGCTCACTGCCTGGCGCGCCCGCCACGTCGGGTTCATCTTCCAGATGTACAACCTGATCCCCGTGCTCACGGCGTTTCAGAACGTGGAGCTGCCGCTGCTGTTGACCAAGCTCTCCAAGGACGAACGCCGCAAGCACGTCGAGACCGCGCTCGGGATCGTTGGTCTCGCGGACCGCATGAATCACTACCCGCGCCAGCTTTCCGGCGGGCAGGAGCAGCGCGTAGGCATCGCGCGCGCCATCGTGGCCGATCCCACTTTCCTGCTCTGCGACGAGCCCACCGGCGACCTCGATCGTAAAAGCGCCGACGAGGTGATGGACCTGCTCGGGCGCCTGGTGCGCGAGCATCACAAGACGGTGCTGCTGGTCACGCACGACCCGGTGGCCGCCGAACGGGCGCAGACGCTCCTTCACCTGAACAAAGGTGTGCTGGTGGAGGGTCGCGTGGCGGAGGTCCGATGAAATACCGCCATCTCATCTTCGCCAACCTCTTCCGCAAGAAGATCCGCACCACGCTGACGGTGGGCTCGTTCGCGGTGGCCCTGTTCCTGTTCGGGTTGCTGGCGGTGGTCCGCGGCGCCTTCAATCAGGGACTGGAAGTCGCCGGCGCCAACCGCCTGGTGGTGGTCAACAAAGTCTCGATCATCCAGCCGCTGCCCATCTCCTACCTGGACAAGATCGCGCGCATCCCCGGGGTCACGCTGGTAACCCACGCCAATTGGTTCGGCGGCGTGTATCAAGACGAGCGCAACTTTTTCCCGCAGTTCGCCATCCAGGATGAGACCTATCGCCAGATGTTCCCGGAGTTCATCGTGCCCGATGATCAATGGAATGCCTTCGTCGGCGATCGTGAAGGCGCAATCGTCGGTGAAGACCTGGTCAAACGTTTTCATTGGAAAGTCGGGGACCGCGTCCCCATCAAAGGCACGATCTTCCCCGGCACGTGGGAATTTAATATTCGCGGCATCTATAAGGGCAGCCGCCCCCAGGACGACACCACCCAGTTCTGGTTCCGCTACAAATATCTTGAGGAGCGCGAGAATCCCTACTGGAAGGGCTTGATCGGCTGGTACACCGTGCGCATCGACAATCCCGATAACGCCACTCGGGTCGCCGGCGCTATCGACCAGACATTTGCCAACTCTCCCTGGGAAACCAAGACCGAGACGGAAAAGGCTTTTGCTGCTGGATTCGTCAAGCAAGCCGGCAATATCGAGTTCCTGATCCTCAGTATCGGGGGCGTAGTCTTCTTTACGCTGCTGCTGGTAACGGGCAACACCATGGCCATCGCCGTGCGCGAGCGTATGCGCGAGCTGGCCGTGCTCAAAGCGGTCGGCTTCTCTGACACCTTCGTACTCTTGCTTGTACTGGGAGAATCGTTGTTCCTGGCTGCCATCGGCGGCGGGCTCGGCCTCGCACTGTGCAAGCTCTTCACCCTGCGCGGAGATCCCACCGGCGGCCTGCTTCCTTATTTCTATCTCGCGGTGCCGGCAGTGATGGTTGGACTGCTCGCCGCTTTGGCCGTGGGCCTGGTTGCCGGCATCCTGCCCGCATGGTCGGCCATGCGGCTGCGCGTCGTGGACGCGCTGCGGAGGGTGTGACATGGCCATCCCGCTCGCCTACAACGTTCGGAGTCTGCGCGTCCGTTGGGCCTCCACCCTGGTCGCGATTCTGGGCATCACGGGCACGGTAGGAGTCTTCGTGGCCATGCTGGCGCTGGCCAAGGGCTTCCGGGCGACGCTGGTCTCGTCAGGCTCGCCGCAGAACGCCATCATCCGCCGCGCCGGCGCCACTTCTGAAATGGAGAGCGCCGTCTCCACCGATCAGGTGCACGTCATCGAAGATATGCCCGGCGTGGCGCGCAAAGGCTCGGAACCGCTGGTCAGTCCGGAGACCGTAGTGGTTGCCGCGTTTCCGCTGAAGGCGACCGGCACTGACGCTAATGTGCAGGTGCGCGGCGTTTCACCGAGGGTGCTCGACGTTCGAGACCAAGTGAAGATCGTCGCCGGGCGCTTCTTCCGTCCCGGCCTGGACGAACTCGTGGTAGGACGCAACGTCGCCCGCACCTACTCGGGCTTCGACCTCGGCAGCACCGTCAAGTTCGGCGGTGGAACGTGGACCGTGGTCGGTGTCTTCGATGCCGGCGGCAGCGCCTTCGATTCCGAGCTCTGGGCCGATGCGCAGGTGGTCAAGCAGGTGTATAAGCGCCCGCTCGATGTCTACCAGTCCGTCACTGCCCGGCTCACCTCGGCTGATGCTTATCCTGCGTTCAAAGACGCAATTACCTCCGACCCACGCGTGACCTTACAGGTGGACCGCGAGACCGACTATTACGAGAAGCAGTCCCGCGCTTTCACGCGCCTGGTCACGTTCCTTGGAGTACTCGTCGGCGGAGTGATGAGCGTGGGTGCCATCATCGCCGCGCTTAACACCATGTACTCGGCGGTTGCCGAGCGCGCCCGCGAGATCGCTACCATGCGTGCGGTCGGCTTCGGCGCTGGCAGCGTCGTGCTTTCCTTCACCTTTGAGGCGCTGTGCATTGCCTTCATCGGCGGCCTGCTGGGATGCATCGCCGTCCTGCCGCTCAACGGCCTCACCACCGGCACCATGAACTGGCAGACCTTCTCCCACCTGGCGTTCGCATTCCGCGTGACCCCGGCCCTGTTGATCGGCGGCGTGATCTTCGCGCTGGCCATGGGCGTCGCCGGCGGCGTTCCGCCGGCCATCCGCGCCGCACGTGCGCGGATTGCGGTGGCATTGCGGGAACTGTAGCCCTGCATTGCCGGGAACGTCACATTCAAGACTTGCCGCGGAACAGGAAGATCAGGTCGATGATCAGGATGATGACTATCATCAGCTCCAGCACGAACGCCCGCGCCTGATGGAACTCCCCAATCATGAAGCTATACAGACTGGTGGCCGTCCGCAGCTTCTCCTCGACCAACAACTTGTAGTCGTTGACGCCAACCTTGGTGGCGGCCAGGTTATAGAGGCGCGCGGAAAACATATCGCTGAGAAACTTGATGGCGTTGTCAGCCCGCTCCGTAAGCTCCGTGACGTCGATGGTCACCCGTTCCAGGCGCGCGCCTTCCCGCGCCAGCCGCCAGCGGTGGATTACCGGGCTGCCGCGCTCGAGGAACTTGTATGCGGCCTGCAATTCGCGCGTCAGCAGTTCGTCGTAATGCCTGAACTCGAGCAGTTGCGAATTGCTGTACTCCAGCAGTTCGATGGCGGTTTGCGCGCCGGCCGGGGTGTCGTACAAAAAGGCGCCATGCCAGCCGATCACCGCCAGATCGCGCGGGTAGTAGGACATGCGCGCCTGCAGGATCTCGTTCTTCTCGCCTTCCGCGAGAGCGCAGGTCTCTCCACGAACGATCTGCGCAACTTCGTTCCCGCGGCAAGCGATCAGGTCCGATGCCAGCAGCGTGCCCGGAATTTCCGCGACGTGGAAGACGAAGTAATCCTCCCACAGCCACGAGTCGTACGGCTTCACGAGCGCTGAGCCGAGCCGTGCCGTGTACTGGCGCGCCAGTTCGCGGGCGTATTGTTCGAATTCGCCGCTCGCCATCCAGCGGCTGGCCAGCTCAATCCAACCGCGCCAGTCTCCCTGAAACGGCGTCTCAAGGAGGATGCTGACCACCCCGTAATCGTAAAACTTGACCCGGCTGCGCACCCGATCTCCCGACGCCAGGGTGTGCTCCCCGGCATCCAGGATGACCGGCGGACGCTGAAACCCGACGTATTCCGGTGTGGGGTGCTTTGAGGGGCCCTCGGCCCGCCGGATCCCGGAGGTCTGGCGTAGCTGATCGATGCGAATCTCCTCAGCCACGTCATAGAGCATGAAGGCAATCGCGGATCCGGTCATGGCGTCGGAAGGCATGGCTCAGCGGGAAAGAACTCTAGTATTGTAGGCCGGGAGCCCGGCACCGGCGCGGCTTTGAATCGCCATTTAGTCTTCCGGGGATTTGGAAAACGGCTGCACTCCTTCTGGGGCATGAGTTAAAGTAAAGCTCTTATCAGGGGCGGCTCTAACTCGGTTCTATTAGGGCCCGCAGGGCTCGATCCGCGGTGAGGCTCATGAAGGGACAAACCATCGGCGCTGTACCGGTTCCGAAACCGGGGGAGACTGCGTCTCCGGTAACACTGGATCACATTCAGGACGCGCGCGAGCGCATCAGCAAGGCCATTGCCGTCTCGCCCTGTTCGCACTCTCACGCTCTCTCGCGGCTGGCGGGGGGGGCGGTGTTTCTCAAGCTCGAGAACCTCCAGCGCACGGGTGCCTTTAAGGAACGGGGCGCTCTGAACAAGCTTCTGCGCCTGACCGCCGACGAACAGAAGCGCGGTCTGGTTACCGCTTCCGCAGGGAACCATGCGCAGGCTGTGGCCTATCACGCCGCTCGGCTGGGCATCCAGGCCGAGATCTGGATGCCGCTGACCACTCCGCTGGTGAAGGTGTCATCCACGCAAAGCCACGGCGCCGAGGTAGTGCTCCACGGTACCGGCTTCGATGAGACCTACGAAGCTTCCCTGAAACGCTGCCGCGAACGAGGGGCCACCTTCATTCACCCTTTCGACGACGAGGAGGTCATCGCAGGACAGGGAACGATCGCCCTGGAATTGCTGGAGCAGATCCAAGACCTCGAAGTCGTTGTGGCCTCGGTGGGTGGTGGCGGACTCATCTCCGGCCTGGCCGTGGCCCTTAAGGAAGTCAAACCGGCCATCCGTGTGGTCGGCGTGCAATCGGCGCTGATGCCTTCCATGGTCTTGGCGGCTCGTGAGGGACACCCGGTCACCGTGGCGGCCGTGTCTACGGTGGCCGACGGAATCGCCGTTCGCTCCGCCGGTGAAAAAACCTTGCCGCTCGTGCGGAAATATGTGGACGACCTGGTGGTGGTGGACGAGGAGGAGATCGCCGCTGCCATCCTGTTCCTTCTGGAGCGCGAGAAGATGCTGGCCGAAGGAGCCGGAGCGTGCGGGGTGGCGGCGCTTCTCAGCGGCAAGATCTCGCTCGGGGGAAAAACTGCGGCGGTTGTGATCTCCGGTGGCAATCTCGATGTGACGCTGCTGGCCCGCATCATCGAACGAGGTCTGGTCAAGGATGGAAGGATGGTCCGCCTGCGTATCCCGCTCCCTGACCATCCGGGGGCCCTACATCGGCTGACCCAGGTCATCGCGGCGCAGCGGATCAACATCGTGGAAACCGACTACCACCGCACTTTCTACGGCGCGCGGCTGGGGCACACCCTGATTGACCTCACCATGGAAGCCCGCGACCTCAAACACGCCAACGAACTGAGTGCGGCCCTGACGGCAGCCGGGTACAACTTTGAGCGGATCACCTAGCAGCCCGTGGTGACAGTTGGCCCGAGCAGCATTAATCTGAATTGGTTTTTCGGATGATAGTTCCGGCTCGTTCCATAGGTGTGCCTGCGGTATTGAGCGGGGGAAGTCTCGATTCTAGCATGGCGTTCCAGGACTTGTGCTCCGCCGGAATTGCGGGTAGTGGGTGAAATTTCAGACACTACCGAATTGCGTGTCAGATCGGATTTCGATTGGCGGCCCTAAGTATCCGCCAATCGCCTATCCACGCTGGATTTCGAGCGGGAACACGGGATCCATAATGGACCCTCCACCATCCACGTGCACGGTTTGTCCAGTGATGAAGCCGGCTTCGTCCATGCAGAACAGCACTACGGCATTGCCGACGTCCGCGGGAGTCCCTACGCGGCCCATGGGTGTCCACCCGCTTTCGTGCCACGTCTTGATTGCGCTGAACACTTCGGTTGGGAGTCGGCCCACGACACTATCTTCTGTGGCGCCCGGACTAATCACATTCACGGTGATCCCACGCTTGGCCAAGGCTACTGCAAAATAGCGCGCCAGCGAATCCAGCGCCGCTTTAGCCGCACCCATTCCGACCCAAGGCTGCCAACTTCCCGTAAGGCCGCTTGGCGAATAACTGATTGCAATGATTCGCCCGCCGTCCGGCATGATCCGGCTCACCAACTGCGCCTCGAGTAAAAATGCTTGCGCTTGAGAGTCAAGCGCCGCGCGTAACTGATCCAGGGTGAGGTCCATCGGAGGTTGATAGAACGCGCTGAGCTCCGGCCGCGCGTTGCTCACCAGGATGTCGAGCCTTCCAAACTCCCGCTCAATCCGGCCGAAGAGCTGACGGATCTCGTCTGGCCGAGTCACGTCCGCCTGGACAACGAACCCGTCCCCGCCGCATGCCCGGACTTTCGCCAGAGTCTCGTTCGCCGCGTCTGACTGACTGTGATAGTGAATGGCGGTCTTGACGCCGTGTTCCGCCAGTTTTAGTGCGATCCCGCGCCCGATGCCTCGCGAGCTGCCGGTGATGAGCGCAGTCTTTCCTCGAATAGGCATCTCTACTTCCTTTGTGCTTTCCGGAGGGCCCCATTATTACATGCGTCACCGTGGCCTGTGCTTCGCAATGCCAACTAAACCAGTGGTTTAGAAAGCAGCTGGTCGTGCATGCCGGAGGGTTCAACCTGAGCTTGATCATGCGGTACCAACTCGGAGCCGGTACTCCGCGGGGTTTACAGGGCCGCGGAATCGTCATTCTTGTTGTGCAGAATCTCGTAGTGATCGCGGAAATAGCCGTTCCTGAGCTCAGGAACTCGTTCCGACGCCAAACTTCAAGTCGTCAGCCGATGCCAAGCGATTGTTCAGGCCGGCGATGCGATCGACATGCGGCTTGAAAAATGGGCACTTTCACGACGGGCTGCTGGCCCGGCTGCTGAAAAACTCTCGCCAGTAGACCAAGATCAGAATTGCTCGAGGCTGAAGCCCCTCGAAGTGACAGAAATAAAAGGCCTTCACGGCGCGGCTGAAAGCCGCGCGCCTTCAAAACGGCATGTGCGCAGACTTTTTAAGCAGTTTGTTTCCGGCTTGAATTCTGTGCCGCCACGTAATACCTTCTGGCGGTCTGTGAAAACGAAACGGAGGGAAGACGTCATGAGAATCCGACTGCTGCGAGCCGCCTGCATGGCGGCGCTTCTGTGTGTCCTGTTCCTGAACGCTTGGGCCGCTCCGCCCGAGGCCAAGGGCGAGCCCATCCTGATCGGGACCATTCAACCTATGAGCGGTCCCTACGCTGCGTTCGGGGTCAAGTTTTACCAGGCCTATAACATGGCCGCCGACGAGATCAATGCTGCCGGGGGAATCAAGGGACGTCCCATACAGATTGTTTTCGAGGACAGCCAGGACAAGATGGACCTGGCCCAGACTGCGACCCGCAAGCTGGTCGAGAATCCCAAGATTGTGGCCTTGATGGGCGGACGCCTGAGCGGAGCGGGCCTTGCCATCGCCCAGGTTGCCGAGCGTGAGCACATTCCCTACCTGGTGGACCATCCCAGCGCCGATGTCATCACCAAGAGCGGCTTCCACTGGACCTGCCGCCTTAATCCCGCGAGTTCGTTCAACTCCGTGCCGCTACAGAGATTCCTCAAAGACTACGCGAAGGACATCAAGACTGTGGCAGTGCTCTACGAAAACTCGGTGTACGGCAAGGGAGTCACCGAGCCCTTCAAGACGTGGCTGGGCCAAAATGGCTACCAGATAGTGGTCAGCGAACTCTACCCGCCGCTGTCTCTTGACTATCGTGACCTGCTCAACAAGGTGAAGGCGCAGAATCCGGACCTGCTCTTCCTGGCTGGCAACATCCCCGACTCGGCGCTGATCATCCGCCAGTCCCACGAACTCGGGTTGACTCCCAAAATGATCAGCGGCGCCGGCGCCGGCTTCAGCATCAACGAATTCATCGAACAGGCAGGGGATGCGGCCAACACCGTCTTTTCGACTGGCCCCTGGTCAGGCAATCCCAAAGACCCAAAGGTGCAGGCCTTCGCGGAGAAATTCTACAAGCGATTCGGGCATTATCCCAAGGAACACGAAGCTGAGGGCTATGCTGCCGTCTATGTCATGGCAGATGCTCTGCGGCGAGCCAAGTCTCTTTCCCGCTCGGATATCCACGACGCGCTTGTCGCCACCGACATGCAGACCACCTTTGGCCCGGTGAAGTTCGAGACCTTCGACGGCTACACCAACCAGAACAACGGTTTGAAGAATGGGCAAGTGGTGTTGTCGCAATGGCAGAATCGCAGGCTCTACAACGTGTGGCCGCCGGACGTGTCTGAAGCCAAGCCCATTTACCCGGGGATTTACAAGTAGGCAGCGAATGAAACTCATCCCCTGGATCCAGGCGGTTGTGAACGGGTTGCTGGTAGGCAGTCTGTACTCCGTGATCGCCATAGGCCTGACCATCATCTTCGGGGTCATGCGGGTCATCAACATGGCGCATGGCGAACTGATCATGCTGGGGATGTACGCGGCGTACTGGGTGTTCACCCTTTTCAAGTTGGGGCAGGTGGCGGCCTTGCTGGTCTCCCTGCCCCTCTTTCTTGCCCTCGGCGCCGGCATCTATGGCGGGATGGTCAACCGGGTGGAACGCCGCGCCGGCGAGATGGGCACGCTGCTAGTCACGGCGGGGCTCTCCTATCTGGTGGCCAACGCCGCCCAGCTTGTGTGGAAGGCGGACTATCGTTCACTGCCCGCGGCCCTGACCACCCGCTCATGGTTTGTGGGCGGGGTTTCGTTCAACTACTCGTTGATGTGGGCATTCCTGGCAGCCCTGATGCTCACGGCGGCGACTTACGTTTTCCTGATTTACACCGATGCCGGCCGCGCCATTCGGGCTACGGCCCAGGACCGGGAAGCGGCCGCGCTCATGGGCGTGCAGATCCATCGCACCAACATGATGGCTTTCGCCCTGGGGACGGCCCTGGCGGGTGCCGCCGGAGTGCTGCTCACGCCGGTGTTTTATGTCTATCCCTACGTCGGGCGCGTTTTCCTGATCAAGGCTTTTGTGGTGGTAGTGCTGGGAGGAATGGGCTCGGTTCTGGGAGCTTCGTTAGGAGGGTTGTTGTTCGGGGTGGTGGAGTCGGTGGCCAGCCTGTTTATCTCGTCCGGATACCGCGACGCCGTCGGGTTGGTCATCTTCCTGCTGGTTCTGCTGTTCAAGCCCAGCGGCCTCTTCGGCCGCTCCCGGTTCTAGGAGGCGCCGGATGCGCAAACCTGCCCTGGCGCTCCTGGTGGTGATTGTGCTCGCGATCTATCCGCTGGTGGTTACCAACCACTTTTTCCTGCACCTCTCCATCATGGCCCTGCTTTACGCCCTGTTGGGCATGAGTTGGAACCTGCTGGGCGGCTACACCGGCCAGATATCGTTCGGTCACGCGGCGTTCTTCGGGACGGGTGCCTATACCTCCACGATTCTGTTGCTGCGCTATGGAATCTCGCCCTGGCTGGGCATGCTGGTGGGAGCGGTGCTTGCGGTGCTGCTCTCACTTCCTTTGGGATGGCTGACCTTCCGTCTGCGCGGGCCCTATTTTGCCTTAGCGACGCTGGCCTTTGCCGAGGTCGTTCGCGTGATCGTCTACAACTGGGACTCGCTCACCGGTGGTGGCGATGGCCTGAACATCCTAACCGACCTGGGCGGCATCGTGCGGTTTTACTACATCATTCTGGCGCTGACCGTGGTCGGGGCACTGCTGATGCACCGCTGCGTCCGCTCCCGCTGGGGCTACTTCCTGAATGCCATCCGCGAAGATGAAGACGCCGCCGAAGCTCTCGGCGTTCCGGCGACGCGCATGAAGCTGACCGTGCTGGCCATCAGCGCTTTCTTCGTGGCGCTGGCCGGGAGTTTCTTCGCCTCGTACCAGCTTTACATCAATCCCGACCTGGTCTACGAGCCGCAGATTTCCATCCAAATGATCGTAGTGACCATCGTGGGCGGCATTGGCACGTTCGAAGGACCTGTGGTGGGCGCTTTGGTCATTGTTCCTCTGTCGGAATATTTCCGCGGTCTTTCGCCGGTGGCAAACCCGCTGATTTATGGCCTGTTCATCGTCATCTTCATGATGTTTTTGCCGGAGGGAATCGTTAGCCGAATTCGGAGTCTGCTCCGTCGCCGGGCGCCCGCTGTTGCGGAAGAGCACAAGCAAGCGGGCGCCAGCGTGTGAGCGCGTCGGAGAGCATAGGGTAATCAGCATGTCGCTTTTGCAAGTAACCGGACTGACGCGTCGTTTCGGCGGGTTGGTGGCCGTGAACCGGCTTGATTTCGCCGTCGAGAGCGGGGAGATTCTGGGACTCATCGGACCGAACGGCGCCGGAAAGACGACTGTCTTCAGCCTGCTGACCGGGTTCCTGCGACCCGACCACGGCCACATCGCCTTCGACGGCGCGCCTCTGGTCAGCCTGTCACCGCACAAAATATGCCTGCGCGGCATGGTGCGCACCTTCCAGAACCTGAAGCCGTTTCCGCGGCTGACCATAAGAGAAAACGTCACGGTGGGAGCGCTGGCGCGTACGGCGGACCGCGAACTGGCGGCGCGCTACGTTGCCGAAGCGCTGGAGTTGATGGGCCTCACCAACATGGCCGACCGCATGCCCAACGAACTGCCCATCGGGCATTTGAAGATGCTGGAAATGGGCAAGGCACTGGCCACCAAGCCCCGCCTGCTGCTGCTCGACGAACCTTACGCCGGCCTGACTCCTGCCGAGGGCTCGCACTTCGGCGATTTGCTGCTGAGAATTCGCAATAGCGGGGTGACCATCTGCCTGATCGAGCACGTGATGCGCTACGTTATGGCGCTCTGCCATCGCATCGTGGTGCTTCATCATGGCGAGAAGATCGCCGAGGGCCAGGCCGCGGCCATTGCAAGCGATCCTGCGGTCATCAAGGCTTATCTGGGGAAAGCTTATGCTGGAAGTTAGGGGCATCGACGTCCACTACGGCAGGATCCAGGCCCTTTGGGAGGTCTCGTTCACCATCTCCAAGGGAGAGATCGTGGTGCTACTGGGCTCGAACGGTGCCGGAAAAACCACGACCCTCAAGGCGCTCTCCGGTCTGCTGCCAGTCAGCCGCGGTCAGATCCTGTTTGGCGGACGGGAGATCCGCTTTCTGCCTCCCCATGAGCGCGTTGGATTTGGACTTGGGCAGGTCCCGGAGGGACGTCGGATTTTTCCCATGATGACCGTGGAGGAAAACCTTCTGATGGGCGGCTTCCATCCCGCCCACCGCAGCGGTCGCCGCGCCGCCATCGAGCGCGTCCTGGAGATGTTCCCGATTCTTCGCGAACGACGGCGGCAACTGGGCGGTACCCTTTCGGGTGGCGAGCAGCAGATGCTGGCCATCGCCCGCGCGCTGACCGGCAACCCTCAACTGCTGATGCTCGATGAGCCCTCCCTGGGCCTGGCGCCCTCTGTGGTGGGGGACATTTTCTCTTCCATCCAACACATCAACGCTGCCGGCACCACCGTGCTCATGGTGGAGCAAAACACCCAGGAAGCCTTCCGCATCGCCCACCGCGGCTACGTGCTGGAAAACGGCCGTGTGGTGCTGGAAGACACAGTCAGCCGCCTGCTTGCCAATCCGGAAGTGCAGCGCGCCTACCTGGGCATCTGAGTTGGGCGCTCAGCGGAAGCAGCCCGCGAGCGGCGCCACAAAAAGGACGCGTCGCTCGCGAACCGGGAAGACAATGCGGGGAACTATTTGTACGTTGCGTTGGTGCGGGCCAGATAATCGCGGTGCGCAGCGAAGTCCACCATGGAACCAAATGCCGGGCCACCCAGCGGGTTCGCCTTCATTCTCTCCCGCAGCGCCGCGTTGACCTTGTCCAGACCTTCCGCGTTCGCCGCGAGGTAGAAAACCCAGAATGCGCCGGGCGCCTCGGTGTGGATGGCTTCTGTGTCAACTTCGTACTCGTGAATGGTACCGTCGGCAAGCAGCTTTTCAAAAAACGGCACGAGCAGGTTCTTGCTGAGGGTTTCCACCGCATTATCCGGGGCATCCGCCTTCAATTTGTAGTAGGACCCGTGGGTGTAGATACCCTTCCAGGATCCGGAATGCCAGTTGTAGTACCGGCTGACGAAAATGCTGTCCCAGTGTTTCGTGGCACTGGCCAGGACGGGAGTAGCGCTACTGCCGGACTTGTAGAACTGGTCGAGCACGTTGAGCAACCCGGCCATGGACATTGCCGACCACCAATCGTCGTGAGTATCGCCATCAGCCTGGTGGACCAGATTCACATCGTTGCCATAGGCGACAATTGTCCCGTTGGCAATCGCTTTGTCCAAAATTGGCTGGTCTGCCGCGTTGGCCTTTGCCATCTCTGCCCACTGTGCGCGGGGAATATTCCAGAAACTGACGTACGAGTACATCGGCGGCTTTTCTTTGACCTCTGACATCTGCGCGCGTGCGGGCGCAGTCCAGACGGCCGACATCGCGAGCACGCACAGCCCTGCAAAAGTTCTCCACAATTTCCTGTTCATCAATTTTCATTCTCCGTGATCTAGCCAGGATTTGGGTTTGGGTATCCTGGGTCGCGGCAGTGTACACTAACCGCCTCGTCAGAACCGCGACTTTGCAGTCCAGGCGCTTAACTTAAGCGAAGTCGAAGCGCTGCTGCGGCAATCCCTAGCGGAGCGAGGGATCTGGTGCCCGGGGCGGGAGTCGAACCCGCACGGAGCTTTCGCCCCTCGGGATTTTAAGTCCCGTGCGTCTGCCAGTTTCGCCACCCGGGCCTAAGCTACAGCTTAGCACCACCTAACGGGCGACCCTAAGCAGAGCAAAATTATTGCTCATTGTTGATAATTTCAGCTATCGATGGATTCTGTTGAAACAACGCTAGTTAGCCAAGTATAGTACTCCGGCAGAGGAAGCGATCCCTCGCTTTACCACCCCGGCAGCCATTGTTTCTGCGTCTAAATAGAGGTAAAATAACGGATTTGGGTGCCCCTTGGATTGCGCTCAGGAAGGAGCGCGGTACGGGCGAATCCCGGCCCGGCGGCATTGAATCCAATACTTTAGAACTGACACAAGGCAGGACGAACTTATTATGGCTAAGCGACGTGGCAATCCAAACTGGGGGAAACCGGAGCCGATTGGACCGGTGATTCCCACAGTAACCTCCTTCGAACAGGCAGTGAAGGAGTTCAAGTTGCAGCCCGATCAGTACCTCCGCTCCACGCGTCTGAGGGAGTGGGCGCGGCGCAACAAGAATTCCAAGTTTATCCCCGAGTCCCTGTTGCAGGCTTGGGGATTCGAGATCGAGTCGACACTGTAAGCAACGTTCAAGTGGCGCTTTTCTGCGGGCCGTCTGCTGACGGCCCTTTCTGTTTGGTTGCGAATGGACGCCGCCCCACACACCTGCCTCGCCTCGCACGGGTGCTACAATTTGGGGACAGACATGACGCCCGCATCGCCATTCTGTGACGTCGAGACTGCCCTCGACGAGATCCGCAAGGGTCGGATGATCGTGGTGGTGGATGACGAGGACCGCGAAAACGAAGGCGACCTGACGCTTGCGGCCGAAAAGGTCACGCCCGAGGCCATCAACTTCATGGCGCGGCACGGGCGCGGGCTGATCTGCCTGGCCATGACCGAGGAGCGGCTGGAGCACCTGCGCATCAAGTCCATGACCACGGAGAACACCTCGCAGTTCGGCACTGCGTTCTGTGAGGCCATTGATGCGCGAGAGGGCGTCACCACCGGCATCTCCGCCTTCGACCGCGCTCGCACCATCCAGGTGGCCATCGATCCCACCACCCGTCCCGACGACCTGGCGCGGCCGGGACACATCTTTCCGCTGCGCGCGCGCAAAGGCGGCGTGCTGGTGCGCGCCGGACAGACCGAAGCCTCGGTGGACCTGGCGCGCCTCGCGGGATTGGTCCCCGCCGGCGTGATCTGCGAGGTCATGAACGAGGACGGCACCATGGCGCGGGTGCCGCAGCTCATCGAGTTCTGCCGCGCCCACAATCTGAAGATGCTGACCGTGGCGGAGCTGATCCGCTACCGCATGCAGCATGAGCGGCTGGTGCACCGCATCGGCGAATCCATGCTGCCGACGCCCTTCGGCGAGTTCCGCATGATCGCCTACGAAAGCGACATGGCGCACAACTCGCACGTGGCGCTGGTGATGGGCGACGTCGAGCACGACGGCTCGAAGCCCGTGCTGGTGCGCATGCACGCACACTGCCTGGTGGGCGACGTCTTCGGCGCCACCTGGTGCGATTGCCACCAGATCATCCGCCGCTCGCTGGAGATGATCGCCGCCGAGCGCCGCGGCGCCCTCATCTATCTGCACCAGACGTCGAAGGGCTTCTCCGTCGAACACGTGAACGACCGCCCCACGCTTACCTTCCACCGCGACGTCCGCGAGCCCCTGCATCCCGAGCATCAGCGCAAGACACAGCGCGAGGTCGGGATCGGCGCGCAAATCCTCTCCGACCTGAACATCTCCGCCATACGCCTGCTCACCAACCATCCGCGGAAAGTGGTTGCGCTGCAGGGCTACGGCATCGAGATCGTGGAGCAGATACCGATCCCGGTCACGCGCGCGGATGTGGGCAAGACTTAGCGGTTGGGGTTCTGGTAGTCGGTACCCTAGCTCGGTTTGCGGGTGACGATCTCGCTATCGTGAATCAGGAACTGCGCCGAGCAACTGTTCGAGCCGCAGATGACGGGGATCAGCCCGGCGATCTGGCGCCGGGTGATCAGCCCCAGCGTGCCGCAGGAGGGACAGGAAAGCACGGCCCAGTACGGATCGTCGGCCTCACCCACCTCGCCGGCGTTTTCCAGCACGAACAGCGTCCCGGGCTGCATCTGCTCCGGAATCCATTCGCTCAGGATGCTCAGTTCAGCGACCATCGCTCCCCTCCGTGATCTCGTCGCACAACAAAAAAGCCCCGCTCAGGCACGGAGCTTTGCTGCCACTCTCTTCCCCGACTGCATGCCTCCTCCGCCTCGTGCGGAGCTGGCAGACTTACGTAACCCGGGGTGGACGCGGCGCACCGCGTCCGACAGGCAGACTGCGAACATGGGTTGGCGGGCGTTCTTCAGGATGTCGATCACCTGCTGGGCCGAGTTCTCTACGTAGATGCGGCGGCCATCGGTGAGCAGATGATAGTCGGAGCTGCCGCTGACGGTTTCCACCAGCCGCTTCCCCAGCTCCTGCCGCAAGAAGTGCACTACCTTACGCATGCGTTGCAGCGAAAAGCCCTTCCGGCGGAGCTCGGCGATCACCGCCACCTCGGCGAGGTCATCCAGCGAGTACAGCCGGCGATGGCCCTGGCGCGCGGGCACCACCAGCCCGCGCTCATCCCACCACTGCAACTGGCGCAGCGAAATACCAGTGAGCGCAGCGACTTCGTTCGAGGTGAGGGTGTCAGCCAAAATTGCAAAGGTCCAAACAATTCTCGCTAGAATTGTTTGAAACATTTTATGTCCGATCCGTAGGGTGTCAATGAGATTGCTTGTGGAAAAGAACCGGAGAGGGTAATAGCCGTGGACACGTGCCGGAGTGCAGGGATTACAGAAGCGTCAGCGGGTGAGAGAGCACGAACTTACTCCACAGAAATCTGAACAAAGCAACCAGCAACAGAATTGCTCCTCCGACCAACGGAAGCAAGACGAGCACCCAAAGCACTAGTCCGGAAGGACCATGTATATCGAAAACCGGAATAACTAACGCCGAGGCGACCACAGCAAAGGGAATCCCCAATGCCACAATTCCTGCGATTACGGCGGTTCTTAGCTTCACTGCGACTGCGCCGACGAAGCATGCAACGAGACACAGCGTCGCCCCAATCAGCAGAACCGACCTGTAAGAGCGCAGAACGATGTAGAAGTCATTCGGATGATCGTATATGTGTTCTTCCAAGTAGAACATCAGGAGTGAACCGACGGCGATTACGAATAAACCAATTGCGCCTAACGCGTACAAGATCACCATTCGCTTGGACCCTTGAGGTCGCTTTTCCAAACGACCCTTCAAAAGAGCCTCGGTATCGTTGTGAGCCGTCCCACCCCCCACGAAGTGGACGACTTCCAGCCGGTCGCCCTCGCGCAGCTTGGTGGCGGCCCAGGCATCCCGGCGGACGATGTTGTGGTTCAGCTCGATGGCTACCCGGTCGGCCTTGACGCCCAGTTGTTCGACCAGCGCAGCCAGCGTCAGATCGTCCGCGAAGCTGCGCTCTTCCCCATTGATGAGGAGCTTCATCGGGAAACATTGTAGGAGCTTCCAGGCAGGAGGTATCGGAAAATTACTTTGAGGGCAAGAATCGGATAGTCGGCGGGGCCATCCAATTCGTATCGTCTGTTCATGAGCGATACGATACTGAGTCCCCTGATGAGCAGCGACAACCAGGACCGGCGCTGGCAGGCGGTAACGGCGCGGGACGCCAGCCGAGACGGCGTGTTTGTCTTCGCCGTGACTTCCACGGGCGTGTACTGCCGTCCGTCGTGTCCGTCGCGGCGGCCACGGCGCGACCGCGTGCGCTTCTTCTCGCGGCCGGACGAAGCCGAGCGTGCCGGCTTTCGGGCCTGCCTGCGCTGCCGCCCGCGCGACCCTGATCCGCGAACCAGGACGGTCGAGAGCATCTGCCAGTTCCTTCGTGAACATGCAGATGAACCCGTAACGCTGGCCACACTGGGCGAGCGGTTCAGAATGAACCCGTTCCACCTGCAGCGCGTCTTCAAGTCGGTGACTGGCGTGAGCCCGCGCGAGTATGCAGATGCCATCCGGATGAAATCGTTCAAGTCGCAGCTTCGCTCCGGACGCTCGGTGACCGACGCGATCTATGAAGCCGGCTTTGGATCGAGCAGCCGTCTGTACGAGCGCAGCGGCCCGCAACTGGGCATGACGCCGGCCACCTACCAGCGGGGCGGCAAGGGCTTGTTCGTCCGCTACACCACGCTCGATTCCCCTGTCGGGCGGATGTTGCTGGCGGCCACCGACCATGGGGTGTGCGCCATCTCGTTCGCAGATTCGGATGGCGCCCTGCTGGAGGGGCTGCGGCGTGAATTCCCCGACGCCACTATCCGCCGCGGCGACGTCGTGTTGCGACGATGGGTGCGCGCGCTGCTCGATCAGCTTCACGGCGAGCGTCCGCTGCCGCAGTTGCCGCTCGACATCCAAGCGACCGCGTTTCAGCGGCGCGTGTGGGAACACCTGCGCTCCATTCCCTATGGGACAACGAAGTCCTACGGAGAGGTGGCCTGCGCCATCGGCCAGGCGTCGGGTGCACGAGCGGTTGCCCGCGCCTGCGCCAGCAACCCCGTGGCGGTCGCGATTCCCTGCCACCGCGTGGTGCGCGGCACCGGCGACCTGGGCGGATATCGCTGGGGACTTGAACGAAAGAAAGCGCTGCTTGCCATGGAGCAAAGCGCAGGAAAGGAGCAATGAACTATGAACGCTAACGGGAAAATCCTCTATGTGGGCGGGACTGCACGCCCGGCGGCGCTAGACCTCGTGCTCAGGGGCCAGGGATATCAGATCCTGACGGCTAGCGACATCAGCGAGGCTTTGCACGTCCTCGAAGTAAGGGACTTCGAGGCGATGGTCGTGGAGTCGCGGCTGCTGCACCAGGATCCGGAGCAATGGCAACGCGTCAATGCCAGCTATCCCGGGATGCCGGTGCTGGGCATCGCGGAACGGACGTAGCCGGAACTTGCGCCACGCCAAACGCCGCCAACGAACTACTCCGTCTGTGAGGGCACGGCGTTGTTAAACATGATGCGCCAGAACTTCCATTTCCCATCCGGCTGCCGCTTCAGTACCCAGAGGTTCCTCCAATTCAGCTTCTCGACCCGGCCGTCAGACCGGGATCTTCGGGTACCGCTGACGCTCGCCCGCGCGACGGCTAAATCTCCAGTTACCAGGACTTCGTCGTAAACCAAACGGTAGCTGGGCTCGAACTTCGCATGATAATCGCGTGAGAGGCGTTGCAGCGCATCTCGGCCGACGATGGAAGGCCGATCGGGAGGCATGATGACCACATCGGGAGCCATGGTGGCCAGGCACCGATCCGCATCGCCGAGGTTGGTAGCGTTGAAGTACTCCTCACCCAGCGCCTGTATTCGTGCTACGTCATCCTCGATCGCCACGCTGCTCTCCTGGCGCGGCTTTTAGCCGGATTTCCGCAGCCGGAACTTGCGCCACACCGACCTGCCGCTATGCATTGCCTCTACGAGGATATCGGCGTCCCGAAGTGCGGCTTCGTGCAATGCCACTCTCATCTCTGCCATTCCTGCCCCATCCGTGACCGCCTGAGAAAACACGGGTTCGGCCTCGGGCGTGCGCAGCCGCGAGGTCAGGCTGGCGCCTGGCACCGCCTCTCCGCCGGCGGTGACGCGGAAGCGCATGACCACGGCGTTCTCCACAAACACCGAATCGGCGTTGAGAAACTGCACCGCCAGTTCGGCCTGCGTGGCGGAGCCGAGCACCTCGTCCAAATGGCCGTAGCGCGC
>Ga0335069_10004356_pt1 | contig 21039 bp, 15 predicted proteins | sample Lox_Sample_11_FD_206714 | JGI IMG/M metagenome (GOLD analysis project Ga0335069, IMG submission 206714) | Soil microbial communities from Loxahatchee National Wildlife Refuge, Florida, United States - Lox_Sample_1.1 | ecosystem: Environmental > Terrestrial > Soil > Wetlands | place: USA...
GCCGGCTTGGGCGATGCCTATTCCGTGGTCGGCAACCAGTTCGTACCCTGGCCGGCCGCCGGCTCCGTGCCACCGGCGCGTTTCAACCCGGCCCCTTATTACACGTTGCAGCGTCAGGACACCCGCTACCAGGCGGGCCTGCTGGCCCATGTCGAGGTGGGCCGGGCTGCGCGTCCCTATCTCGAGTTCAGCTTCATGGAGGATCGGAGCGACACCCAGATCGCACCCGACGGGCTCTTTCTGACCAACAATCCCCTCACGGTCGATGGTACCTATCGTGTCAACTGCAGCAACCCGCTCCTGAGTGCCCAGGAGGCGAATATCCTGTGCACTCCGGCACAGATTGCGGACGACAAGGCCCACCCGGGCAGCGCAAGCGCAGACGTGGATATCGGCCGCCGCAATGTCGAGGGAGGCGGCCGGCACTCGAGCTACGAGCACAGGAACTATCGGGTCGTGGCCGGCATGGACGGCAGGCTCGGCAGTGCCTGGAGCTATGACGCCTACGGGCTCTACTACTACACCTCACTCTACCAAGAGGAGCGCAACTTCCTGAATTGGGCCGCTATCAACAATGCGCTCGAGGTCACGAGCGATCCCTCCGGTCACCCCGTATGTATCAGCCGCGGAAGTTGCGTGCCGTACAACATCTTCGCGAGCGGGGCCGTCACTCAACAACAGCTGGCCTATCTGTACTCGACTGGAACCGACGGCGGCGCCAATTCCGAACAGATTGTCGAGGCGGATGTCACCGGGCAACTCGGTCGTTACGGGCTGAGCGCCCCGTGGACGCATGAGGGCGTAGCTGTGAACGCGGGGCTCGAGCATCGCACCGACACGCTGAGCTTCGCGCCCGACGCCGTGGAGCTTTCCGGTGACCTGGTCGGGTGGGGTGTCGCGGCGGTCGCCATCGACCAGCGGGTGTCAGTCAACGAGGGGTTCATCGAAGTTCGCGTCCCGGTTGCGCAGGATCAGCCACTGATCAACGACCTCACGATCGACGCCGGTTACCGTTACTCGGTCTACTCGACCGCGGGGACGGCCAACACCTATAAGTTCGATCTGCAGTTCGCACCGGTGACGGACCTGCGGTTACGCGCATCGTATGACCACGTGATACGAGCCCCGAACCTCATCGAACTGTACACGCCGTTGTCCTACACACCGTCGGTGTTCATCGATACGGACCCCTGTGCGCCCACGAACCACGGCGCGACGCACGCCGCGGCGAGCCTCAGCCAGTGCATGCACACGGGCGTCACGGCCACGCAGTACGGGAACGGACTGGGTCCAGCAGTCGGCGGCACCAATACGATCGTGCAATGCGCCATCGGATGTGGTGTGGTGGCCGGCGGCAACCCGCAGCTGGCCCCGGAGACCGCAGACACGTGGTCAGTCGGCCTCACATTCACACCGACGGGGCTTCCTACCCTCACCGGCAGCGTCGATTACTTCCACATTCATCTCAAGGGCGAGATCGGCACGGTTCCGGAATCCGTCACGCTCCAGCAGTGTCTCACTACCGGGGATCCCGTGTTGTGCAGTCAGATCGTGCGGACTCCGGCCGGCGCCTTGAGCGGAGCCAGCCTCGCCGATGGGGGTTACATCCTGGCGAACGCCGTCAACACGGGCGCGGCGCTCGTATCCGGGGCGGATGTCCAGCTGAATTACCGGCAAGCGCTGCCCGGTCGCTGGGGCGAAGTCTCTGTGAGCCTGACCGGCAGCTGGCTGCAGCACCATGCCTCCACACCCTACCGGAGCGCGCCCAGTTACGATTGCGCCGGTCTGTTTGGCGCTACGTGTCTCAACGGCTCGGTGAATCCGACGTGGCGTCACATCCTGCGCGTGAACTGGGAAACGCGCTGGAACATGCTGCTCTCGGCGCAGTGGCGCTTCATCGGCAGCACCGAGTTCGACAACAACTCCCCGCAGCCGCTGTTGCAGAATGAGGAGGAAGGTTTCTACGACCCTGTGCTGACGCGTATCCCGAACTACAGCTACCTCGATCTGTCGGCCGTCTGGGCTGTGACCCGCCACGCGCAGGTTCGTGTCGGAGCTAACAACGTGTTCGACAAGGATCCGCCCTTCGTTCCTCTGGAAGTCTCCGGCGCGGCGGGGAATCTCAATACCTTCCCGGCGTACGACGTCCTGGGACGGACGTTATTCATGGGATTTCGCCTGACGTTCTGATGCGGCATGCGGCCAGGTCTCTAAGGTCTACACACCCGGCGCAGCCGGTATCGAGGATCCTTCGACCAGAGTGCAGCCAGGGGCGTCTTCACGCTGCACCCGGACTCACGACCCTCGCTCTATCAGCGCGACATCTGGATTTTCCTCGATACGATCGAACACGATCTCGTTACCGCTGGCCGAGACGTCAAAATCGCGCGCCACGAAATTTGCGGGTAGCTCTATCAGTATCCGTTGAGCGCCGCTCCTGATGTCGGACGCCAGGAAGGTCAGATGCCCGGGTTGGCCGCGCAGGATAATCAGCGTCTGTGGATCACCTAAAAATGCAACGCGCGAGCCCCGCGCGAGTGACAGACCCGGCAGCGGAAAGGGACGACCGTCGGGTGCAACGGCCCGAAGCGGAAAACTGGTGCCGACATCTGCCCCCGAAAACACGAGGAATCGTCCATCCGGCGACCATACCGGATCGACTGAATACTCGGAGACCAACGGCAGCGGGCTGTCGCCGTTCAGAGCTATGCGCGTCAGGCGCGGCTCACCATCACGCACGACGGCCGCTATCAGCGCTTGCCCGTCCGGGGTCCAGGCGAGATTGCCGCGCAAGACGAGCTCACTCGTCACTACATCGGCATGGCCGGTATCGTTGTCAATGACATAGAGCCGCGTCCGGCCCGCGTCGGACACGGTGACAGCGACGCGTCTGCCATCGGGCGCAACGGCAGGGCCGCTGGTGATCAGGCCATGGGCACTCAACCACAGCTCGCGCGTGTCGCCGTGCGTCAGCTTCCAGATTCCCTGCCGTCCCGCTCGCGAGGCAATATAAAAGGTGGTGTCGCCGCCCAGGCGCGGTTTGACGCCATCTCCAACAACGATTGCAGGCAGGGTGCTCTGCGCAGCGACACTGCGATCCTTGGAAACACTGATGCGCCACAGGCTCGCATGCAGGTTCGTGATCGTCGCTATCAGGCGCTTGCCGTCAGCGCTCGCGGCAAGCGACGTATAGCTCTCGAGGCCAGAGCTGATGCGACGTGGCGAGCGCCGTTCGACGTCCACTGCATACAGCCACGGCCCGTCGCCGGCCTCGTCTGTCGCGAGGTACAAGATCGTGCGCCGATCGAGCATCACCGGGTAGGCAATGCGTGTGTTTTGCGTGGTGATGCGCTCGAGTCCGCTACCCGAGGGCTGGATTCGCCAGATGTCCCAGCCATCTCCTGGCACCCCTCGGACGAAATAAATATAGTCATCGTCGGGAGACCAGAGCGGAAAGTGGCAATGCACTCCAGCGGGTGCCACGTAAATCCTGTGGTCCACGCGACCGCCGCCCGGGGCAACATCGCGCACAAACAATGGATCTCCCGGAGCGGTGGTGTGGTAGACGAGCCGCTTTCCATCGCGAGACCAGGCGAATTCTCCGCTGCCCGGCAGGTACGTACGCAGCTCGCCGCCGCCGATCGGCAGGGCGAGAACATTGACGTCGCCGGTCTGCGACCCGTCTGAACGACGCGTCCACACCGTCAGAAACGACCCGTCCGCCGAGAAGCTCAGCGCGCGGATCGCCGGGTTGACGACGTTCAGCTCGCTAAGAGCCCCGTGCGTTAGGTTGCGGTAGCTGCCGCCATCTACGTCGGCAAGCCAGATGTCGATGGGCCCGTCCCGATCCGCGAGAACCGCGACGAGTTTCCCGTCCCTGGAGATGGAGGCAGCCTGCGCTGTTCTCAGATCTGTGAGTCGAATGAAGCGGGCGTCGGCCAGGGGGCTTCGCCAGAAGTAGTCGACCCGACTGCCCAGCCAAGCCACAGCTCCAAGCGTCGCGATTACGGCAGCCACGGCCGCGACCCCTGCGATCATGCGCCACCTCGGCCTGGCAGCCGGGTCACTTTTCGCCCCTCCGTCCGCCGCTCCGTCCGCCGCTAACCGCACGCGGCGACTTTCCCACCAGAGGTCGAGTTCGGGACGGAATGCAAAAACCGATCCGCGCTTGTCGTGCAAGTGGCGGTGCACGGGCATCGCCTCGCGTCGCTCCCACCGCTGCACCGTGCTGACGTCGCGCTTCAGGTAGGAAGCAATCTTCTTCCAGGAATCGAGCCGATCGGCCGGCGATCCTCGCGCTGGCGTGCCGGCGGCAATCGGGGATTCATCCAAAGGTGCGCTCCCCTCAAGGCCAGCGACGCATCAAATCTGCTTGCGTCGCAGCAATACAGGGCACTAGACAGCATGCGCCACAGCATGGCCGCTTGCAGCACTTTGCAGCTTGCCTGGGCCACTCCCGCAGCCGGATTGTGCAGCTGCCGTGCCCTTGTTGGGCCGGCTCGCGAGGGTAAGCCGATGAGCAACTCATTCAGTCCTCTGCCGGAGCGCCAGGGAGCTCTTCGTTCCGGTATGCGCCCACGACGCCTGATATTCGCTCTGATGCTGGCAGGGCTTCTCAACGCCTGCGGGGGCGACGGAAGCGGGCAAAGTGCCGGAGCGATGCCCAGCAGTGCCCCCGGGGCGGCGCCCAGTAGTGCTGCCGGGACACCCAAGCCCGCGCAGGTATGGACCGGCCACTACGTCGGCGCGGTCGGGATCGCGGATAGGACTTACTTTGGCGATGCCGTGGTGACCCAGGACGGTGCGATTCGACTGTACGTAGGGGGACCCTATGACAATGGCGGGGAACTCCAGATGACCCGGCCCGCAGGTTCCGAGCAGTTCGTCGGCACTATCCAGATGCGCGATGGCCAATGGTCTGGCAACGGCGTCATCACCGGCCAGGAATGCGCCATCGACCCAGCCAACCGGTTTTGCGGTCAGTCCGCCCCGGCAGACTTCAGTGCCAATGTGACCTCTGACCCGGGATGCGGCTCCGGGTACCTGCAGGGAGAGATCAAGGTGGTCACGTCGGGCGGTACGGAGACCTGGTCGCTGGGTCTGGAGCGCTGGGGAGAGAGCGACGGGCACTGGCGGGTACCGTCGGGGCAGTACAAGGAGGTGCTCGGGGAGTTCGCCAGCAGCAGTGATGTGATCGTGAGTATCGATGGCGGCGGGAGACTTTTCTTTCAGAGCCCAGGATCCGGTTGCGTCGGCAACGGCACGTTGGCTCCGCATTCTGCCGGTCCCGTCAATATCTATGAGGTGACGCTCCTGCTGGAGAGCTGCCGCGGCGCTTACGCGTACTTGAATGGCACGTACGGCGGGCTAGAGCTCGTGACCCCGAGCTCATGCTGGGACTACGACGGCCTGCTTCGTATCTGGTTATCGAAGGGCTCGGGAGACGGGTCCCCGGCTGCGATCACAATGTTAGGTGAGTGATCAGTGCATATTGATCGCTGAAACGATCAGGAGTACCAGGAGGCTTCAAATGCTAAGACAATCGACTTCGCTAGCACTGCTCAGCGCTGCAATCGTGATCACCCCTCTATATCTCGCTCGAAAGGTCCATGCGACGCCGGCCGCCATCAACGTTCATGCCCACGATCGCGGCTGCAGCGTTGCCAGCCTCAAAGGGACCTATGCCTTCCGCAGGACGGGTGTGAACAATGTCGTGGCCGGCCCTATCGCCCAGATCGGCATCGACGTCTTTAACGGCGATGGCACCCGCGGCCGCATTCGCTCGACCAGAAGCACCAACGGGGAAATCCAAGACTGGATCGATTCCCCGCCGAGTGGAAGCTACACGGTGGATGCGGATTGTACCGGGTCATTCTTCGATGCGAGCGGTGCAAAAACCAACAACGTCGTTGTCCTTGACGGAGGCAACAGATTCTTCTTGCTCAGCCTGGCACCGGATACGATTACCACGGAAGAAGGCAACAGGCTCGAGGTGGAGAACTAAGGGAGCGCGGCGTTCTTCGTTAACGAAGTGAATCATGCCCGCATCTTCGGGAGGTATCGACGTGCGAATGTCGTCTTTCCGGCGCCATTTGGTCCGGCTGCTTGCGGTCAGCGACCTTTGCCGACGCCCCTCGGGTTCCGTGCTGTATGTCCGCAATCGGGAGGTCAATCCGGCAGCAGGCGGCCCAGAAGCCGTCATTCTCGACGTGGGCTCGGTCTTCCGGTAAGCGGCCGTTCAAGACGAACGCGGACTCAAGCAATCGGCTCTGCCGCCGGTTATAGCTCAGGAAAATACGCTCCCAGAAGACGAATCCAACTGCCGCTACGGCTTACTCCCAGGGCAACACCTTCCCGCATGCCACGAGAGCCGCGCGATCATCATCCGAAATACTCATCTGTTGCCCTTGGGGCGCTCGAAAGCCATAGAGCAGACGGTAGCGTGCCTCGATGCTCGCGAGTAACGACTCGCCGAGTCGCAATGCATCGCCGGCGCGCTGGCTGCTATAGCTCGTAAGGATGCGTCGAGCCATGTCCGGCTCGCGCACCTCGAGGAGCTTGGCCGCCGTCGCCTCGATCGAGCGCGATTCCTCGATGCTTTGATTCTCGAAGGCAGCGAGAGCTTCGGTCACCTCCGGCAGGAACTTGGCCGGCTTGTCGCACGTGTAGTACATGAGCCGCTTGAAGGTGACGTAGGCGAATTGGGATGCCTCCTGGATCTGCCAGTCGCGCGACACGAATCCTTCCGATTCCCGGTGGCTCAAATAGCGATGACGGCCGTACTCCGGAAGTACCGTGTCGACCGCGATCCAGTACGGGACGAACGGGCTGGTGATGGAGCCGGTAGCTGCCACCCAGAGCACGTTGAGCTCTGGATGCAGCATGCCCTGTCGAAGATGGGCAATCTGCCCGTACCCGTTCTGATCTCCGGAGACCAGGGGATCGCGGACCGTATCCATCATGTCGCGCAGTGTGATCTTTGCGACCGCTGCCTTTTCTCGGAGCCGGCTCTCGATGACCTTCACCGCCGCGGACTTCCCCTTGTCGCTCCCGTAGACCGCATTGACGTTGAACGGCTTGCCGGATTTCGGATCGAACCACCCCTGTGAGACGGCAAAAGAGATGAAGTTCGCCGAGCCGCGATAGCGGTCGGGATGCTTCTGGAAGTCCAGCGGAATGTTCATGATGTACCCGGGATAGGACATCCGCACCTCGTTCGGCCCGATACGCTCGGCGATCCAAAGACCCTGACTTCCGGCGAAGTCGATCAGCACCCAGCCTTCTGCAGCGTCCGCAAAAAAGTGCGAGTTGCCGCCGTAGGTCGCGTAGCCGTACTTGTCGATCAACTCACCGGTGATCTTCACCGCCTCGCGCGCCGAGTGGGCGCGCTCCATCACGATGCGCGACAGGTCGCTGTAATTGAGCCCGTGCTGCGGGCGGGCGGTAATTTTCTGCAGCTCCTCCCGCGACGGCGACCAGACATCCCGGGCCGCCACACCGTACTCGTTGAGACCGCCGTTGGTGAGCGGCGCCGGAAAGCCCTCATACTCGCTGTAGTTCATCGTGATGTACCGGGCGGTCAGTGCCACCTGCGGGATCTCGATGAGCTCGCCCGCAAAATTCGCCTCGTTCGTGACCCCTACGCGAATCGTGGAGCCGGCTGGGTGCTGCGCTCGTGGCACGATCTCGAGCCAGTGGCTGGATGGCTCATCCCCGGTTCCCCCGAGGAAGGTACTGCCATCGGCAGTCAACCCGCTGCCGACGAAGATGGCGTAGCTCGCCGATGCCAGCGTCGGCTCGAGAAAGGCCACGGCGGCAGCATACAACAGGAAGTTAGGCGTTAATGTGCGCATGAGCTGGGACTCCGATCAACGGTGTCGGGTCGAGAAGAGCAAATCGATCGAGTCTCATCAGACTTGCTGTTCTGGCGCGCATAGCATCAGCGTCCGGAGGATGGGAGACAGACCATGGATAAGCCTATCACTTCGAATGTTGGATTAGATATTCACGTGGAATTGCGGCTATCGCGATTGGCCAGGCGGGGCGTGGTGCGCCGCAGCTCATTGGCACCACGAAAGCGAACCTTCAGGACGCCACCTTGTTCTTTAAAGCGACTAGCCTGTCGTAGTTGGGGCCGTAGGACGCTCGTGCAGAGACGTCGCCTTCATCGGAGACATGGTTAACGTACGAACCGTCAACAAGGAACGGACGCCAAGATTCGAGGGCTGGGTGAACCGCACGCTGGCGATGACGACCTCGACTCGTTCGTCGATGCGCTCGTGCGGCGTCTGGCCTCGTTCGACCGCGAAACGCTAGCCGCGGCGAAGGCCCAGATCAATCGGTTCGGGATGCCGACAGCTGGTCCGGAGGGATCGACGCACGCCCCGAGCGAGCGCTAATCCAGGTCGCACTCCAAGGAGATGGCAACGGAGACAACGAATTGAAGGTCTGTTTCCGGGCCGACTTCGTCACTCGGTCCTATCGCTGACGCCAGCCGCCAGGTGCCACGCCGAATTGGCGCTTGAAGGCACGGCTGAACGCCGATTCGGAGTCGTAACCAATGGCCGCACCAATCTGGGCCAGGCTGCCGCGCCCCTCTCGCAGGTACTGCGCCGCCATATGCATGCGCCACATCGCCAGGTACTGCATGGGTGGCTGCCCCACCAGCGAACTGAAGCGCTCCGCAAAGACGGAGCGTGACATACCCACTTCGACTGCGAGCGATTCCGCGGTCCATGCCTCTGTCGGGCGCGCATGCAGAACCGCCAGAGCCCGTCCGATATGAGGATCACGCAGTCCGGCGAGCCATCCCCGCCGCTCTGCGGGCAGGCCAGCGACAAATTGGCGCACAGCCTCAACAAACAGCAGCTCCGATAGTTTGGCGATCACTGTCCTGGAACCGAGGCGCCCGGCGGCGATTTCGCTTGCGGCGAAGCGGAAGGAACTCTCCATCCACGCCCCCGATGCGGTCGAGCGTACATTTACCTTCAACACCGCCGGCAATGCCGAGAGCAGTGGACTGAATGGTGTGTCGCAACCAAGATAGCCGCACAGGATCTGCGTGGCTGTGCCGCCGCCGCCGTAGACGATGCGTGCGAGCCCACCCTCCCGGGGTGGCTGGATGATCTCGCGTGCCGGTACGGGCGCGGGGTTCAGCTCGCTGCCAAACGTATGAGCACTATTGTGCGGCAGCAGCACGATCTCGCCCGCTCCGACATCGATCGCGTCACCGCCCTCCGGACGCAGTCGCATGTAACCCTGGGCGACAAAATGGGACGCAATGACATGACGGGGCGCTTCCAGAAAGGGCTTGCAGTCCTCGGCTGACACTTTGCCGCTGATACACCACGGCGCCGTGAAGTCCGCTTCGAGGAAGACTCCGCCAGATAACCTGATTACTCGCAAGACGTCAGAGAACACATCCACCGCTTGCCAGCCTTTGCATCAGAGCCCGGAGCATGAGTTCAGGAGCCTTGGTTATTCCGGGTCAGATTCAGGCCTTATAGAGTCGCGACCACTGGAAATCAAGGCAACCCCGCACCCTTGCGTCACTACCACCAAGAGGAGCTCCCTATGAATGCTGCTGTTGCTGAGGTGCTGAGCGAGGCGGGTCACTCTGCCCGCTATGCCCGCGTGGTCGCACTGTCGAAGAAGACCGAGTGGCAGATTGATCGCGATCTGCTGCGCGGCCGTACGTTCGACTTCTCACGCAGGTTTCTACCAGATGGCCTGACGCTGAGCCATCGACTGGCCTTTCTGTCGGCCGACGATGCGCGTTTGATGAGTCAGGTTCAGGGCCGCACCTATGCATACATTTTTGGGTTGGTGGAGCGTTTCATCAGTGCGAAGATGCTCGAGCTGGGTCGGGCTAGGATATTTGGCGATCAGCTCGCGCTGGAAGGCCTGGTGCGCTTCTCAAACGAGGAGATCAAGCACCAGGAATTGTTCCGCCGGATGGAGGCGATGATTGCACCGCATATGCCGGGCGGCTATCGCCGAGTCGCCGATCCAAACGATGTGGCCCGGGCTGTGCTTGCCGCCCGCACGTGGGCGGTCCTGGCCCTCACCTGTCATATCGAACTGTTCGTCCAGTCGCACTACGCAGAGAGCATCGCCCCACGAGAGGAAATCTGCCCGCTCTTCAGAGACGTCTTCCAGTTTCATTGGAGGGATGAGTGCCAGCACGTGGTGCTCGATGAGCTCGAGTGGAAAACTGAGCACGCAACGCTTTCGCCTGCCGAACGGGATCTTGCGGTCGACGATCTGATCGCGCTGGTGGCCGCCGTGGACGGGATCCTGCAGGCGCAGTCAACAGCGGACGCAGGCTACTTTATGCGCAATGCCCGGGCAACCTATAGCGTTGCACAGACGGCGCAGATAGAAGCCTGCGTGTTGGCGGCCTACCGTTGGCAGTACATCATCTCCGGCGTGCAGCATCGACACTTTTACCACCTGTTGACCAGTCTGACGACCCCGGCACAGATGTCACGAATACAGGCGGCACTGGCGCCGATCCTGGGTAGCTGAACTTCGCGGCGCCGGCCGCCTGCCGGCGCGGGGGCTACCCAAGTCGACGAGATTCTCATGACCATACCGATGTGGATGTTGCTCGGATTTGCGACATGGACGGTGCTGTTGCTGATGGGCACCGTCGGCATCTACCGATGGATCGAGATCTTGCTCGGACGCAAGCGGATTGGAGCTTTTCCTTCTGATCAGGTCGAAGGGGACGACTGGTATCGGCGGTCAATGAGAGCACACGCCAACTGCATCGAGAATCTCCCTGTCTTCGGAGCCATCGTATTGGCACTTTACGCAAGCGGTGTTTCAGGGCCGGCTGTCGATGGACTATCCATGGCGGTGCTCGCTGCCAGAGTGGTGCAATCAACGATCCACGTGTCTCATGTACAAACCGACGCATTCGTATCCGTGAGATTCTCTTTCTTTTGCGTCCAGCTCGCCGCTTTTCTGGCGCTCATCGTCCTGATCGTCCTTCACGTCACGCATAGATAAAGGTGCTCGCGGCGTGGAAGCTGGTGACGCAGCCAGCGGCGGCGGCTTCGGAGACAGCGGCGCTAATATTGGCAAGGGAGCCAAGGCGCTCCGATGTAACTTCTTGAATTGAAATATCGATGTTGGTGGTGGCCGGACACAAATACAGATGTCAGGCGGACCAGCCAATTCTCTCCACCAGCTCGCGAAATTTCGCGTCGGACCGCAGGCTTGCGAAGGAAGGCTCACGAGTCAGCTCGATGAGATCCGGATTGTGTTCCTGGTAGGCTTTCTCCAGCCATTCGAGCGCTCGCTGCTTGTCGTCGATGGCCCCGTAGACCCTTGCGACGTTGTACGGTGAAACATAGCGGTGACCACTCTCGCCGAGCTCCTTCACGATCCTCTCCATCGCGGGCTTGTCCCCTGCTACAGCTTGCGCTTGCGCCAGCCCCGCCATGGCCTCGGTGCTCCCTCCGGAATGCAGCACCGCCTGCCGCATCGCATCGACCGCTTCGTTCACCAGTTTCTTTTGCAGGCACACGAGCCCGACGCGCAGGTGTGACACATAGTGGGTGGGGTCGACTTCAAGGCCCCGCCGCAGGGCCGCCAGCGCGCCATCGTAGTCGTGAGCCAGGTAGCGAATCATTCCCACCGAGGCGTTGATAACGGAGTTCAGCGGATCCAACTCCCAGCTGTGTTGCACCCTGGCGAGCGCTTCCCGGGTCCTGCCCATCGCCATGAGGTATTCCGCGTACCAGTAGTGAGCGATGGCGTAGCCGGGATCGAGCTCCACCGCACGCCGGAATTCACTCTCCAGGCCGACCCAATCCCAGTCGTGCAGGCGCACGTGGGCCAGCGACGCGTATCCCTCGCCGAGTTCCGGCTGCATTCGCACGGCTTGTCTGGCCGCGGCCTTGGCCTTGTGGAATGACTCGACGGCCGGAGTCATGCCTCGGCAGGCGAGCATCGTATGGGCGTCGGAGATCCCGTCGTAGGCGGCGGCTAAGCTTGGGTCGTGCCGCAGTGCTTCTTCGAAGCACTCTATGCTCCTGCGGATGCCCTCCTCGGTGCGCCGGTACCAGAAGTGGCGACCCCGAAGATACAGCTCGTACGCCCGCGGATGGATTGACCGCGTCTTGTCGGGATTCAGGCGCTGCCTCTCGTGCGGAGTGAGCTTGATCTGGATTTCCCGCGCGACGGCCCGAGAGACTTCCGCCTGTACCTCCAGCACATCGTGAAGATCCCGCTCGTAACTCTCGGCCCACAAGTGCGATTCGTCGCTGACCCGGATGAGCTGCGCGGTGATGCGCACACGCTCCCCTGACCGGCGCACGGAGCCTTCCAGGACATGGGAGACGCCGAGCTCGCTACCAATCTGCGCCGTGCTTTTCCGAGTCGACTTGAACTGCATCGCCGAGGTTCTGGCGATCACTCCGAGCCGCTCCGGGCTCAGGCGAGCGAGCGCGGTGATCATTTCCTCGGTCAGCCCGTCGCTGAAGTAGTCGTATCTCTCGCCGGCGGTGAAGTTCTCGAACGGCAGGACCACCAGCATGGCCCTGTCGACCCCGCGGTCCGCTGCCCCGGATCCAATCCGCTTCACGGACGCCACGAAGCGGTAGCCGCGTTTCGGCAAGGTCTCGATGAAATCCTGCCCCTGTGGGCCGTTTCCCAGGGCCTTGCGCAGCATGGAAATGTGGGAGGTGAGGCTTCCCTCCTCAACGACGGTGTCGGGCCACAGACTCTGCAGCAGTTGCTCTCTGGTGAGCACCTTCCCTGCGGCCTGCACGAGGGCCACCAGGAGCTCGGCTACCTTGGGAGGCAGCGTCACGCGGTCCCCCTCCTTGAACAGTATCCGGCCTTGCACATCGAGGCGGTAAGCACCGAACTCGTATTGGCCGGAGTCCATCGGACGAGGTCCTGAGAAATTCATCAGAAAAATAGCAGGAGTCCCCAAGGACTACTAGCCGCAGGGTCAGTACGCTTTACCCAATTGCGGAGCGTCCGAACGGCGGGAGGCGGTCACCATGAAGAGCCATTTGTCTGCGGTAGCTTGCGGGCTGGCATCGATGATGGCCTACACAGGGACTTGCGGTGCCGACACCGTCACTGATTGGGATACCAAGGCAACCGCAGTGGCCTCTCCCGCCGCCCTCGGCGAACGCGAGGTGACCATCGTCGATCTCGCGATGTTCGATGCCATAAACTCGATCGAGCGCCGCTATCAGCCATATCTGGCGCAGTTGCCGACCACTGGACCCACCTCGGCAGATGCGGCTGCGGCCAGTGCCGCAGCCACCGCTCTCGCCGGCCTCCATCCAGAGGCCGCCGCGTCCTACAAGGCTGCCCTGGCCGAGTATCTCGCGCGCCTTGACGCCGTCCCGGAAGCGCTCAGTAATGGCGTGCGCCTCGGGGAGGCAGTCGCGCTCAAGATCCTCGAGGCGCGCGCCCACGATGGCGCGACAGAGGCTGATGCCTACCGTCCCAGGACCAAGCCGGGGCAGTACGTCCCGACCACGGTCATGGTGTGTTCCACCTGGCCGACGATGCGACCCTTCGCGCTCGCCTCGCCGTCCCAGTTTCGCCCTGGCCCGCCGCCCTCGCTGAAGAGTCGCGAATGGGCGGCGGACTACAACGAGATCAAGGAGCTCGGCGGCAAGACGAGCAACAGTCGCAGCGCGCAGCAGACCGAAGCCGCGCGCTTCTGGCTGATGACGGGCCCACAGGCATATCACCCGCTGGCGCGCCAGCTGGTTGCAGAGCGCCATTTGGATCTCATCGACAGCGCGCGCTTCATGGCGCTGTTCGCGGTGACCCTGACCGACGCCTACATCGCCGTGTTCGATGCGAAGTATCACTACGGGTTCTGGCGGCCCGTGACCGCGATCCGCAACGCCGATCTCACTGACAATCCGGCCACCGAGCGGGATGCAACCTGGCAGCCGCTCGACAACACACCCATGCATCCGGAATACCCCTGTGCCCACTGCATTGAGAGTGGCGCAGCGCGGGTGCTCCTGGAGTCACTGGGTCAGCCTGTACCGGAGCTCTCGCTCACCAGTTCGACCGCGCCGGGCGTAACACATCACTGGTCGAACCTCGATGATTTCACGACGGAGGTGGCGAACGCGCGGATCTGGGCAGGCTTTCATTACCGGTTCTCAACCCGCGTCGGCACGGCGCTCGGGCGGCAGGTTGGCGAATATGTGGCCAGCACGATAATGCAGCCAGTTAGCAGGACGGCGCAGCGTTGAGGATGACTCGTCCGATTCCGCCGATTGGGGACCCACGGGCACGTCGAAGGGCGTCGAGCCGCTTGGCGGTGCGCTGGGCGAAGAGGATGATTGCAACCTCCATGTCCGAGATAAGAAGCACGAGCAGGCTCTGGCGGTGGGGCATCACATGCGCGCTCCTCTGCCTCGCGACCGCGGAGGCGGCTGCGGAACCTTCGTCGTTGCCAATAACACAACCGGTTGCAGTGGAGGTGGACATCAGTGGCCTTCCACCCAGCGAACAGGCCGCCCTCGTTCCGATCATCCGGGCCGCACGCCAAATGGACTCGTTGTATATGCGACAGGTATGGCCTGGCACCCGCGCGTTGCTAAGAGAACGACAGGCCGCTCAGACCTCCGCTGCAGAAGCGGAACTCGCTGCGCTGAATTTCTTCAAGGGCCCGTGGGATCGCTCGGGGGCCGCTTTCATCGCCGGCGTGCCGCCCGAGCAGCCGATCGGCGACTACTATCCCTCGGGGACTACCAAGCACGACATCGAAGCTTGGCTTACGACACTGTCGGAGGCCGAGCGCAAACGGGCACTCGACTCCTTCACGGTCATCGAACGGGGGCAGCGCGGTCGCTTCGAAGTGGTTTCGTATGCGCGCCACTACAAAGACGGGTTGACCGCGGCGGCTGCTGCACTTCGTGAAGCAGCGGCGCTCACCCACGAGCCGACACTCAGAAATTACCTGGGCACGCGCGCGCGGGCGCTGTTGGACGATGACTTCTACGCGAGCGATGTCGCTTTCGTCGGCCTCAAGGGACCGATCGATGTAGTGCTCGGACCCTATGAGGTCGACGATGATGCCTGGTTCGGCGTCAAGACGGCTTACGAGGCTTCGATTGCAGTGGTGAACAAGCCCGCGACGGACCGCATCAGTCAGATCGCGGCACGCTTGCAGGAGCTCGAGGATCATCTGCCGCTCAGCCCCGAGCTGCGCGGACGGAAACTGGCCGCTCTGTCACCGATCGTGATTCTCGATGTGATCTATCACGGCGGCTTGAGCGGGGCCGGCGGCGCCGCGGCGGGTTACGGACTTCCGAACGACTTGCGTGTTCTGAACGCTGTTGGAGCGCGCACCGGCACGTACAGCAACATCCTCAAGCTGCGGTATGACGGTATTTTCCGGCCCCTGGCCGACGCCGTGCTCTCAGAAGAGGACCGATCGACATTGCGGTTCGAGGACGTACGCGATGCGGTCGTGTTTGTCCGTATGTTCGACTCGCTGGGTCCGCAGCTCGTGACTGGAACAAAGCAGCCGATCACCGAAGCTTTGGGCGAAAACGGCAGCGTCGCGACGCAGATCCGCTCGATGCTCCTGTCGTTGTGGGGTCACCGCTATCTGCTCGAGCATGGCTATCTCGATCGGCACGAAGCCGCCTCGCGCTATAGCGGGTTTCTCATTGAGACATTGGCGCGCGTTCACGGCATGCAGGGCGGTAGTCCCGCCGCCCGTGGCTCGACCTACGTGCTCAATCATCTTCTCGAGTCCGGGGCGATCTCTGTTGGCGCCGACGGGCGCCTGAAGATTGACCGCGCCGCCGCTGACGTCGACGTGGAGCGGGCAGCGATGGAATTCATCGCACCGATGTCGAAGGGCGACGCAGCCGCCGTCAACACGTTGCTGCGGCACTATGTCGTGGTGACGCCCGAGATCCGCGCCATATTGGCGCGGCGCGGACCCACGCCAGCGCTGCAGCGCCCGGTGTACTCCACCGCCGATCGCGTGAGCCCGCCTGCCCCTTAGTTCGGCGGACTGAAATATCGGAGATCGCCGTTGGGGATTGGACCGAGAGCCGATGCGCTTCGACGCAACCACAATTGGTGGTGGCCAAGACGGAAACAATGCCCGCGGCCATCCCTGGACAACCGGCGGTTGCTCGGAAGTCGCTTTTCGGCGGGAACTACGGCTTCGGTATTGCTGTGCCCGTGGGACTTGTCTCAGAACATCTCGGCATGATCGGATGACCCCGGGGACCTGAGACAGAGATCTGAATGCGGCGCCGACTTTACGCTGACGCTACCCGCCGCGCTCGATCAGCGCAATCCGCGAGCTCTCCTGAATGCGCTCGAACAGAACTTTGCTGCCGTCGCGCGACAGGTCGAAGTCGCTGATGGCGATGTCTGGCACGAGCTGTGTGAGCTGCCGCTCCGCTCCCGTGCGAAGGTCCACGAGCCAGAAGCTCTTGCGGGCCACGTCGCCCCGGAGCAGCACTATCGAGCGCGCGTCGGGAAGAAAGGCTACGCGGCGGGCTCCGCGGGTCAGAATCAGCGCCGGGATGGGGTATGGCCTGCCGTCGCGCGCCACAGCTCGAAGGGGAAATGTCGTCCCTACATCGGCACCCGAATAGATCAGGAATTGGCCATCGGGGGACCAGACTGGATCGATCGAGTACTCGGACACCAGTGGAGTCGGCGGGCTGCCGTCCAAGAAAATGCTCATCAGGCGCGGCTCACCATCGCGGAGCGCGGCGGACACAATCGAACGCCCGTCGGGTGCCCAGGCCGGATTGCCGCGCAGATCGAGAGACCGTGTCAGCGTTCGCACTTCTCTCCCGTCGCTGTCCATCGTGTACAGGATCGTCCGCTCGCCATCGGCAACCGTGAAGGCAATGCCGCGCCCGTCACGTGTGACGGCGGGGGCACCCACGATGACTGCATGGGCGTCGCTCCACAGTTCGCGGCTCCGGCCGTCAGCAGCTTTCCAGATACCCTGGCGGCCCGCACGCGCCGAGACGTACAGGACATAGTTAGGTCCCGTGCGGGGCGAGAGCCCCTTCGCCAACACCAGCGACACCGGCTGAGTCGCGGGCTGAGCACCACTTGCACCGGGATCAGGGCTGACCGGCACGCTCCAGATGCTGGAGTTAGATTCGGCGACGGTTGCTACGAGACGCGTTCCGCCGGCGCTTGCCGAAAGCGAAGTGTAGCGCTCGAGCCCGAAGCTGATGCGGTGGGGCACACGCTGCTCGACGTTCAAGGCGTACAGCCACGGACCCGATTCTCGTTGGTCACTGGCGAGGTATACGAGCGTGCGCTCATCGAGCAGCACCGGGTGACTCACCCGCGAGTCCTGGAAAGTGATGCGCTCTAGCCCGGCTCCTGACGCTTGAATGCGCCAGAGATCCCAGTGGTCAGGGGGTATGCCGCGTGCGAAGTAGATGTATGCATCGTCCTTGGACCACAGCGGAAAGTGACAATGCACGCCCGACGGCGCCACATAGATCCGCTGGGTGAGACCTGCCGCGTTCCGCACGAAGAGCGGATCGCCAGGCGCGGTCGTGTGATACACGATCTGTCTGCCGTCATGGGACCAGGCGACTTCTGCGACGCCAGGAAGAAAATCGCGCAGCTCACCCTCCGCGGTCCCGGTGGCCATCAGCTTGATATCTTCAGAGTGCGATCCGTCGGAGCTGCGCGTCCACACGGTGACGAGGGCGCTGTCGGCCGAGAACCCGAAGGTGCGGATCGAGGGATTGACGAGCTCGATGCGGCCGCCACGGGTCAGATTGCGGTAGCCCCCGCTCCCGATCTGGGTCAGCCACGCATCCATATGCCCGTCGTGGTCTGCCAGGAAGGCTACCCATCGGCCGTCCGGTGATATTTCGGCCGCCTGCTCGATGCCCGGCCAATCTGTCAGTCGGGTGACGGTGGCGTTCGCCAGCGGATTGCGCCACGTCTCGCCGGCCGGGTGGCCAAATCTGAGCGCGGCGAAGACGAGCAACAGCACAGCGACGACGGTTGCGGCTAATGCAAATGGTCGCTTTACGATGCGTACAAAGCCCGTCGCCTGCATCTCGGGGTCGGCCGTTGCCTCGGAAACCGGTGGAACCCCCGTGGCTCGGTACGGCGAGTGCACGGGCGCTGGGCTCAAAAACGGCTCGGGTGCGCTATCACCCGAGTCCGGGAGCTTGCCGCGCCGACTTTCCCACCATGCATCGAGTTCCGAACGGAACGCGTAAACCGAACCCTGCTTGTCATGGACGTGCCGATGAACCGGCATACACTCGCGACGCTCCCAGCGCTGCACCGTCGTCACGTCACGATTGAAGTGCGCCGCAATCTTCTTCCAGGAGTCCAGCCGCCCCCCCTGCCCGGCCTTCAGCTGCGGGCGCACACCATCGGTGCGAGTGTCATTCATGGGATTTCACCCCATCAGGTCGAGGGCGATCCTTGCTGCGCTGTTTCATATCTGCTGCCTTGCGCGTTGGAGGGCATGAGAGCGCAGCGCGTCCGCCCTCGCGCATTGTAAGCCGGCAGGTCACGAGCAAGGTAAAGCGCGGCATTCGGCCGCACAGCACAGCATTCAGTCTCTCGCCCTTTGACAGCACCGGACCTCTGTCGCATACGTTTCCGGTGTGCCGGCATGTACGGCCTGGGCGGCCGCCTGGGGCAGAGACTTCGGCGCGCCACCACCGGTGGTGGCAAGGCTCGGAACGGGTGCAAACAAACGGAAACGGAGATTTCGCATGAAAAGCAAATGCTTGAGATGGACGGCGCGTGGCAGGCCGTTCATGGCACTGATGGCGCTCACGATGCTGGTAATTGGTCTCATGGGACTGCCGCGCGCCCACGCGGCAGATCAGTCCCGGCTACCGACAAGCTTCAGTGGCCTGCTCAACGACTACACCCCTCCCGCCCCAGCCGTGGCGGGCGGTCCGTATGAGATGCATGGCAAGTGGTCGCTGCACCTGAGCGGGCAACGAGGCACCGCGACTTTCTCGGCGGAGATGACGATGGAGACGGCCGACTTCGCCAATACGGACCCGAACCACGATCCTACAAAGCTCGGTCCTCATACACACCACATCAGCGTGACGGACGGCGTAATCCATAACGACCTGACAGACCCGATCAACTGGAAGACGCAGTGCCCGACGCTTAAACCCGCAGTCTCCGAGGGCTTCGTAGTCATTGGGACCGCATACGTCACTGGAAACGGGGGCAACCCGCCGTTCGGCAACCCGTCACCGGTCACGATCTGTATCCTCGGCGGGACGCAGAACCCGAGCGTCGCGGGTGCCCAGGCATTCGTCGAGTTCTCAAACTTCACGCTGACGTTCGGGATGGGATCACGTGCCAGCACTCATTTCGGAACGCAAGCGATCAATGGAATCGTCGCCAAGTGCGAAGGTCCGTGGAGCCACGAGTCGAGCGACTGCAAGATCGCGATCGTCGATTGACCGCAGTAGGCAACGTGATCGAGTCCTTGCCCCACGCGCCCCTGCTGCCGTGGCGGACCGTTCGGCGAGTAAAGTCCGCGCCTTGGAGTTGCCCTTGTACTTGGCGGCGATCGCATGGAAAGCCGGCCCGACAACCTTCTTGTCCTTGGCATGGCAGACCGCACGACCCGCCTTGGCCGCGGCACCTCAGGGGTCGCGGGAGCCCACGGCTGAATCACTCCAGATTACCGGCAGCGACCTCAGCACTACTGTGGCGCGAGGCAATCGTGCTGGCTCTTGCGAGTGACCCGGCTGGGGTGCACACCAACAGAGCTGCCCCGCGCTAGAAGCCGATCGCCAGCAGGCTCGCGACGGTTGCGACGGTGAGCACGAGGGCCGTGCCGTAACAGAGAAGCTTCGGGAAGGTGCCGGTGCGAATGCCGAGGTCATGCAGGCTGTGGTAGATGCGATGCACCGCGTGCCACGCGAACAGCGTGACGACCACGAGCAGGCACCCCTTGGCCCACCAGTGTTGGGCAAGAGCGAATGCGCGCGGGTAACTGAGAAGCTCCCGCTGGAGGGGCGAGCCCAGTGGTACCGCGATCCCAGTAATGAACACGAGCATCGGTCCGACAAGCGCCGCCAGCATGCCGCCGGCGCCGAACAGCAGCCAGAAGACGGGCGCATGGGAGCGCTTCACGACTGCCACCATCGCGCGAGCGCGAAGAGCGCGACCGAGGTGCACACGACTGCCACCCAGCCGCTCCTGGCGATCGCCGCGGGCGGAATGCGCCGGCCATGGAAGAACAACATCGGCAGCGTCTTCGGCATGATCTCAAACCAGGTCCAGGCATGGAACGCCATCGCGGCCAACAATACGACGTGCAACAGTACCGACCACGGCGAACGCAGCGCCGCCAGCCAACCATTCCATGCGGCCTCGCCCTGAGCGAGACGCCATACTCCCACCGCCAGGACGATCGCGTAGATGAGCACCGCAAGCGCGGTGGCCTCGCGCAGCATATAACGCCTGAAGAACGGGTCGCGCCGCCACCAGCCGCGCATCGACCGGATATAGGGCCGACGCGCACCGCCGCCGTCGATCATGGCGGTGCTCGCCGAGACGGCAACAGGCGCAGGAAGTAGTCCTTGGCGCTGTTGACCTTGTTCTGGTTCACGGCGTGCGCCGGGTCCACCTGCTTGGGACAGACGACGGAGCAATAGCCCACCGCCATGCAACTCCAGACGCCGTTCTCGGCGTTGACGACCGGCATTCGCACGGCACGGCCAGCGTCGCGCGAATCGGCATTGTAGCGGTGCAGCAGCGCGAGCACGCCAGGCCCCGTGAAGCCGGCATCGAGCCCGTATTCGGGGCAGGCGGCGTAGCACAACAGGCAGTTGATGCAGGCGCTGAACTGCTCGAATTGCGCGAGCTGCGCGGGGGTCTGCAGGTACTCACCTGCCGCGAGTGCACGCGGCTCCCTCGGAATGAGGTAGGGCTTGATGCCCTCGAGCTTCCTGACGAAGTCACCGATGCCGACGATAAGGTCGCGCTCAATCGGGAAGTGTGCAAGTGGCTCGATGCGCACCGGGCCAGGCATGAGGTCCCGCA
>Ga0335069_10004357_pt1 | contig 21038 bp, 19 predicted proteins | sample Lox_Sample_11_FD_206714 | JGI IMG/M metagenome (GOLD analysis project Ga0335069, IMG submission 206714) | Soil microbial communities from Loxahatchee National Wildlife Refuge, Florida, United States - Lox_Sample_1.1 | ecosystem: Environmental > Terrestrial > Soil > Wetlands | place: USA...
CGCGGCGCTCTCCGATCGGCCGCAGGTGAACGGTCGGGTCGTTCGGGACGGGGAGGCGGTCGAGGGAGTACTCCCGGGGCATGGTGAAGGCGACGGCCCAGGCCGTCCCGCGGCGCTCCTGGGCTACGGGCGCGGTCATGGCGATCCTGCTTCCGGGAGCCTGCTGCGAGACGGGCGCCGTCATGGCGATCCGCCGGCCGCCGTCGTTGGCGCCGAAGATGTAGCTCGCCAGCCGACGGAACCCGGCATTACCGGCGGCGCCCCAGTCTCCTTCCACGATGGTCTCGGCAACGATGACCGGTGCGTACTCCCGGATCTCGAAGTCTCCGTCGGCCACGATGACTCGAAACTTCGGCTCCTCCACCCCGGAAGCGGTTCCCGGAGCGGCGAGGGCCCAGACTGCCAGGAGGGCTCCGGTGACGGCCGGCTCTCTCATTGGCACTTCGCAAGTCCCCGGGACACGCCGGTCCCCGGCGTCATGACCAGGCCCGCGCGCTGGCGACGATCGCGGCGCTCACCGCCGCGGAGAGGGACGCGCCCCACGCCATGTCCACGAGGGCCGCAGAGACCGGGAAGTCCCTGAGCAGCGCGAGGCCCGTCAGGTCGAACGCCGCATACGCCGCGAGGCCGAAGAACGCGCCGTACCCGATCGCGCGCCCGACCGACTGGCGCTCCGCGGCCGGCGCCGCGACGAAGACGACCAGCGCCGCGACGTAAACGAGGTAGAACAGCACCGCCGGCAGCCACTGGACGTCGGGGCGCATGAGGTGGCCGATCTGCCGCTGGTAGAAGCCCTTCGCCACGACGCCGAGCCAGACCAGATCGATGGCGAAACACGACACCACGCCCACCGCGTACATCTTCAGGAAATCGAGCGCCGTCATGGCAACACCGCCTGGCCCTCCCGGGCCGGTCGAGATGGGAACCGCGCACCCATCACGCGCGCCGGGCCGTCCCGCCGGCCCGTCATGGCCTCGCGGCGGTCCGCCGCAGCCGGTAATGCCCCACGCCCCACTCGCGGCCGCCCCGGTAGCCGAACAGCTCCTCGCACGCGAGGAAGAAGAGCCGCCAGCGGTGGTACCAGAGGGCAGCGTCGGCGCCGTAGTGCGACCGCAATACGCGCTCGACCTCGCCGCGGCGCGCCTCCAGGTTCTCGCGCCACGCGGCCGCGGTCCGCTGGTAGTGGGTGCCGTCGATCCACCAGTCGGCCTCGACGCGCAGGCTCTCGGGCGCGGCTTCGGCGAGGAGGCCGTGGCTCGGCATGATGCCGCCGGTGAAGAAGTGCCGCCCCATCCAGTCGTCGCCTCCCTCGGTCTCGAACGTGTACGGGTGCGAGGCATGACAGAACACGTGGATGAAGAGCCGGCCGTCCTCGCGCAGCCAGCCCGCCGCTCGCTCGAGGAGCCGTCGCCAGTCCCGCATGTGCTCGAACATCTCGACGCTCACGATGCGATCGAACCGGCGCCCGGGTTCGAACGCGTTCATGTCGGCCGTGCGCACCTCGAGGTTGCGCAGGCCGCGCGATTCGATGAAGGCCCTCTGTGTCCTCGAGTTCGACACGGCCATGATCCGCGAGGCGGGATAGCGCCTGGCCATGGACGTCGACAGGGAACCCCATCCGCAGCCGAGCTCGAGGACGTCCTGTCCGTCCTGGAGCGCGGCCCGCTCGCCCGTGAGCGCGAGCATGGATTCCTCGGCCTCGTCGAGCGTGCGGACGCCCTCCGGCCAGATGGCGCTCGAGTACTTCATGTTCCGGCCCAGCACGAGCGCGAAGAACTCGCTCGGCACCTCGTAGTGTTGGGCGTTGGCCCGGTCAGTCGCCTCCGCGATCCGCGAGCCCGCGACCCGCGCGAGAAAGCGCTCCGCGCCGCCGTCCGCCTTCGCCTCGCGCAGGCGCTCCGCGCAGAGGGCCCGGATGGCCCGCCGCACGAGCGGCGTGGGAACGAGACCGCGCTCCGCCAGAGCCACGCCGGCGCTCATCGCTCGACCCTCCGCGGCCGCCAGGGGATGAACGCGCTCGTGCTCCGCTGGTAGGCCCGATAGGCGTCGCCGCGGCTCCGGAGCGCCTGGCGCTCGGTGTACGGAATGCCCGTGAGGCGAAAGAGAAACAGCAGCATCGCCGCGGGGCCGAGGAACGTCAGCGGCCGGGCGTGCCCGATCAGCACGTACGCCCACCAGTGCAGCCACTCGAAGAAGTAGTTCGGGTGCCGCGAGAACCGCCACAGCCCCGCGCGGCACACGCCGCCGCGGTTGGCGGGATCGGCCCGGAACCGCGCGAGCTGCCGGTCGGCGATCCCCTCGCCCAGGATGGCGGCGAGCCAGACCGCCGCGCCCGCGGCCGTCCAGGCGTCCGGCGGGCCACCGCGCATGGCCGCGACGAGCGGGATCACGAACAATGCCGCGACCGGCACCTGCGCGGCGTACAGGACGAGGAAGCGGCGCCCGGCGGCGGCGCCCCATCGCTCCCGCAGCGCGCGGTAACGTCCGTCTTCCGGCCGGCCCGCCAGCACGCGATCGCGCACGAGGTACACGCCGAGCCGGAGCGCCCAGATCGCGGCCAGGCCTGCCACGAGGAGCCGACGGGCGAGGTCGCCGTCCCCGACGAAGGCGGCGCCGGCGGCCCCTCCCGCCACGAGCACCGTCCATCCCGCATCGACGGTCGAGGCGTTGCGCGTCCGGAGCTGCACCGCCCAGAGGAGAAGCTGCAGAAGCAGTCCCGCCGCGGAGAAGAGGATGAGGGCGGTCACGCGGCCCGCTCCGCCGGCGCGGGCGGCACGGCCGCGACGGGGCGGCCCGCACCGGCCCCGGCGGCGTCCCGCGCGTACACCAGCTGCGCCGCCCCGATGGCGCGCTCCAGGAATCCTCCCTCGCAGTAGCAGAGGTAGAACTCCCAGAGCCGGACGAACCGGTCGTCGTAGCCGAGCTCCGCGATCGGGCCGCGACGGGCGAACAGGTTCTCGCGCCACCGCCGCAGCGTCTCCGCGTAGTGGAGGCCGATCTCGTCGGCCCGCACGGGCGCGAGGTCCGCGGCCGCCGCCGCGGCGGCCAGGACCGAGGGCGACGGGATGCCGCTTCCCGGAAAGATGTAGCGCTTGATGAAGTCCACCTCGCGCCGCGCCGCCTCGTAGCGGTCGTCGGGGATCGTGATCGTCTGGATCACGGCGCGCCCCCACGGTGCCAGCAGCCGCGCGCACTGCCGGTAGAACGTCTCGTACTGCTCGTGGCCGATCGCCTCGATCATCTCGATGGAGGCCAGCTTGTCGTACACGCCAGCGAGGTCGCGATAGTCCAGCCCGAGCAGCGTGATGCGGTCGCCGAGGCCGGATTCGTGGACGCGCTGCCGGGCCAACGACAGTTGCGCCGGCGAGATCGTCGTCGTCGTGACGCGGCAGCCGTACCGCGAAGCGGCGTGGATCGCGAAGCCGCCCCAGCCCGCGCCGATCTCGAGCAGGTGGTCGGACGGCCGCAGGTCGAGGAGCTGCGCGATGCGGTCGTACTTCGCCACCGACGCCTCGGCCAGCGTGGCATCGGGGCGCTCGAACAGCGCGCAGGAATACGTGAGGGTCTCGTCGAGAAACTGGGCGAAGAACGCGTTGCCCAGGTCGTAGTGCGCGCGGATGTTCCGGCGCGCCCCGCGGCGGGAGTTCGCGTGGAGCGCGTGCAGCAGCCGCCGCAGCAACCCGGTGAGCGAGGCGGCCCCCCCTTCCAGCCCGTCCAGGGCCTCGCGGTTGCGCAGCATCAGCCGGACCACGCCCGTCAGGTCGTCGCTCGACCACCAGCCCGCGGCATACGCCTCCCCCGCCCCGACCGCGCCGCCGAACGCGACGGATTCGTGGAACCGCGGGTCGTGCACGCAAATCGTCACCGGCTCCGCAGCGGGATCCCCGACGGAAACGACTCCGCCCGCCTCGCGCACGCGCAGGCGGCCGTGCTCGAGGCGCGACAGGCGCCTCAGGGTCGCGCGCCTAGCGAGTGCCGACAGCAGGGACATCGGATCTCCGGTGGGCCGGGTGTGGATGGAAGGGGACGCGGCGCAGCCACAGCCGCAAGGCCTGAGAGTAGATGCCGGCGAGGACGGACGCCGTCATCCAGGGATGGCGCGCCAGGCAGCCGGCGAGCACCGGTCCCGTCATCGGCGCGCGCCGCAGGAGCAGCGTGGCGTCGAACACGCGCTCCCCCCCGCGAAGGTTCGTCATGTGGACGTGGAGACGGTCGCCGGGCGTGTCGAAGCGCCAGGCGTAACGCTGGTCCATCGGCATGAACGGCGACACGTGGAACGCCTTGTCGAAGCGGGCTTCGTGCGCATCGCTCGCCGGATTCGCGCGCACGACGTAGGCGTGCCGCTCGCCCCAGGGCGTGTTCGTGATCTCGGCCACCATGGTCTGGAGTTGCGCGCCCGAGGGCTCGAAGCAGTAGTAGAAGCTGACCGGGTTCTGGACGAAGCCCCAGTACCTCAGGTGAGTCAACAGCCGGATCGGCCCGGAGGGGCGCTGCCCGGTGCGCTCGGCAACGAGGTCCCGCACGGCCTCCGCGAGCGGGACCGACGGGCTTCCGAGGTAGTCGGCGCGACGGAACCAGGCCGGAGCGAACCGACGGGCGGACCACAGCCAGCGTCCGTCGAAGACGGCCGGCAGCTCGTCCAGGTCCAGGTAGAGCATGAACATCCGGTATCGGAACTCGTGCCGCGCCGGCGTGAACCGGCGGTGCCGGATCGTTCCCCGGTACACCGCGCTGTTCACGCGGCCTCGCTCTCCGGGCGCGACGCGCGCGCGATCTCGCGCACCACCTCGAGCCCGCTCACCACGCCGTCCTCGTGAAAGCCGTTGCCCCAGTATGCCCCGGCGAAGTGCGTGCGATTCCGGCCGCTCACCTCGTCGCGCCGCGCGCGCGCCGCCACGCCGGACACCGTCGCCACGGGATGATGATAGGTCACCCGCCCGATCACGCGGGCCGGGTCGATCCGATCCGCCGCGTTCAGCGTCACGCAGAAAGTGTCCGGCGCGTCGAGCGACTGCAGCATGTTCATGTTGTACGTGACGGCGGCCGGCGCATCGGGCTCGCCGGTGATGCGGTAGTTCCAGGCGCCCCACGCCGCGCGGCGGCGCGGCAGCAGGCTGGCGTCGGTGTGCAGGACGACGTCGTTCGACTGGTACGGCAGCGCGCCGAGCACCTCGCGCTCGGCCGGCGACGGGTCCGCGAGCAGGGCGAGCGCCTGGTCGCTGTGACACGCGAGGACCACGCGGTCGAACCGCTCGCCGTCCACTTCCACGCGGTCCGCGAAGCGCTCCACGCGGCGGACGCGGTGCCGCGTCCGAATGCGGTCCGAGAGCGGCGCGATCAGCGCCTCCACGTAACGCGACGACCCCCCTTCCACCGTGCGCCATACGGGCCGATCGTCCACGCTGAGCATGCCGTGATTCTCGAAGAAGTCCACGAAGAACCGCGCCGGCATCTCCAGGACGCGGGCCGGAGGCAGCGACCAGATGGCGGATCCCATGGGCACGAGATACCAGTCGCGGAACGGCCCGGAGTAACCGCCGGCCGCGACCAGCGCGCCCAGCGTGAGGCCCGCGTCGCCGGCGCGCACGAGGCGCCGCGCCGACCGATTGAAGCGCAACACGTCGGCCAGCATCCTCAGGAACGACGGGCGCAGGACGTTGGCCGGCTGCGCGAAGAGTTGTCGGGCCGTCGAGCCGTTGTACTCGAGGTCGGCCCCGTCGTGGCGCACGCTGAAGCTCATCGTGCTCGGCCGCGTGCGGACCCCGAGCTCGTCCAGGAGCGCCATGAAATTCGGGTAGTTGCGCTCGTTGCAGACGATGAACCCCGAATCCACCTGATAGCGCCGCCCGCCGGACCGGACGCTCCAGGTATGCACGTGCCCGCCGACGCGGTCGTCCGCCTCGAAGACGGTCACCTCGTGGGACGGGTGCAGGCGGCGCGCGGCGACGAGCCCCGAGACGCCGCTGCCGACGATGGCGATCCGCATCATCAATCCTCCCGCCCTACCGGCACCGGGCACGGCCCCGGAGCACGCGACGCCGGGGCAACACCGCCGCGGTGCTGATGGGAACGCACGCGGGCGACCGCTTTCGACACGTCGCCTCCGTCATGCCTCATGCCGCGACTGACCCGCGTGGGTGCGAAGCAGGGCTCGCCAGTGGTCGAGGTCCCTCACCCTGATCAGCCCCCGCGCGTTCGAGAGCCGCGAGGCCCCCGCGCCGCCGACCAGCAGCGGGACGTGCCTCGGGAGCAGCGTGCGCAGGGCACGCAGCTCGGGGTCCACGTCGGCCGAGTCGGTCGCGACGCTCAGCGCCACGAGGCGCGCGTCTCCCTGCTCGGCTCCGGCCGCAATCTGCGCGGCCGGCAGATCGGACCCGAGCCAGGTGACGTGCCACCCGTCGTGGGCCGCCGCCGCCGCGGCGATCATCGCCCCCAGCGCGTGGGGCTCGCCGCGCGGCGTGGCGAGCACGACCCGAGGCGCGTCCCCCGGCAGCTCCAGCGCGCGTGCGAGCCCGCCGAGGGTCTGAACCAGCGTCGCCGACGCCGCGTGCTCCTGGGCGACCTCGATCCGCCCTTCGTGCCAGGCGTCGCCGATGTCCACCAGCAGCGGCCCAACCACCTCCTGGAGAAACGGGACGGCGCCCAGCGACAGGAGCGCCCGCCGCAGCAGCGACTCGAGGCGCTCGGGTGCGAGCTCCCGCACGGCCGCCATCGCCTGTTCCCGGTACGGGCCGGATCGCCCGGGGCGGGTGCTGGCGCGCTCCGCGTCCTCGGCCACCATCCGCCGCAGCTCCTCGGTGGACAAGGACGCCAGCGCGGCTACCGATCGGCCCGCGCCGGCGGCGTTGTGGACGAGGGTGAGCCGCTCGACGTCCGCGTCGGAATAGAGACGACTCCCGTCCCCGGCACGGGAGGGTCGAACGAGCGCATAGCGCCTTTCCCACGCCCGAAGCACGTCGGTGCTCAGTCCCGTCCGCGCGGTGACGACACCGATCGGGTGCCGGGCCGCGTCCACGGTTTTCGACGGTCTCATCGGCCGCAAGGCTATGGTCTTGTACATGATTTGTCAAGTCATTTGACTAAACAAAGACTAGACATCTGCTGAGATGGTTTCCGGGCATGATGAGAGGAATCGACTCCGTTTTCATGGGACGCGCAGTGCGCGCGCGGCGCGGACGCTCAGCCGTTGACGACTCTGTTCCTCAATCGAGGGCCAGCGGTCTGGCCACAGGCAGCGAGCATCGCCCTATTCCGGGCCGGAACCGCCGCCGAAACCCCCGAGCCCAACTCGTCGGTAGAGCCACTCGGTCGTCCGCTGTCGCCGACCCCCACTCGGGAGCTTCCGGAGCCAAAAGTCGCGCATGCGAATTGCTTCGGGAGCGCCAACTTCGTCAGGCCGGACGCGACGCCAAGCGCAGACGCGCTCTTCTCCCACCCGAACCGGAGCGTCGCGTCCGCCAGACCCTCCCCTTTCCACCCGCGGCCGCGGGAGCAGCGGCCGGGTGAGGAGGCGAGCCGTCATTTGGCGGCGTAATCGATTGGCGCGCTACGACCAATGACGACCGAATCGTTCGGGCCGACACGCTCCATCACGCAAAACCACACCCTGGGAGGCTTCGCGAGCCTGGCATTGGTCCACACACGAGCGAGCGGATACGTGACGACGACCGATCCTTTCGCCGCCGTCAGGATCGGGTGATCCGCCAACCGACGGTCACTCTCGCTCTCGACCGCGACGCCGTTCGTCCCCTCGAACTGTGTCAACAAGTAGTAGGTGTCGCCCTTCAGTTTGAACTTCTCGATCGTGAACTGGACCGTGGCTTCGATCACCGACGACTGCTGGAGCTCCGAGCCCGCCGGCGGGGTGATCGCGATGACCGCGACTTCGGCGGTCGACGCGTCCTGGGCGCCCGAGCCGCCCGTGGCGCAGGCCGTCAGCGCAGCGATGACCCCGAATACCAGCAATCTCACGTCGTCCCCTCTTTCCGATCTCACGACCGGGCGTCATCCGTCGATGGAGTGCCCGGTGGCTTCCCTGATGGCCGGAATGATACGCCCGGCCTTCGTGGTCCTTCCGCGTCGAGAGCTCAGTTCTTCTCGAGCAGCGCCGTCCAGTGAACGAAGAGGTCGAACGGCGGCGAGCCCAGGTCGGCGGTCAGGCTGGTGACGAGGAACCGCTGCCCGTCGGACGACACGTCGTAGACCGATCCTCCTCCCGGATGAATCGCGAAGAGGGGAACCGGCGTGCCGGCGTGGAACGTCGCCTCCGCGGTGACGGGAACGCCATGATCTTGAAGTCCAGGCTCAGGAAGTACTGTTCCTTTCCGTCCCTTCGCCAATTCGGCACGCCGCCGCCGCCGGTCGAGACCTGCCAGGCTCCGGACCCCGAGGGAAACGGGCGCACTCCGGCGACGACGACAGGTGCGGCGGCAGGACCTTGACCGCCACGTCGCGGCCCAGGCGCGTGTCCCGCGCCCGATAGACCTCGCCCATGCCTCCCGCGCCGAGGGGCGACACCACCTCGTAGGGGCCGAGCCGCGCGCCGACGCTGAGAGTCATGGGGTGAACGTGGAGCGGATTGTAGCGCCGACACGATGACGTCCTGCCGGGGCGCCCGGCTGCGAAGCCCGGTTCATCGCGAATTCAGCGTTGGCCGGGGCCGTCCGACCTTATAGGCTCCTGGCTCCTGGCACTCACGATTTCCGCCGGGACGGGAGGTCCGACCCATGAACGCATCGAGACGCTGGCACTCGGTTCCCGCGGTCGCGGCGACGGTCTTCCTTCTCGGCGCCGCGGCGGGACGGGCGGAGGGCTCGAAGATCCCGACGTTCGCGGCGACCACCCAGGCGCCGACGGCCTACGGCCTCGGGGACTACACGGTGACCACGATTTCCGCCACGTCGTTCACGGCCGACAACACGAACTACTTCACGACGCTCTGCTGCCTCTCCCGCGGCTTCAACAACGGCGACGGCGAGTTCTACTCGAACGTCGACGTGCCCGCCGGCGCCGTGATCGACTACATCGGGCTCGAGAGCTATTCGACGTGCGCGGGGGTCGCCGGCGTCGAGCTCTGGGAAGTGACGCACGGCTTCACGAGCGGGATCGCGACTTTCTCGAGCACGTCGCACGGCTACGCCACCGATTACAACGCGAGCCCCATCGGGTACTTGAACGTCCAGAACAACGGAAAGGCGCTCGTCGCTCAGGTCGAGCTGAGCTCGGCCTGCGCGAACTATCCGGCATTCACGTGGGTCGAGATCTGGTGGCGGCGGACGGTCAGCACGGCGCCGGGCTCGCCGACCTTCAACGACGTGCCGGCGAACGACCCGGCTTTCCAGTTCATCGAGGCGCTGGCCGCCTCCGGGGTCACCGGGGGCTGCGGCGGCGGAAATTACTGCCCGGACAATCCGGTGACGCGCCGCCAGATGGCCGTCTTCCTGGCCAAGGCGCTGGGGCTGCACTGGCCGCACTGAGCCTCGCTTCCCGCGGCGCTCGCTGCGACCTCCTGCGATAAAGTCTCTCCCTCGACCGAGGAGACCACTTGCTCGGAACAACCGTCTCTCACTATCGGGTCGTGCGCGAGCTCGGCTCGGGCGGCATGGGCGTCGTTTACGAGGCGGAGGACACGCGCCTGCGCCGCAACGTCGCCCTGAAGTTTCTCTCGGTGGCGCTGGCGCAGGACGCGCCGATGCTCGAGCGCTTCGAGCGTGAAGCGCGAGCGGCCTCGGCCCTGAGCCATCCCGGCATCTGCACCGTGCACGCCATCGAGCAGGACGCCGGTCGGTCCTTCATCGTGATGGAGCTCGTCGAGGGCGAGTCCCTCGCGACGCGCCTCGCCGGCAACCCGATGGAGATCGGGCAGCTCCTGGATCTCGGGGTCCAGATGGCCGACGCGCTCGAGGCGGCGCACGCCAAGGGCATCGTGCACCGCGACCTCAAGCCCATGAACATGATGGTGACGCCGCGCGGCCAGGTGAAGATCCTCGATTTCGGCCTGGCGAAGTTCGAGCACAACGAGGCGAGCGCCCAGACCGGTCTCCCGACGGCGCCGCCGCGCGCGGACCTCACGGCCGCGGGCACGGTGTTCGGCACGGTCCACTACATGTCTCCCGAGCAGGCCCGGGGCCTGGCGACCGACGCGCGCACCGACCTCTTCTCGCTCGGCGCGATCCTCTACCAGATGGCGACCGGCGACCGCGCGTTCGAAGGCGATACCCAGGCCGTGGTCTTCGACGCGATCCTGAACCGCGATCCGCGGCCGCTCGAAGAGGCCAACCCCGCGATGCCCCCGGCTCTCGAGCCGATCCTCGAGAAGGCGCTCGAAAAGGACCGGAGCCTCCGCTATCAGACCGCGACGGAGCTGAAGACGGACCTCCTGCGCCTGCGGCGCAAGCTCGAAGGCGGCCGTTCGGGACCGGCCTCGGTCTCCGACTCAAGGGCGCCGGCGCAGCGCGCGGAGCGCTCGATCGCCGTCCTCTACTTCGAGAACCTGTCCGGAGTGAAGGAAGACGAGTACCTGCGGGACGGCATCACCGAGGACATCCTCACCGACCTCTCGAAGATCAAGGGCCTGAACGTCTTTCCGCGCACGACGATGCTCTCGTTCCGCGACCAGAAGGCCTCCGCCGCCGACGTCAGCCGGCAGCTCCGGGCCGACTACGCGCTCGAGGGGAGCCTGCGCCGCGCGGGGAACCGCCTGAGGATCAACGCCCAGCTCGTCGACGCGGCGAGCGGCTTCCCCGTCTGGTCGGAGCGCTACGACCGCGAGATGTCCGACATCTTCGCGGTCCAGGACGAGATCGCGCACAAGATCGCCGAGGCGCTGCGCATCAAGCTGACGCCGCAGGAGCAGGCCGAGCTCGCCGCCAAGCCGACGGAAAACCTCCAGGCCTACGACCTGTACCTGCGCGGCCGCAGCTACGCGCGCCGCCGCACGACGCGCGACATGGATTTCGCCCTCCAGATGTTCGAGAACGCCGTCACGCTGGATCCGAACTTCGCCCTGGCGTGGGCGGCCATCGCCAACGGCTGCGCCCACGCGCAGTACTGGTCAGGTCCCGGGGGCACGTACATGGAGCGCGCGCAGTCGGCGTCGCTCCGCGCGGTGGCGCTCGCGCCCGACATCCCCGAGGTGCTCGTCTCCCAGGGCTGGATCCTGTACGCCGGCGGCCGATACGACGATGCCGTCCGTCTGACGCGCGCCGCGATCTCCCGCAAGCGCGACTGCGAGGGCGCGTACTACCTGTTGCTGCGGGCGCTCTTCGCCTCCGGCAAGTACGAGGAGCTCGCCGCGCTCGCCGAGGAAGCGATCGCCGCCGCCGGCACCGACTACAACGTCTACATTCCGATCATGAACGCCCTCGGCGCGCTGGGAAGAGAAGACGCGCGGCGCGACGTGCGCCGGCGCCTCATTCAGACTTTCGAGAGTCACCTGCGCGAGGTCCCCGAGGACGCGCGCGCCCGGATCCTCTCCGCGGGCATGTACGCGCAGGAAGGCCGCATCGAGGACGCGGTCCGCGAGACGAACCTCGCGATGACGCTCCGCCCGAACGAGGCCACGGTCCTCTACAACGCCGCCTGCTGTTTCGCCACGCTCGACCGGCGCGCCGAGGCGCTCGACGCGCTGCGAAAGGCCTGGGAAGCCGGGTACAAGGACGCCGAGTGGACGCGCCGCGATCCCGATCTCGCCTCGCTCCACGGCGAGCCCGAGTTCGACAAGCTCTATCCCGCGCCGAAGGAAGACAGCTAGCCGGAGACGGAGCCGGAGACGGAGACGGGGAATTCGAGGAAGAGGTCACCCCCCGAAAAGGGACCGGCCCCCGCTCTGACGACGTTCCTCCGGCTGATATGCTGAATTCCGGATAAATCGATGGCCTCGTCGACCGGCGCCCGGCGCTTCACAAGCGTCACACGAGCCCTTTTGCTGCTGGCCGGCATCGGCCTGGCGTTCCTGCTCATCTGGAAGACGGGCTGGACGGCCGTCGAGGCCAACCTCGCTTCGATCGGGTGGTGGTTCGTCGGGCTGACGGCTCTCTATCTGCTCGCCGAAATCGCTTTTACCCTCGGCTGGCGGGCCGTGATGGAGCCGCGGCCTCCCCTGTCGAGCCTTCCGGACCTGCTCCGCATCTACCTCGCGGGCAACACGCTGAACTATCTCGCGCCGGGCAGCGTCGCCGGCGAGCCCGTGCGCGCCAACATGCTGCGGGACCGCCTGGAGACTTCGCGCGCGATCGCGTCGGTGACGATCTTCAAGCACGCGCATCTGCTCTCCCAGGCTCTCTACGTCGCGCTCGGCCTCGGCGTCGCGGTCGTCTACTTCGAGCTTTCCGCCGCCGTGCGCTGGACGGCCCTCGGCGGCGTTTTCGTCCTGTGCGCCCTGCTCGTGCTGATGACGTGGGGCCTTCGCAAGGGAAGCTTTGCGCCGATTCTCTCGGGACTGTCGCGGCTCTCGTTGCTTCGGGAGCGCCTGGCCCGCTATCGCGAGAATGCCGAGGAGCTCGATCGCGTGATCCGGCGCTTTTACGTCGACCGCCGCCGGCACTTCTTCGAGGCCGCGGCCTGGTGCTTCGTCGGCTGGTGCGGCGGCCTGCTCGAGACCTACATCGTGCTCCGTCTTCTCGCGCCCGGCCGGGGCTGGGAGACGGCCTTCGCCGCCGAGTCGCTGGCGATGCTGCTCAACAACATGTTTCTCTTCGTCCCGGCTCGCGCGGGAACGGCGGAGGGAATCCGCACCGGCGTCTTCGTCCTGCTCGGCCTGCCGGCATCGACCGGCCTCGCTTACGGCCTGATCCGGCGCGGGCGGGAGTTGCTGTGGGTGGCCGGCGGGCTCGCGTTCCTGGGAGGCCCCCGCCGCGGCCGGGAAGCGTCCAGCATCCCCTCCACCGCCCGGCTCGCCGGCTCGGGGAGCCGCCGGTGACGGCACCGCTCGCCGGGGTGCGCGCGCTCCTCTTCGACTTCGGCGGCACGCTCGACGCGGAAGGCTTGCCCTGGAAAGAGCGGTTCCTTCGGATCTCTCTCGAGGAGGGCCTCGAGGCGCCGGCGGCCGAATTCGACCGGGCATTCTACGGAGCCACCGATTCCCTCGAGGGAACGATCCCGAGGAGCGCGGGCCTGCGCGAGACCGTGGATCGCGTCGCTTCCGGGATGGCGTCGCGTCTGGCGCGCGATCCGGAGCTGCTTCGACGCATCGGCGACCGCTTCGCCGAGGACTCTCGACGTCACCTCGCGGCGAGCGCCGCGCTCTTCTCGCGTTTGAGTCAGCGGTACCGCCTCGGGATCGTTTCGAACTTCTACGGCAACATCGGCGCGGTCTGCGAGGAGGCCGGGCTCTCACCCTTCCTCGGCGCCGCGGTCGACTCGACGATCGTGGGCTGCAAGAAGCCGGATCCGCGCATCTTCCAGGCGGCGCTCGACGGCCTCGGCGTTTCGAGCGGCGAGACCGTCTTCGTGGGCGACTCGCTGCGCCGGGACATGGCCGGGGCCCGCGCGATGGGGATGCGCCACGTCTGGCTCCGCGCCGGCAGCGAAGACGCCCCCTGCTGCCCGGGAGACGCGGTCATCGCCCGGCTCGCCGAGCTGGAGGACTTCGCGCCGTGAGCGTCGGGACCGCGGCGCCGACCGTCTGCTGGGGAGTCTTTCGGGAAACCGAGCATTCGCCCGGGCGCGTCGACGACGACGCGGCGATCCTGCGAGAGACAGGAAAGCGGCTCGAGGAGATCGCGGACGTCACGGTCCGCTTCCTCGACCCGGGGTCGATCTCGGAGCCGGGAGGCGCTTTGCCGTCGCTCATCGTCGCGATGTGCGAGGCAGAGGCGGCCCTGCAGGCGCTCCACGCCTGGGAGCGCCGCGGGGTCGGCGTCGTCAACGGCACGGCGTCGGTCTCGAGCGCCCATCGCGAGAGAGCCGCGGCGCTGCTCGAGGGCGTCGTGCCCGTGCCGGAGGGCCTCGTGGTCGACGGCGCGGCGCCTCTCCCCCGCGGGCCCCGCGAGGACGCGCTTTACGCGGCCTGCTGGGTCAAGCAGGCCACGGGCCACAAGACGAGCGACGGATCGGTCGCGTTCGCGAGCGGCACAAAGGCGGTGCGTGCCGCTCTCGACCGGCTGCGAAGCCGCGGCGTTCCGCGCGCTCTCGTCCAGCGGCACGTCGAAGGCGACTGGGTGAAGTTCTACGGCGTCGGAGGCGGCCCGAAAGACCCCTCCCTCGACGGCGGCGCGACGTGGTTCGAGTGGTTCTACCCGAAGGAACGTCCTGTGGCGGGGCACCCGTTCGAAGCCGGCGCGCTCCGCGCCGTCGCACGCCGCAGCGCCGGCCTTCTCGGGCTCGAGGTCTGGGGCGGCGACGCCATCGTCACGGCTGCCGGCGAAATCCTCGTCATCGACGTCAACTCCTTCCCGAGCTTTGCCCTGTACCGCGAGGAGGCGGCCCGGCGGATCGCCGCGCATCTCGGCGCCCGGCTCAGGCAGCGGACGCGGGTGGCCGTGTGAGCGCGGCCGATCGGAGGGGCGCGATCCTGATTCTCGCGGCCTCGAAGGCGACCGCGCCGGGAACCGAGGAGACGGCGCTGCTCGGATTGCCGCTCCTGCGCCGCACGGCGCTCGCGGCCGCGCGCGCCGGCTTCGACGCCGTCTACGTGCTCGCCGACGAGAACCCGCCGCGGCGCTCCATTCTCGACAGCACCATCGCGACCGTCCTCACCCCCGGCGCGCCGGCGCCGGCCCTTTCGCCCGGCCGCGTGGTCCTGCTGCCAAGCACCGTGGTCGCGAGCCCCGTCTGGCTCCGAAGCGTCCGGCTGGCGCCGGTCGAGGAAGGGCGTGTCTGCCGCCTGGGAGACGGAGCCGTCGTCGACACGCCCGACCCGTCGCCGCTCGCCGCCGCCCTCGCCGGAAGACGCGACATCGCCGACGTGCTCGACGCGTGGACCCGCGCGCTGCCGCCCGGAGGCGCCGCCACGGGCGCCGCCCCCCCGTTTCTCCTGAAGACGCGAGAGGATTCCGACGCCGCGGAGAGGTTGCTGCTGAAGGACCTCGTCAAGACCGAGGACGGCTTGCTGACCCGGCTCATCAGCCGACGGATCTCGCTCGCCGTGACGCGGAGGCTGGCGCGCACCGCGATCACGCCCAACGCCATGACCTTCTTCTGCCTCGCGCTCGGCCTCGCGGCGGCCTGGTGCTTCGGCTCACCGACGGCGCCGGGCCAGCTCGCCGGCGGCATCCTCTTTCTGACGCACTCGATTCTCGACGGCTGCGACGGAGAGCTCGCGCGCCTCAAGTTCAAGGAATCGCGCTCCGGAGGCCTTCTCGACTTCTGGGCGGACAACGTCGTCCACGTCGCCGTCTTCGCCGCCTTCGCGCACGCCTGGAGCGCCGCGGTCGACGACGACTGGCCCTGGCGGCTCGGCGCCCTGGCCGTCGCCGGCACGATTCTGAGCGCGACGCTCGTCTGGCTCCACGCGATGCGGCCGCGGCCGGACGACGGGCCGCTCCTGAAGACGGTGTCGCCGGCCCGCCGTTCGCGGCTCACCGCGGTCCTCGACGAAGTGGCCCGCCGCGATTTCATCTACCTCGTGATGCTTCTGGCCGTCTTCGGAAGAGCCTACTGGTTCCTGGCCGCGGCGGCCGTCGGGACACCCCTGTTCCTCCTGGTGCTGGCGATCCTCATGCTCGGCCAGAGCCGCCGGCCCGCCGCGGTCGAGAGCGTCGCGTACCGCTGACGCCCCGCGCGCCGCCGGCTCGTCAGTAGTAGTGGTAGGGCGCGCTCGGCCCGTACCACTTGTGGTTCTTGAAGTTGTAGTACGTGCCGACCTGCGTGTAAGGAATCCGAAAGAAGTTGAAGAAGGCATACAGGCCCTGGCCCCACCACTTGTCCCGGGGAACCTTGAGATCGTCGAGGATCGCGGGGAAGTTGATGCCGAGCTCCACGCCGACCGACTGGTACCGGGAAGGCAGCGGCGGTTCGTAGCCGAAGCCTTTCGTGAAGAACGCAAAGGACGTCAGGAAGTACTTCGCGAACCCGGGCCGCCCGCCCAGGCGCGCGATCGCGCCCCCGAGCTTCAGGTCCACGACGTAGATCTCGTTGGAGTACGTGTCCCCGAGCGAGGCCTGGCTCGAGCCGATCGCCGCCGGGGGAATGTCCGTGTCCGCGGGACCGAGGCGCAGGCCGAGCGTGTCCTGGAGGCAGAACCGTTGGATGAGCAGGCCGGAGAGGTCGCCGAGAAAATCGGCCGTCAGGTCCTGCCAGGACCACCCGTACACGGTGACGGCGTCGCCCGTCTCGACGAAGATCCCCGCCGTGAGCGTCGTCGCAAACGCGAGCCAGAACGACTGGTCGACGGTGTGCCCGTCCTGGATGTAGATGTCGTAGAGCAGGCGCGAGACGCCGCTCGAAACCGTGAAGTGCGAGGCCTTGTCCGCGCCGCCCGCGTAAGTGTCGTACTGGAAGAACTTTTCGTCCGTGAACTGCCAGGAGTTGGTCCCGTACTTGATCGGCGCGCCGATGCCCTGCCCCACGCCGCCGAGGAGCACTGCCGCGGTCCAGAGCGTCGTCGTCGTCGTGAAGAGTTTCTTCGCGGGAGGGTTGTGCGTGGGGGGCGGGCAGGGCGGAGGCGTTTCCGGGGGCGGCGGAGGCTGCTGGCTCTCCGGGTCGAGATCCTGCCAACCGAAAGCCCGCCCGCCCTCGCTCCAGGGGTAGCTCGCTTCGAGGTCCACGAGTCCCGCGGACTCGCCGAAGCCCGCGAACGCGGCCGGACGCGGCCGCGCTGCCGCCTCGGGAAAGAGGTGGAACGTGTCGGCCCTGGCCTCGGCCCCGAACGCGGCGACGGCGCCGACGAGCAGCGCCGCTCCAACGCGCCGCGCTTGGAGGGCAGCGGCGATGCCCCGAGTTGTTTCGAAGTTCACGCGCCGTCGAAATTCGACGACGCATTATCTCCGAATGGCCGTGTTCGGCCAGCGCCCGCTTTGGGCGCCAGACCCGGCATCGGCCGTGCCGTGGAAGGGCGCCACGTCGAGCGCCTGGCCGTTTTCGAGGACTTCGAAATCGCAGGCGTCCACGGGATCGCGCGCGATCAGCGCCCGCAGAGTCTCGACGGCCTCGCCCTCGGCTTCGTCTCCGTTCGGGAACGTTCCGAAGTGCATCGGAACGGTCGTCGAGGCGCCCAGGACGCGCTGCACGCGGATCGCGTCGGCCGGACCGAGATGGTGCTCGTGCATGTACCAGACCGGCTTGAATCCGCCAATCGGCAGAAGCGCCAGCCGGATTCGCGGAAACTGCTCGCGGATGCTCGCAAAGTGCGATCCCCATCCCGTGTCGCCCGCGAAGTAGATCTCGCCCGAAGGGCCGGAAAGGACGAATCCGCACCAGAGTCGCCGGTCGCCATCGAACAAGCCGCGGCCGGAATGATGCCGCGCGGGCACGGCCGTCAGCGTCACCCCGGCGGCAAGGTCGGCCTGCTGCCACCAATCGAGGTCGATGCCCCCCGGGACCCCGTGACGCGCCAGGAAGGCGCCGTCGCCGAGCCCGCCGTAGATCGCGGGGTGCCACGCCTCGACAAGCCGGCGCAGGGTGGGCAGATCCATGTGGTCCTGGTGATCGTGGCTGATCAGCACCGCGTCGATCGGCGGGAGATCCTCGAGGCGCAGCCCCGGCGGACGCCGGCGGTGCACGCCGACGATCTCGACGGAGCGCTCGGCCCAGGTCGGGTCGGTCAGCACGTTGAGTCCGTCGACCTGAATCAGGAACGTCGAGTGATTGACGAAGGTCACCCGCAGGTCGCCTCCCTCGACGCGCTTCGGGGGCGGTGGGCCGGGCGGCATCGGGGTGAAGTCGCTCCAAGGCCCGCGACGGGAAGTCAGTGTGCGCTTGACCCAGTCCCCGAAATTGAGGCTCAACGGCTCGGGCTGCTCGAAACGCCCATCGACCAGGCGGCAACGCGGCAAGGGGCCCTGGCCATCCCGGTCCGCGGGCGCCGCGGCGGCGGCCGCCGCGACGACCACGAGGGCGGCGGCAAAGGCTCGGAGGCGATGGGCGACTGTCATCCGTGGGCTCCGCCGGGCGCGGGGGGATCCGTTCTCGGGACCCGACCGTCGGTCAAAAACCGAGAGAGACACGGGTCCATTCCTTCGGGAGCCCGCCGGCCGCCCTCCGGGCTCCGGAACCGGGGTTTTGCCCCGACGCCCGGAATGCGATAAAAAGCATTGAGAAAAAGCGAAATATGACCGAGCCTCAGGCGCCGAGCGGCGATTTCTCCCAGCCGGCCAAGCCGATTCCGCACGGCTGGCGTGCTCGGCGCATTCTCCAGGACCACCCCGACGTGCGCCGGCTGATCGGGCGCAACGTCGCCACCTTCTGGATCACGGTCGGGATCGTCGTCTTCCAGGTCGCGATCGGGTGGCTTCTGCGGGGCAGCCCCTGGTGGCTCGTCGTCGGCGCGGGCATGACGGTGGGAGCGCTCGCCGATCACGCCCTGTGGGTGATCATCCACGAGTACACGCACAATCTCGTGTTTCGGTCGCCAAAGGCGAACACCCTGGCGGGAATGCTCGCCAACTTCCCGATCGTCGTCCCGGGGGGCTCCGTCTTCTTCCAGCGGTACCACATGAAGCACCACGCCTACCTCGGGGTCTACGACCACGACGCCGACGTCCCGAACCGGTGGGAGGCGAAGCTCGTCGGCAACTCGACGTGGCGCAAGGCGGTCTGGCTGCTGCTCTTCCCCGCGGTCCAGCTCACGCGGCCGCCGCGCCTGAAAGAGCTCCGGCCGATCGACCACTGGGTCGTCATCAACTTCATCGTCCAGATGGCCTTCAACGTGGCCATCTGGGTGCTGATCGGCCCCGCCGCTCTCGGCTACCTCTTCGCGTCGTTCTGGTTCTCGATCGGCGGCGCCCCGCTCGGAGCTCGCTGGATCCAGGAGCACTACGGGATCTTCCCGGGTCAGGAAACCAACGACTACTACGGCTTCCTCAACCGCGTGCAGCTGAACATCGGGTACCACAACGAGCACCACGACTTCCCCTCGGTGCCGTGGAACCGCCTGCCCGACGTCAAGCGGATGGCGCCCGAGGCGTACGACATGCCGTATCACCCGTCCTGGACGAAGCTCGCGTGGCGCTTCGTCACCGACCCGAAGATCTCGCTCTACTCTCGGAGCGTCAGGGCCGACCGCGGCGACTTCCGGCTCGCCGAGGAGCTGCCCGAAGGCGCCAAGCCCGGCAGCGGCGCCACACCCGAGTTCGGTCCGGTCCAGGGCTGATCCGGGTACCGCCCGCGCGCGGGACTCCTCACCGGGGCGCCGGCGCGACCGCGCAGGGCGGCTCCGACCCCAGAACCGCCTTCGAGAGGTCGCCGCGGAGCAGCAGCAGGCCGACGCGTTCCTGGAACGCGGCCAGGGCCGTTTTGGCCGCGTCTTCGTCGGCATCGGCCGTCTCGATTCTCTTCTCGTCGACCCGGGACGCCTCGCCGCGCCCTTCCCGCGCGAGCGTTTCGGCAGCGGTCAGGTCCTGCTCCGCGATTCCCTGGGCGCGGCGGGACAAGCTGTGCTCGGCGTCCGCGCGTGCGACCGCCGCCTCGACGCGCCGGACCTGGACCTCGAGGTCCGATTCGCGCGCCTCGCGTTCGGCCTGCGCGCGCAGAACGCTCGCCCTCGCCCGCGCCTCCGTGTCGTCGATGCGGCCGCCGGCCCAGACCGGGATCGCGAGCGAGATGCCGACCGAGAAGTCGTTCTCGTTGAAGCTGTTGTAGTACTTCGCGTAATACGACGGAAGCCGCTGGTACTGGACCGAGGCCTCGACGATCGGCCAGCGCCTCGACGAGAGCTTGGCGGAGCGCCCGAGCAGTTCGACCTGGCGCCCGAGCGACTTCAACTCCGGGTCGGCGGCGCGCGCCGCCGCGAGGTTGTCGGTGGACGAGACGTCGACCAGGGCCGCTTCCGTATCGCCCGTCAAGCGCAGCGGCGCGCTGGCCGGCCAGCCGATCAGCCGCTTCAGCTCCAGCCCGTCCAGGTCCCGGTCGGATTCGGCATTGAGGAGCTTCTGCTTCGCCCGCGCGGCCTGAAGCCGGGCACGTTCGACGTCGATCGACGTCGAGCGGCCCGCCTCGAAGAGTGCCAGCGTCCGCTGCAGCGACGCGTCGGAAGCCGTCAGGCCCTTACGGGCGGCCTCGGCCCGAAGTTCGTCCGTCCAGTTCCTCGCGTAGGCAATCACGGTCGACCGCACCGTCTCGGCGCAGCCGCTCTCGACGGCGCCCTCGAGCTCCGCCGCCTTCGCCTGGGCCTGGAGGGCGTCGTTGCTCTTCCAGGGATCCCAGATCGTCTGCCGCACGGCGATCGCCCCGTAGGCGGGAACGCTTCCGGCCACGAGCGTGGGCAGACTCGAGGAGTATCCGGGGGTCGTGGACACCCAGACCGACGGATGGAGGGCGTCGGCCGCAATCCGTGCCGAGGCGCTTCCCTCCTCGCGGGCCGCCCGCGTGGCGGCCAGCTGCGGCGCTCTCTCGAGCGCGAGCTCGGCCGCGCGCCGCAGCGTCAGCGGCGCGACTTCCGGCGACGGAGGCGTCTGACCGGAAGACGCGGCCGCCGCCCCCAGAGCCAGGAGCAGCGAGACCCAGTGACGAAGACGCGAACCGATCCGATCATTCATGGTGCAAGGCCTCCGATGGATTCAGCAGTGAAGCGCGGTAGGCCGGAACGGCGCCGAAGACCACGGCCACCGCGCACGAAAACAGAAAAGCGATCGCCGCCGAGGCGATCGACACCTGAATCTCGACGCCCTTGACGAACACGCTCGCCAGGTAGGGAACGCCGAGGCCGAGGACGACGCCGAGCGCCGATCCGGCGATCCCGAGCGACAGCGCCTCGAAGAGAAACTGCCCGAGGATGTCCTTCCGGCGGGCGCCGACCGACATGCGGACCCCGATCTCGCGCGTGCGCTGCTCGACCGAGGCGAGCAGGATGTTCATGATCCCCACGCCGCCGACGACGACGGAGACGGCCGCGGCCAGGATGAACACGACGATCAGGGCGACCGAGATCACCCGGGCGAGGC
>Ga0335069_10004358_pt1 | contig 21037 bp, 19 predicted proteins | sample Lox_Sample_11_FD_206714 | JGI IMG/M metagenome (GOLD analysis project Ga0335069, IMG submission 206714) | Soil microbial communities from Loxahatchee National Wildlife Refuge, Florida, United States - Lox_Sample_1.1 | ecosystem: Environmental > Terrestrial > Soil > Wetlands | place: USA...
TCGGACGGGAAGTGGTTGCCCGTGACGGTGGCGGCGAGCGTCCGGTCGGAGACCCATGGCGTCGCGGCGGTGCTCTGCATCCGAGGCGCTCGCGAGCGCGAGCGCGTCGAGGCGGAGCTGCGGCGCGCCAACGACGAGCTCGAGCACTGCATCACGTCACTCGCGCACGATCTTCGCTCCCCGCTGGTCGCGCTGCTCGGATTCTCGAGGTTGTTGCGCCAGGAGTACGGCGAGGCGATCGGGGAGACCGGGCGCCACTTCGTCGATCGCATCGAAGAAGCCGGACGCACGATCGAGGGCCTCGTGCACCACGTGCTCGAGCTCTCGCGGGTGGGACAGCCCGGCGAACGCTCCGAGTGGGTGGATCCGCGTGAAGTCCTGTCGCAGCTACGGGCCGAGCTGAAGCCGAGGCTCGAGGAGGCCGGCATCGAGCTGGCGCTGCCGGAGCCCGCGCCGCCGCTGCTCTTGTGCGACCGCACTCGCCTCTACCAGCTCTTCTCGAACCTGATCGGCAATGCGATCCAGCACATGGGGTCGCCCGCGCACCCGCGCATCGAAGTGCGCGTGTCGGAAGAGGTCGACGCGCACGTGATCTCGGTGCGCGACAACGGCCGTGGCATCGATCCCGCCCACGTCGGCCGCATCTTCGAGCCGTTCCAGAGCTTCGCCATCTCTCCCCGCTCGCGCGGAGCGGGCATGGGGCTCGCGATCGTGAAGAAGATCGTCGAGAAGCGAGGTGGCGAGATCTCCGTCGAGAGCGAGCTCGGCAAGGGCACCACGTTCCGGATCCGACTGCCTCGTCGCTAGCCGGAAGCCCCGTCGCGGCACCGCGCGAATCGCTTGCCGCGAAGGGAGCGCTCGCTAGTCTGCGCGCCGCCCGATGATTGGCGGCGAGCTCTTCAAGATCTTCGGCCTGAGCATCAGCCCGTTCGGCGTCACCATGGCGCTGGCCTTCCTGGTGGGCTCCTGGATCACGGCCATCCGGATGCGAGAAGAGGGGCTGGATCCCGAGCTGGCGACGACGCTCCTGGTCTACGTGATGCTCGGCGGCATCGCGGGGTCGAAGATCTACTACGCGGTCGACACGTATCTGCGCACCCACGAGCAGACGGGCGCGACGTTCGCGTCCCTGCTCTTCGCTCGCGACGGCATCACGTGGTATGGAGGGCTGATCGCCGCCACGGCCGTCGGAGCGCTCGGCTGCCGCATCCACCACGTCTCGATCCGCAAGGTGATGGACTGCACCGCCGTCGCCGGCGCGGTCGGTCAGTCGATCGGCCGGCTCGGCTGCTTCCTGGTCGGCGACGACTACGGCCAGAAGACCGACCTGCCGTGGGGCGTTCGCTTCCCGCGCGGCGCGCCGCCGACGAACGATGCGGTCCATCCGACGCAGATCTACGAGATCCTCTGGCTCCTGCCCGTCGCCGCGCTGCTGTGGCGGAGACGACACGTGAGCCCCTTCCTCTTCGGCGAGTACCTCGCGCTGAACGGGGTCGGCCGGCTGGCGATCGAGACGCTGCGCGTGAACCCCAGGGTCGTGTGGGGGCTTACGGAGCCCCAGATCGTGGGGATCGCGTTGATCGTCATCGGGATATCGACGTGGCTCTATTTCTGGCGACGCGAGCATCGCGTCGCCGTCGCATGAGCCCGGCTGTCCGGGCGCTAGGCGGGTGACGGAGTCGACGGCGGCGCGAGGCGCGCGAGCAGCTCCGACGCCCTGGCGCTGAAGGACTCGCGGCTCTCGCCTCGAGACAGCCCGGCGATGCACGCGACCGCATCGCGAGCCAGGCGCAGCCGCGCCGGATTGCTGGTGTCGCGCGACGAGGCCCAGCTCGACAGCGCCTCGAGGCTCGCGCCGTAGTCGCGGCGCAGGTAGGCATCCATCCCGCGCGCGTAGTCGATCAGCGGCGCCAGCTCGGCGCTCTCGGTCTGTGATGCGGCCTGCTCGAGCGCGTCGATCGCCGAGGCGTAGTAGCCGCTCTCCAGATACGAGCTGCCGCTGAGCGCGAGCGCGGTGGATTTGCTCCCGTACGTCTCCGACAGCAGCGCGTCGAGCGGGCTCTCGAAGGCCGTCTGCACGGAGTCCGCGTTCTCCAGCAGGAAGCGCGCGACGGTGCCGTCGTTTCGATGCACCGCCAGCAGCATGCGGAGCTGCTCGACCGTTCGCGCGAGCAGCACCTCGGACTCGCGCAGCCCTTCCTCGAGGCGCGCGGACACGCCGTCGAGCAGTCGGTCGAATTCCTCGAAGAGCTCGGGCGCCTCGCCTCCCGCGCGCGAGCGCAACGCGCGCACGCGGGGCCCGTACACCTCTCGCTGGTAGAAGTTCTCGCGCAGCTTCATCGCCTCGTGGAACAGCGAGCCGACCGCGAGGTCGAAGAGCGCTTCGCGCTGCAAGGTGAGCCCGCTCGCCTCTCGCGAGTTTCGGAAGGCCGCGTGACAGCGCTCCTTCAAGCGGAAGAGCACGCTGCGATCGTCGTCTCCGACGAGCTCGCGCAGCTCTTCGAAGCGAAGCAGGCCCTCGCGATGCCTCGTGAAGAGCCGCTGCATCAGGCGATGGGCCGCGAGGAACTCCCGGACGATGTGCACGAGGCCCGCTTCCACCGTCAGCATCCCGCGCCATCATAGAACGGCGTGCCGAACGGGCCACGCCGCGCTCGCTCCGGCATGGTGCTCGGGCTAACGTCGCGCGACCGACGTGTCACGAGGAGTCCATGGCAGAGATCGAACGCGAGAGCATGGAAGTCGACATCCTGTACGTGGGGGCGGGGCCCGCCACGCTCGCGTCGGCGCTCCACCTGGTGCAGCAGGTCGAGAGCCACAATCGCGCCGCGCAGCAGAGCGGCGGTCGCACGCTCGAGATGCCGACCATCCTCGTGCTCGAGAAGTCCGCGAACGTCGGCGATCACATGCTTTCGGGCGCGGTCATGAATCCGAAGGCGATCCGGGAGCTCGTCCCGGACTTCGAGCAGCAGGGCTTCCCGACCGAGTACGTCTGCGACTACGCCGGCTTCTGGCTCTTCCACCCGCGCGGGAAGCTGAACATCCCGTTCGTGCCGCCGAATTTCCGCAAGAAGGGCTACCACGTGGTGTCGCTCTCGAACGCGGCCAAATGGCTGGCCGCGCGCGCGGAGTCCGCGGGCATCGAGATCTATCCGGGCTTCGCGGCCGATCGCATCCTGGTGGAGGGCGACCGCGTCGTCGGCGTCCGCACCGGCGACATGGGCGTGGATCACGAGGGTCGGCCGAAGGCGAACTTCCAGCCGGGCATGGACATCTTCGCGAAGGTCACCGTGATCGGCGAAGGCGTGCGCGGAACCCTGGCGAAGCAGCTGATCGAGCGCTTCGACCTGCAGGGCCGGAACCCGCAGACATACGAGACGGGAATCAAGGAGATCTGGCGCGTCGATCCGAAGAAGCACCGGCCGGGCCGCGTCGTACACGGAATGGCGTTCCCGGAGATCCTGAAGGGCTTCCACGGGATGTGGCTCTACGACATGAAGGACAACCTGGTCTCCTACGGGTTCGTCACCTTGCTCGAGTCGGAGAACCCGCACTGCGATCCGCACCTCGAGGCGCAGAAGTTCAAGACCAATCCCTGGATGCGCTGGCTGCTCGATGGCGCGGAGCTCGTGCGCTACGGCGCCAAGACGATCCCGACCGGCGGGCTGTACTCGCAGCCGAAGCTCTACGTCGACGGCGCCATGCTGGTCGGAGACTCGGCGAGCTTCTGCAACGCGCAGAACCTCGCGGGCATCCACATGGCGATCAAGTCCGGCATGCTCGCGGCGGAGACGCTGGTCGATGCGCTCGAGCGCGAGGACTTCTCTTCCAAGACGCTCGGCGGCTACGCGGAGCGGTACCGGCGCAGCTGGGCCTACGACGAGCACTATCAGGCGCGCAACTTCGCGCCCTCCGTGCAGCGCGGGATCTTCTTCTTCGGGCTGAACGAGCCGATCCGCATGATCACGGGCGGACGCGGGATCGCCGACGACATGACGCTCGACGAGGGCCACACGCACATGCGGCGGCTGTGGGAGCTGCCGGAGCGCGAGCGCACGAAGGAGAAGTTCGAGTTCGACGGCAAGCTGACCTTCAGCAAGGAGCACCTGGTGCAGTTCAGCGGCGCGCAGCACGAGGTGGACCAGCCCTCGCATCTCGTCGTGGCCGATACGGATCTGTGTCGCGACGTCTGCGCCGAGGAATACGGCAATCCGTGCGAGAACTTCTGCCCGGCCGCGGTCTACGAGATGGTTCCGGACCCCGAGCACCCCGGGAAGAAGAAGCTCTTCATCCACCACGAGAACTGCGTCCACTGCAAGACCTGCGACATCGCGGATCCCTACCAGGTGATCACCTGGACGCCGCCCGAGGGCGGAGAAGGGCCTGACTACACGCAGATGTAGTCGGACGCGAATTCGCGCGGCTCGGCGCCGCGCAACGCCGTCGCGCCTCAGTCGGCGGCAGCAAGTGCGCATCCGCGCTGCATCGGCGCAGGCAACCCGTCGAAGCCAAGGCCGGCGCGGACTCGCCGGTTCGCGCGCGCGCTCCGCGACCCGTCGGGGCGACTCTACAGGCGCTCTCGGGTCCTACCGAATCCCAGTGCTGTCTTCCGGACGGGAGGACGGCGATGAGAGGATTCACGGCGCTCTGCCTGACGCTGCTCGCGGCGCCGCTCGCGCTCGCGGAGCCGGCGAGCATCGACACCGCGCCGCCGAGCTCCGCGGAATCCTCCTTCCGCGAGTTCGCGCGTGACTGGATGGCGCACGTGCAGGCCCGCGGCGAGCGAGAGCGCGCGAATCCGCGGCTCGTGCCCGGCGCTCGTGAGGTCGTCGCCACGTATCGCGAGGTCGGATCGCAGTTCGAGACGCAGCTCGAGCCGACCGGCCGGAGCGACTCTCCCTACGTCGGCGTGCTGCACTACACTGAGAGCGTGTATTCGTGCTCGGACCTGCGCGCGAGCGACTGCCACGCGGTCTCCACGGTGCCCGTCACCGAAGTGTTCCGCCTGCACGATGGCCACTGGGTGTACTGAGGGACGAGCGAGAGATCGCGCCGCTCAGTCGAGCAGGCCGCTCGGCGCCCACAGGTACAGGAAGACGGGCTGCGGGAGCTGGAGCCGCGGGATCGGCCACTCGACCTGGGGCGCCGACTCGGACGCCTCCGCGGTGTAGAGGTTCTTGCGGTACTCGCGAGGACGGTGGTAGGTCACGACGCGGGCCTGTTCCACGCCGGCGCGCGTGCGGGCGAGCTCGACCGCGTCCTCGACGTCGCCGATGCGGTCCACGAGCCCGTTCGCGAGCGCTTGCTGCGCGCTGTAGATCCGACCGTCGGCAAGACGCGAGACTTCCTCGGGAGCCAGCGCGGGTCTCCCGCGTCGCACCACGTCGAGGAAGCGCTGGTACATGTCGTCGATCACGGACTGGAGCTGCGCGCGCTCGTCGGGACGCATCGGCCGCAGCGGGCTGCCGGCATCCTTGAAGGGGCCGGACGTGATCGTCTGATCCGCCACGCCGTACTTCGCCATCAATCCGGACAGGTTCACGCCGGCGAAGATCACGCCGATCGATCCGGTGACCGTCGTCGGATGCGCGATCACGGTGTCGGCGGACATCGCCACGTAGTAGCCGCCCGAGGTCGCCATCCCCATCAGCTGCGCCACGACCGGCACGCTGCGCTCCTGCTTGAAGCGCAGGATCTCCTGGTAGAGCAGGTCGCTCGCCGTCACCGTGCCGCCCGGTGTGTCGATCCGCAGGAGCAGCGCGTCGATCGAGTCGTCACGCCGCGCGCGGTCGAGCTCCTCGCGCACGCGCGCGACCGGACTCTCGCGCCGCAGCCCGTACCAGCTCGACTCGGGCTCGTCGGTCAGCACGCCGTCGATCTGGAGGAGCAGGATCTTCGCGCTGCCCTCGCCTTCGACGGTGGTCTCCATCAGCGGCTGAGGAACGCCCCCCGGAAGATCGATGCTCACACAACCGAACGAGAGCGGTGCGATGGCCAGACAGCGCCAGAGAGAGCCGAAGCTCGAGCGAGAACCCTGCATCACGCCTCCCGAGAGTGGGGCGCTTTGATACTGGAAGCGCTCGACGCTGTCACGGCGCCGCGGGCCGCGGAAGCAAGAGCGCGGAGCCCCGGAACGGGGCTCCGCGCTCATCGGCGCCTCTCACCCCCCGTTCGAGACGCCGAATTCATCGCGCTTCAGCTGCAGCCGCTCGTGACGCCGCAGTTGGGGCATTTGTAACAGGCCCCGTTGCGAATCATGATCGAGCCGCAGTCCGGACAGCCGGGCGCGTCGGATTGATTGATGAAGGCCGCGGGCTCCACGCCCGAGCCGCCCGCGACGGCGGCGCGCGGCGTGTCGGAGCGAGCGAGTCCCGACGACTCGACCGAAGTCTCCTGCTCGTCCATCACCTCGACTTCGCCGTGCAGGAAGCGCTGACCGAGGTAGCGGAACACGTAGTCCATCACCGACTTCGCGATCGGGATGTCGCGATTGTTGGTGAAGCCGGCGGGCTCGAAGCGCGTGTGGCTGAACTTGTCGACGAGAGCCTTCAGCGGGACCCCGTACTGGAGCGAGATCGAGGTCATCGTCGCGATCGTGTCCATCAATCCAGAGACGGTGCTCCCCTCCTTCGCCATGCGCAGGAAGATCTCACCGGGCTGACCGTCTTCGTAGAGGCCGATGGTCAGATAGCCCTCGTGCCCCGCGATCGAGAATTTGTGCGTGCGCGCGGCGCGCTCGTCGGGGAGCTTGCGGCGCACCGGCCGCGCGACCTCGACCTCGCGCGCGGGCTCGGGCTCGCGTCCGGCGTTGAGCGGCTGGGTGCGCTTGCTGCCGTCGCGGTAGACCGCGAGCGCCTTCAGCCCGAGCTTCCAGCCCTCGAGATACGCGTGCATCACGTCCTCGATGCTCGCGTCCTCCGGCAGGTTCACGGTCTTGGAGATCGCGCCCGACAGGAAGGGCTGCACCGCGCCCATCATGCGCACGTGTCCCATCCAGTGGATGCTGCGCGTGCCCTTGGTCGCGCGGAAGGCGCAGTCGAACACGGCGATGTGCTCGTCCTTCAGATCGGGCGCGCCCTCGATCGTCTCGTTGTCGTTCACGTATTCGACGATGCGGACGACCTGGTCCTCGGAGTAGCCGAGCTTGCGGAGCGCCATCGGGACCGTGTTGTTCACGATCTTGAGGAAGCCGCCGCCGACCAGCTTCTTGTACTTCACGAGCGCGATGTCGGGCTCCACGCCGGTCGTGTCGCAATCCATCATGAACGCGATCGTGCCCGTCGGCGCCAGCACCGTGACCTGCGCGTTCTTGTAGCCGGAGCGCTGTCCGGCGCCGAGCGCCTGCGACCACGATCGTCGCGCCGCCTCGTGCAGCTCGCGCGGCACGCCCGCGCTCGGGATCGCCTCCGCCGCGTCCTTGTGCATCTCGATCACGGCGAGGAACGGCTTGCGATTCATGCGATAGCGGGCGAACGGGCCCATCGCCTCGGCGATCTCGGCGGACGTCCCGTACGCCTGTCCGCACATCAGCGCCGTGATCGCGGCCGCGAGATTCCGGCCCGCGTCGCTGTCGTAGGGCAGTCCGGCGGACATCAGCAGCGCGCCGAGATTCGCGTAGCCGAGCCCGAGCGGGCGGAACAGATGGCTGTTGCGCGCGATCGTCGCCGTCGGGTAGTCGGCGTGATCGACGATGATCTCCTGCGCAAGGATCGTGAGCGAGGTCGCGCGCCGGAACGACTCGACGTCGAAGCGCCCCTCCGCGTCGACGAAGCGCATCAGGTTCAGGCTGGCGAGATTGCAGGCCGTGTCGTCGAGGAACATGTACTCCGAGCAGGGATTGCTCGAGTTGATGCGGCCCGAGGCCTTGACGGGATTCCAGCGGTTGATCGTCGTGTCGTACTGGATGCCCGGATCGCCGCAGGTGTGCGCCGCCTCCGCCGCCGTGCGCAACACCTCCTTGGCGCGGAAGTTGTCGGCGACGCGCCCGGTCGTGACCTCGCGCGTCTGCCACGGTCCGTCGGCAAGCACCGACTGCATGAATGCGTCCGTCACGCGCACCGAGTGGTTGGCGTTCTGGTAGAAGACCGAGTCGTAGGCGCCGCCCGGGACGTTGAAGCCGCCGTCGTACCCGGACTCGATCAGCGACCAGGCCTTCTTCTCCTCCTCCTCCTTGCAGCGGATGAATTCCATGATGTCGGGGTGATCCACGTTGAGGATCACCATCTTCGCCGCGCGACGCGTCTTGCCGCCCGACTTCACCACGCCGGCGAAGGCGTCGAACCCGCGCATGAAGGAGACGGGGCCGGATGCGGTGCCGCCGCCGGCGAGCTTCTCCCGCGAGGAGCGGATGCGAGAGAGGTTCGAGCCGGTTCCGGATCCGCCCTTGAACAGCATCGCCTCCGTCTTCGCGAGATCCATGATCGATTCCATGGTGTCTTCGACGGAGTTGATGAAGCAGGCGCTCGCCTGCTGCGGCGTGTCGGCGACGCCGAGGTTGAACCAGACGGGGCTGTTGAAGGCCATCCGCTGCGACAGCAGGATCGCCGTCAGCTCGTCGGAGAAGGCCTGCGCGTCGTCGGGCGTGCGGAAGTAGCCGGACGACGCGCCCCATTCGCGCAGCCTGCCGACCACGCGGCCCACGAGCTGGCGCACGCTGCGCTCGCGCTCGGGCGTGCCCACGTGACCGCGGAAGTACTTCGAGACGACGACGTTGGTCGCGAGCTGCGACCAGGACTTCGGAACCTCGACGTCGGTCTGCTCGAAGACCGCCTCGCCCTGCTCGTTGGTGATCTTCGCGGAGCGGAGCTCCCACTCGACGGAAGCGAACGGATCCTCGCCCGCGCGCGTGAAGTGGCGCGGCACCGAGACGCCTCGGGGTCGCTGGCGGTCCGGCCCGTTCGCGCCGTCGCCGATGGCGCGAAGAGTCGCGCGAGCCTTGCGTCCGCTTCCCGTGGTCGTCTCGATGGAACTCACGATTCCCTCCCGAGGATTGGCGTGGAGCCGGCCAGGATCGGCCAGCGATCGAGCCAGGTGTCAGCCGAGGAACCAGGACACTCGAGAGCCACGACCGCGATGGGCATGGTGCGCCCGCATCCGCACGCCGGCTCCCGGAGATGAGAGAGGCCCCGGCACGTCCGGGGCCCCCGAGCGGGACGCGGGTCCTCCATCCCAAGACCCGCTCGCTTCCCCCTGTCGGCCGCCTGTTGATCGAACCCCCCCAGGCCGCCAAGGGGACATGTCTCATCCCCGGAGCCTGTTTACATCCTGTCGCGCGCGGGCGTCAACAGAAATTCACACAAAATGTGGTGCAGGGATCGGCCCGCTCCTACAAGCACTTGAGACTCGTGCGGCGGAATCACCCGCGGGGCCGAAGCGAGGTCGTCCTCAGGACTCCGGCACTCCGGTGAACCGGATGCCGATCCCCTCCGCGACCTGGTAGCGGACGTTCAAGCCGATCAGCAGCGCGGTGATCGACTCCACGATGCGGGCATTCGCGAGCGGACCGCCGTCGATCGCGCGCAGTCCGGGAACGAGCGCGCAGAGCGCCATCACCTTCGAGCGGGCGTCCTTGCTACCCGACACGATGACGTCGCACTCGACCGGCTCGGCCAGCGCCTGGAGGCGATGCGCCGACACGTTCTGGAAGGCCGACACGACCTCCACACCGCGCGGCGCGAGCGACGCCGTCAGCTCGGCGCAAGAGCCCTGCCAGACGCCGAGCGTGCGGACCGCGCCGTCACCGATCGCTGTCGCGAGCGGCACGCCCATCGACACGAGGATCTGACCGGGAACGAGTCGCTCGCGCACCGCCTTGAGCGTGCCGGCGACGTGCTCGAAGGGCACCGACAGGATCACGATCGGCGCGTCGACCACCGCGTCCGCGTTGTCGCGGCCCTCGACCGCTGACGCCTCGGGAACCTGCTTGCGCACCTGCTCCGCCGCCTCGACGGCCCGCTCGACCTTGCGCGAGCCGATCACGACGCGGCGCCCCGCCTTCGCGAAGCGAAGCGCGAGCCCGAGCCCCTGATCTCCCGTTCCGCCGAGAATCGCAATGGTCTCGTTCGACATGGCGCTAGGTTTAGCGCGCGATGGAGGTCACGCCGACGCAGATCTTCCAGAAGGGGCCGCGCGAGCTGGCCATCCGCTGGGCCGACGGCACCGAGAGCTCCTTCGACGTCCACGCGCTGCGGCTCGCCTGCGCGTGCGCCCGCTGCGTCGACGAGTGGAGCGGCCGCGCGACGCTCGATGCGACGAGCGTTCCCGCGGACGTGCGTCCGCTGCGGATCCGCAGCGTCGGCCGCTACGCGATCCAGATCGACTGGAGCGACGGCCACGATTCGGGGATCTACCCCTTCCGCCGACTGCGGGAGCTCGCGGGGCGATGACGTCGAAGGGATTGCTCGAGCACGCGGCGCGCGTCGCGGAGCAGGCCGCGGATCGCGCGCGCGCCGAGATCCTGCCGCGCTTCCGCCGCGTCGCCGTCGAGACCAAGGGCGACGGCTCGCCCGTCACCGAGGCGGATCGCGCCGCCGAGCGCGCCATCCGCGCGTCGCTGCGCGAGGCCTTTCCCGAGGCCGGCATGCTCGGCGAGGAATACGGCCAGGACGGAGCGCGCGGGGGCCTCTGCTGGGTGATCGACCCGATCGACGGCACCGTCGCCTTTTCGCGCGGCATCCCGCTGTTCGCGACGCTGATCGCGCTGCTCGACGACGGCGAGCCGGTGCTCGGCCTGATCGACCTGCCCGCGCTCGGCGAGCGCACCGTCGGCTGGAAGGGCGCGGGCGCGCGCCGCAACGGCGTGCCCGTGCGCGTCTCGCACGCCACCGATCTGCGTCGCGCGCTGATCTCCCACGGCGATCCCTTCTGCTTCGAGCTCTTCGGCATGCGCGACGTCTTCCTGCGCATGGCGCGCGAGCTGCCGGTGCTGCGTGGCTACACCGATGCGTTCGGCCACGCGCAGGTCGTCGCGGGCGGCGTGGACGCGATGATCGACGTCTCGCTGAACCTCTGGGACGCCGCCGCGACCCAGATCCTGGTGGCGGAGGCGGGCGGACGCTGCGCGACCCTGCCGGCGCGCGGCGAGAAGCTCGGGCTCGTCTTCGGGAGCGCGGCGCTCGTCGAGCAGCTGCTCGAGTGGCTGACACCGGAGAAGGGCGCCGCGACGCGCTGATCCGCGCCGCTATTTCTTCGCGGGCAGCACGACGAGCTCCGCCGTGCGGTGCGCCGGGTGGAGCTGGCAGTTGATCCGGTAGATGTGTCCGCCTTCGAGGGCGGGCAGCTTGACCTCGAACTCCTGCTGCGCCGGCAGCACCGCCTCGACGTGGATTCCCGGGATCGAGAAGCCGTGCGGCACGTCGGTCGTGTTGAAGATCGAGAGCGTGACGGGTTTGCCGCTCGCGACCACGATCGTCGACGGGATGAAGACGTTCTTTCCGCCGACGTTGGCCGAGATGATCTGGATCGTGTCGACGTCCGACTCGAAGCTCTGCGCGAGCGCCGAGGAGACGCCGAGAACGAGCGCGATCGCGAGCGCGAACGCAGTCTGGCGCATTGCATCACCTCCTAGTGGAGCCACCGGGGCCGACTCGCACGCTATCCTACGCGCCTTTTCGTGAACAGACGCAGCCGAGATCGGCGACCGACGAGGTTTCGATGACGCAGCCGATTCGCCTCGACGAAGCACGGCGCCTGCTCGCGGCGGCGGAAGATCTCGTCGAGCGCGCGCTCGAGCGCGCCCGCGAGCTGACGTCGCGCGGCGCGCGCATCGACGACCACCAGGTGCTCGTGGAGCGGGTCACCTACGCCGCGACCCAGGCGCGCGCCGCCCGCGAGATGCTCGCGGCGCAGGACGTCGCGAAGGCCGAAGGCCGGACGGACGAGTCGTTCGAGCGGATCGGCGTGGCCGCCATCGCGATGCTCTGCGCGAGCGTGCGCGAGCGACTCGAGGCGGTGGTCGAGGACCTCGGGCTCGGAGAGGACGGGCTCGCCGCCGCGTTCCCGTCCGAGCTGCGCGCGCTGCTGCGCCGCGGATGCCACGAATCGGTGTTGCGCGCGATCGGCGCTCGAGTCGTCGCCGCGCGGGGTCGCGATCCGTGGCCGCTCGACGAGCTCTCCGAGCAGGTGCGCGACGCGGTGCGCGAGTTCGCCGAGCGCGAGGTCGCGCCGGAGGCCGAGCGGATCCACCGCACCGACGCGCTCGTGCCCGAGTCGTTCATCCGCGGCATGGCCGAGCTCGGCTACTTCGGCCTGGCCGTGCCCGAGGCGTACGGCGGCTCCGAGATGGGCAACCTCGCGATGATCCTCACCACCGAGGAGCTGTCGCGCGCCTCGCTCGCGGCGGCCGGCTCGCTGATCACGCGGCCCGAGATCCTCACCAAGGCGCTGCTCCAGGGCGGCACCGAGGTGCAGAAGCGCGAGTGGCTGCCTCGCATCGCCTCGGGCGAGATCATGGTCGGGATCTCGGTGACCGAGCCCGACATCGGGAGCGATGCCGCCGGCGTGAAGTGCCGCGCGGAGCGCCGCGGCGACGACTACGTGATCCAGGGACCGAAGTCGTGGTGCACGTTCGCGGGCCGCGCCAACGTGCTCGCGCTGCTCGCGCGCACCGACCCGGATCCGGGCAAAGGGGCGAAGGGCCTCTCGCTCTTCATCGTGCCGAAGGATTCCTTCGACGGGCACGCCTTCGAGATGAAGCAGCCGGGTGGGGGGCGCCTCGTCGGCAAGGCGGACGCGACGCCGGGCTACCGCGGCATGCACTCGTTCACCTTGAACTTCGAGGGCTACCGGGTTCCGGCCGCGAATCTCGTCGGCGGCGAGCAAGGGCTCGGCCGCGGCTTCTACCTCCAGATGGCCGGGTTCGCGGCCGGTCGCCTCCAGACCGGTGGACGCGCCTGCGGCCTCGCGCAGGCGGCGCTCGAGAAGACGGCCGAGTACGTCGCGGACCGCGCGCAGTTCGGCCGGCCGATCGGCGAGTACCAGCTCACGCAGTACACGCTCGGGCGCATGGCGGCGCAGCTCGCGGGCGCGCGCGCGATCACCTACGCGGCCGCTCGCGCGATGGACGAGGACGAGCGCGCCGCCGCGCCGCTCGCGGCGCAGGCGAAGCTCCTCGCCTGCGACGTCGCCGTCGAGGTCACGCAGCAGGGCCAGCTGATGCACGGAGGCTGGGGCTACGCCGAGGAGTATCCGATCAGCCGCTACGTCGTGGACGCGCTGGTGCTGCCGATCTTCGAGGGCGTGAAGCCGATCCTCGAGCTGAAGGTCGTCGGGCGCAGCCTGCTCGGCTGACGCCTAACGAGTGACCGAGGCGGCCCGGCGCAGCGCCAGCCAGTCGCGCAGGGCGGCGACGGCGGCGAGACCGATCGCCGCCAGCGCGCCATAGCGGTTGAACGCGCGCGCGGACTCGACGTCGTTGTACCAGGCGTTCGCGGAGCCGAACCAGGCGAGCGCGGCGAGCCAGAGCGCGTAGCCGCAGAGCAGCAAGGGCAGCAGGAAGCGCGCGCGCGTGCGCTCGACCAGGGTGAAGTAGATCGCCGCGCCGGACAGGAAGCCGAATCCGTAGCGATTGAAGCGCACGGACTCGATCGTCTCGTTGAACCAGCCGTCGTAGCCGAACCAGAGCGCCATCGCGAAGACGAGCACCGGCAGGAAGGCGGGATGGTCGAACGGGCTCGAGGCGCGCTCTTCGTCGCCGTCGGAGCCTGCCGGCTGCGCGTGATTCAGCGTGTCGTTCGAGTCCGGTTCGCTCATTGGATCGGGCAGGGTAGCCGCATGCGCGGGTCGCGCTCACGCGCGCGGGACACCGCCGAGGAAGCGGGTGAGCAGGGCGAGCATCGGCGCGACGTCGGCGGTTCCCGCCATCTCGCGACACGAGTGCATCGAGAGCAGCGGGTTGCCGAGGTCGACGGTCGCGATGCCGACGCGGGCCGCGCTGATCGGCCCGATCGTCGAGCCGCAGGCGAGATCGCTGCGCGAGGCGAAGTGCTGGAGGCCGGCTCCGCCCGCCTCGGAGAGCTGCTGGACCAGCCCGGCGGTGCGCGCGTCGGTCGCGTAGGACTGGTTCGCGTTGCGCTTGAGGACGGGACCGCGCCCGATCACGGGACGATGGCCGGGCTCGTGGCGATCGGCGTAGTTCGGGTGCACGGCGTGCGCCATGTCGACCGACGCCAGCACCGAGCGCGCGACCGCGCGCGCGAGACCCTGGGGCTCGCCGCCCTTCCAGCCGGAGACGACCCGCTCCATCGCGTCCGACAGCAGCGTGCCGCCGGCGCCCTGCGCGCTGCGGCTCCCGACCTCCTCGTGGTCGTAGAGGATGATCATGCGCGTGCTCTCGCCGGGTCCGGACTCGCTCGCGTCGAGCAGCGCGCAAAGGGAAGCGTGACACGAGGCGAGGTTGTCGAGCCGGGACGCGGTGAGGAACTCGCCCCGGACGCCGCACACGGCCGCGGGCTGCACGTCGTAGAGGGCGAGGTCGAACGCGACGACGTCCTCCGCGCGCAGGTCGCCGTGTCCCTGCGCCCGCAGCTCGGAGGCGAGCAGCTCGGCCAGCCGCGGCGCGCCCTCGAGGCCCGTCACCGGCACGAGATGGGTCTGCGCGTTCAGCTTCAGGCCTTCCTGGTTGACCTCGCGGTGCAGGTGGATCGCGAGGCTCGGGATCCGCAGCAGCGGGCGGCTGAAGTCGATCAGGACGCTGCGCGGCAGGCCGTCGCCTCGCAGCGCGACGCGACCGGCGAGCGAGAGGTCGCGATCGAGCCAGGTGTGGAGCAGCACTCCGCCATAGGGCTCGACGGCGAGCTGCCGGTAGCCGTGGGCCTCGGCGTCGGCGAGAGGCTTGATCCTCAGATCCGGCGAGTCCGTGTGCGCGCCGAGCACGCGGAAGCCACCCTCGACGGCGCTGGTGCGGCCGACCTGGAACGCGACCAGGCTGCCGTCGCCGCGCACGACGAAGCGTCGATCGCCGGGCGAGAGGGACCACGGCTCGATCTCGTGGAGCGGCTCGAAGCCCGACTCGCGCAGACGCCGCGCCGTCTCTGCGACCGCGTGGTACGGCGTGGGCGACCGGTCGATGAAACGCATCAGGTCGGCTACGGCGTCGGGCATCGCAGGCATGGTAAGGCGACTCGTCTCCGCAGCCAGCGCGAGATCGGCGCTCCGAGGCGGAGTGGCTACGCTCCGCCGCCTCGCCGATCGCGGTCGTTGCAGGATCCGGCTGCCGACACGACGGCGTACGCCCGCCACGCGGACGGGCCTCCTCCGACCGGTGAGCGAGTGAACGCCGAGCACCAATCGATCGATCCGAAGGCGGGTGTCCCGGAAGTCGGCCCGGCGAAGTCACGAGCGGCGTGGTTGCGGCCGCAGTGGATCTGGATCGGCCTCGCTCTCGCGCTCGGCGCCGTCGCCTATCGGGGTCTGCTGGCCTTCCACCCCACGGATTCGATCGTGGTCGAGGTCGAGGGCTGGTTCTTCGAGCCGTCGGACACGGCACCGGTGGTCGTCGTGGCCCTGAGCCTCTGGCTGCTCTACCGGCGGAGCGATCGGCTGGCGGCGCTCCCATGGCGCGGAGGCTCGGCAGTCCTCTCCGGGCTTCTCTTCGCGAGCGCGCTCGCGATCTTCGTGTGGTCGCTCTGCACAAGGGCCAGCGATCTCCAGGCGGTATCCCTGATGCTCGCCGGACTGGGCAGCGCCTATCTGCTCGGCGGACGCGCCGCGCTGTCCGTGGTCTGGGTCCCGATCTGCTTCTTGCTCTTCGCGATCCCGATCCCATCGCCGCTGCGCCACGCGATCGTCTGGAAGTTCCAGAACGGCACGGCCGAGGCCACCGGGACGCTCCTCTACACGCTCGGGATTCCCGCCGTCGTGAGCGGCGACCGCATGCAGCTCGCGAAGACGACCTTCGCCGTGATCGAGACCTGCAGCGGGCTTCGTTCGGTGATCACGCTCTCGATGCTGGCCGTGCTGATGATCGATCTCTTCCGCCGCGGCGGCTGGCACGCGGTGCTGCTGCTGATCTTCACGCCGTTCCTGGCGTTCGCGACGAACGCGGCGCGCTCCGTCACGCTCGTGCTGAACCCGGCCTCCGAGATCGCCGAGATCCACAGCCTCCAGGGCATCGGCATGCTCCTCGCGGCGGTGCTCGTGCTCTACGCGTTCGACGGACTGCTCGAACGCCTGCACGTCCCCGACGGAGCGCGAACGAGCGCCGCGCCGCGCTCCGGCGCCGTCCCGGCGCGCTCGCGGAGCGCGTGGGTCTTCGCATTCCTCGTGCTCCTCGGGATTCTCGGCAGGGTCGTCTCGCCCTGGCGCGAGTGGTCGCCCAACGTGCCGCTGCCCGTCGACGCGATCCCGCGAAAGCTCGACGACTGGCGTTCCAGCGATCTCCAGACCGATCGCCTGTTCCTCGGCATGGCCGCTCTGACGGGCATGGTGGATCGACGTTATGCGCAGGGCTCGACGTGGGTCGACGTCTTCGTCGGCTCCGGGAGCCCGCGACAGCGCCTGCGCAGCTTCTACTCGCCGAAGACTGCGATTCCCGGGAGCGGCTGGATCATCGAGGAGCAGACGCGCCGCGACCTCGGCGGAGTGCCAGTCGACGAGCTCGTCGTGCGCCGCGGCGCCGAGCGGAGGCTCGTCCGCCACTGGTATCTCGGGACGACGGGCATGCTCGAGGAGACGGTGCGCGAGTTCCTCGCGCTCGATCTGAGCCCGTTCGCGCGGCCGACGCGCGGCGTCGCGGTTCGCCTATCGACTCCGATCGACAGTGGGGCGACCCGAGAGGAGGCGGCCGCGACTCTCGATGCGATGGCGGATCGGCTTCACGAGCCGCTCGACAGCCTGATGAAACCGCGAGAGACTGGTTCGAGATGAGAAGGAAGCGGAACGACGCTGGGAACCGGGGTTCCACTTTTCTCCCCGGTGGGAAAAAGTTTTCCTGATCTTGCTCGCGAAGCAGTCAGAAAAATCCTTTAGATCCGATCACTTGATGTGCATATGGTCCGCGGCATGGAGCTTGCTTTGCTAGGCCCCGACGCGTTCGGAATGGGACGTCGGGAACGGTGGTGTGTGGAGGGTGTTCTTGCTGTGACCGATGGGCGGTGAAGCGCGAGCTGCAACGGAAGCCGCGGAAATACGCAGTCGAAAGGCCGAAAAGCAGGGGAAGCGGGATTTGAGCTTGAGATTGTTGCGCGGACGGCATCAAGATGTTGCACGCGTACTCTAAGTGGACTTGCTGGGCTTGCTGGAAAAGGGAGTTACGACCGCAACAGAGCACGACAGGATCGAAGCGCTGTCGCGGTAGTAGCAGAGCGTAGAATCACACCGATTTACGAGGAGAAGAAGATGAAGACAGGCCTCATGGCAGGTGGCATCGCGCTGCTTGCGACGCTTGGGCTCTCGTTCGCAGCCTTCGCTGGACCCGCTTTGGATAGCGACGGCGATGGCGTGTACGACGTGCTCGACAACTGCGTGAACGTGCCGAACGCGTATCCCAGCGATTGCGATACGGATCACGACGGCTACGGCAATATTTGTGACGGCGACTTCAACCAGGACTATTTCACGGACGGTACCGACTTCCTCATCTTCAACACCGACTTCACGACGACCGGTATGGACGGTGGGACCGGCACCGACATGAACTGTGACACGTATACCGATGGCACCGACTTCCTTCTCTTCAACCAACAGTTCACGACGAGCGGCAGCCCCGGTCCGTCGGGTCTGTACTGTGCGGGAACGGTGCCCTGCGATCTCTGATCTGATCGTCGGTTGACCCGCGTTGCCGACTTAGCGGGTCGAACTGACGCAGAGACAAGCAGCAATAGAAGCAGTTGGTGGTTCTAGCCGGGTTGGTCCGGCACTGAAATTGAAACACTAGGAGAGACAAAACCATGAAGCGGACCTTGTTTTCATTGATGACAACTGCGGTCGTTGCCTTTGCGGCCGCATCGGCGAATGCGGCCGTGAGCCTCTCGATCACGTCCCCGGATGAGAGCAACAACTACACGCCCGGCTCCGTGATCACGTTGCAGGTCAAAGGCCAAGCCGATGGAGGCGAGACCGCGAACACGATCGTCGGCAGCATCCTGTACTCGAATACGTTGTTCACGAGCCCGACGACCAGCCAGGTCGATCTCGACGGTGCGGGTACCAACTGGGGTCCTGGCGTGATTTCCTGCAACACGACTCGCTGCCAGGCCTTCAATCAGATCACGCCTCCGGGTCCCGCACTCCCGGGCAACATTGCTGCAGGTACGATCATCTCGCAGCTGAGCTTCACGGTTGCATCGACCGCGACGCCTCAGTCCTTCACGTTCAACTGGCAGACCACGCCGTCGACCCAGCGGGTCAACTTCTTCGGTCTCAATCCGCTGACCCTGCCCGGATACACGATCAACATCGTGGCGGTTCCGGAGCCCACGACGATGGCGATGCTCGGCCTCGGCCTCTTCGGTCTGGCCCTCGCAGGTCGCCGACGCTAGCAGGGTAGTCGTTCGACAGACTCGGCTGTCTGGACGCAAGTCCGGACACCTCGAATAAAGAAGAGCCCCGGAGCGGAGCTGCTCCGGGGCTCTTCTCTCTTTTCCCCCTCCTTGCCACGACACGAGGTTCACTGGCCGTCCCGGGTCCGTTGCGGGCTCGAGAAAGAAAGCGCTCAAGCCGCACTTTGCGTCCGCCGATGCGGTCTTCAATTCACCTGGCTCGTTTGCGTCCACCGACCGCGGGGACGGTCGGAGCCAAGGAGGGACCACATCCATGAAGCGGACCTTGATTTCTCTGATGACGGTGGCTTTTGTCGCTTCCGCCGCCGGGTCGGCAACTGCGGCGGTGAGCCTCTCGATCACCTCGCCGGATGCTGACAATCAGTACCTACCCGGGGAGACGATCACGTTGCAGGTGATCGGACAGGCAGATGGAGGCGAGACCGGGAACACGGTCGTCGGGAGCATCCTGTACTCGAATACGTTGTTCACGAGCCCGACGACCAGCCAGGTCGATCTCGACGGCGCTGGTACCAACTGGGGTCCGGGCGCGATTTCCTGCAACGCAGCTCGCTGCCAGGCTTTCAACCAGATCACGCCTCCGGGTCCGGCGCTCGCGGGCAACGTGGCTGCAGGAACGGTCATCTCGACGCTCACGTTCATGGTCGCTACCAGCGCGACTCCGCAGTCCTTCACGTTCAACTGGCAGACGACGCCGTCGACCCAGCGGGTCATCTGGTTCGGCATCGACCCCCTGACCCTGCCCGGGTACACGATCCAGATCGTGGCGGTTCCGGAGCCGACGACGGTGGCGATGCTCGGCCTCGGCCTCTTCGGCCTCGCCTTCGCGGGTCGCCGACGCTGAGCACAGTTCCAGCCTTCCGACGCCGGAGAATTCTCTCCCTCCGGTGTCCGAGAACGAAGGGCCCCGGGCGACGGCAACCGCCCGGGGCCTTTTGCATTCCACGCCCGCACGCGCGCGCGTCGTCCGAAACCCTCCCCGGACCGTCCCAGCGTCCGAACCCTCTCCGGGCTTTTTCAGAGCAACCAGCTCGAGCAGCGCTTCGAACTGTGCTTCGCACCCGCCCGCAGATCCGACGACACATTTGCTCCCGGGTCACCACCAAGAGACGAATACCCAGCGCGTTCCAGGCCCGGAGGCGGCCGGCAGGCGCTGAGAAACCAGGAGCACCCCGTGAAGCGCACACTGACTCTTACGATCGCGGTCCTCGCTTTCTATCTGGCGCCGGCCGCCAATGCCGCCGTGAGTCTCACGATCTCTTCGCCGGATGCCGATAACAACTACATGCCCGGTGAAGAAATCACGTTGCAGGTGATCGGCCAGGCCGATGGAGGCGAGACTGGGAACACGGTCGTCGGGAGCATCCTGTACTCGAATACGTTGTTCACGAGCCCGACGACCAGCCAGGTCGATCTCGACGGTGCGGGTACCAACTGGGGTCCTGGCGTGACTTCCTGCAACACGACTCGCTGCCAGGCTTTCAACCAGATCACGCCTCCGGGCCCGGCACTCGCGGGCAACGTGGCCGCAGGCACGGTCATCTCGACGCTCACGTTCACGGTTGCGAGCAACGCAACTCCTCAGTCCTTCACGTTCAACTGGCAGACCACGCCGTCGACCCAGCGGGTCATCTGGTTCGGACTCAATCCGCTGACCCTGCCCGGGTACACGGTCAACATCGTGCCGGCGATTCCGGAGCCGACGACGGCGGCGATGCTCGGCCTCGGCCTCTTCGGCCTCGCCGCAGCGGGTCGCCGACGCTGAGCACAGTTCCAGCCTCCGACACCGGAGAAGTCTCTCCCTCCGGTGTCCGAGAACGAAGGGCCCCGGGCGACGGCAACCGCCCGGGGCCTTTTGCTTTTCAGGCCCGCACGCGCTCGGGCGCCGGGCTGGTTCGCTTCCGCGGGATCGCGCCCTCTCGTAGACTGCGCGGCCGTCGGGAGGCGCGATGGGCGGAGACAGGCTGACGCGCGGACTGCTCCTCGCGATCCTCGCGTGGCTGCTGCTCCTGACGGTGCTCGAGCTTCGCCGCGGCGACACCGGGCGTTTCGAGGTGACGCCGCTGCGCGCGGGCTCTCCGGTGCTGGTGCGAACCGACACCGCCACCGGCGACTCGTGGAGACTCGATCTGCGGGCCGGCGGCGAGCGCTGGGTGCCGATCCGGGACGGCGAAGTCCCGGCCTGGTCGCAGGCGCCGTCCGAAAACGCCGACGCGTCGGGACCGGACGCGGCTGCGAAGGACGCCAGCGGTGAAGCGCCGCGTCCGCTCGCGAGCGACGAGATCAAAGCGCTCGCGAACGCGATCCTCGGCGACGACCTCACGCCTGACATCCGGATCTGGGCGGTCGGCCAGCTCGCGGCCACGCCCGATCGCCGCGCGACCCTGGCGTTGGCCCAGCTCTACGAGGTCGTGGACGATCCGCAGCTCGTGGCGCTGATCCGCGAGGCGCTCACGCAGCGCGACGACCCGCGCGCGAAGCGCGCGCTCGAACGCCGCGCGCAGGAGAAAGGGTCCTCTTGAGGATTCAGTCGCGCTGCA
>Ga0335069_10004360_pt1 | contig 21035 bp, 24 predicted proteins | sample Lox_Sample_11_FD_206714 | JGI IMG/M metagenome (GOLD analysis project Ga0335069, IMG submission 206714) | Soil microbial communities from Loxahatchee National Wildlife Refuge, Florida, United States - Lox_Sample_1.1 | ecosystem: Environmental > Terrestrial > Soil > Wetlands | place: USA...
AGGCACAAGGAGTCCTGGCGGGGCCCTGGGGAGCGTTCCGTGGCCGAGGAGGATTCCTGGATCAAGGCGAGCTCTGGATTGGGGAGGGTAGAGTCTGTCTGAGATATGGTGCCGGCGGGGGGAATCGGAATTCGGAGCCCGACTGATCCGCCGTAAGTTATTCATTCTACTAAACGCGAAAAACGCCAGAAACATCGGATTTGCCCAAGTAAGGTACGCGCCGGGTACATGGCGGCAGTTCGCGCAACTCGCTTCGCTCGGCTCCGCGCCAGGCGCTCCGCCGAGCGAAGCCCCTAGCTCAAGCTCGGAAAGCCTCGTATGATCTTGTGCGCGGACTCAGGGGCACTTCCAGCGACGTGTCGCATCTTCGGGGTTTCGCGCCAAGCGCTTCTTGGGCGACCCATCGCACATTTCTACATCGACTCCGACGAATTTGACCGGAACTGGAGGTCTTTCCGGGAGTCCGGGAATCAGCGAGGTCGCACACAATTGCGCAGAGGCTGAACCTCCCTAATTCTAAAGGACAAGTATTCATTCGTAATTACGTGCTTGGCTGTCTGGGTGACCCGCACGATTTCGTCAGGGTTGCATACTCTGCGGAATAGTGTAGATGACAAACGGTCGTGTGCTCTCCTGCCACCACACTAGTACCCCGTTTCCCCGGTCGTTCGGAGTGATACGATCTTTCCCGCTACCGAAGGCCGGGTACCCTTCGCCCAGTTCCTTCTCCAGCGGGCTCGAAGGTCGTGGACGCATTATGTGACCCGAGGAACCAATTGATTTTCCTGTCTTGTAGTCCCAAAGGCTAAACTCCAAAAAATCGTTATCGAGGAAGTTCTCCACCTGCTTCTCCATACCTGTGTAACCAAAGATAATGCGCCCATCCTTTGAAAGAGCTAGTAAGGTATGGATCCCTTGCGGTGGCCCCTTTATCTCGCGGATAAGTTTCCCGCTTGGAATGCTCCACTCTCGAATCGTATCGTCTGCAAAGTAGGAGGGATCGGCATTCAAAGAAGCCGCAATTACTGTGTTTTGAGTAGTGAAACAAACAGGTCCCACAATAAATCCGCTATGAATCGAAGCAAATTCGGCGCCTGAATTTACATCCATGATAAGCAGGTCTTTCTTCTTGGACCTGTGTAGCGACAGTGGACGAGGAATGCCCCCAGGAAAAAGCGGCAACGAAATAGCGACGTAATTGCCCGTTGGATCCCACGCGAGGGGATAATAACTAGGGGCAATGCACCCAGTGTCAAAGTCCCACTTCCGGAGTATTTCACCGGTTAACAAACTATAGATTCGAACGGTGTTTCCTGAATTCTGAAGTGGATTACAAATTGAAATCGCAACGCGCGAGCCATCCGGTGAGACTTCAATCGTCTGAACTATCGTATTCTCCTTTGGTGGACCCAGTTTGAGGCTTATTCTTTTCGCTTCCTCCAATTGTTTTGGAGCAGGATCTTTCGACATTCCCGATGCCGAGGATAGTCCCCTTAGTACGACCAAACTTTCACCGTCGTAAACTAGGAGGTGGGAACCATCCGCTGAATATCGAACAAACCTGTCGCCCGCTCTTTGTTGTGGAATGAGATTCTCGTTTGCGACACCATCCGGCACAGCGTTAAGAACCCTATGGGCAATCAGCCTTTTTCCGGCCAGATTCCAAATTTCAACCAATTGGGTCGGGTGCCCGGTAAGGTCATGAGTCGCTTGGGCGTCTTGTATACTGAGAATCGCAATATTCAGCCCGTCTGGTGCAAGCGTCGCGGCTTCTACGAACTCGGAGGTCGCGAGATTCATGGACTGCAATTCATTTACTCCGTTGCAGTGCTCGCTCCGCCACTCATCGGTCGGAGACGTAAGCCCAGCAGAAACGATTGGGAGGCAGCCGAGCAATGCGCCAATGAAGTATTTCGTGGTTTTCATACAAAAGGCTTATTTACACTTTTTGTCGATATTACCGCCAAATTTCTGGACAATATGCCCTATCACGCCATCTACAAGCCCGTGTCCAATCGCCCCTAAAAAGCTATTCGCGTAAAAAAGATCTCCGTGTGCAGTAGCGGTTAGCTGACTTCCATCACCTGGAACCGCCGTAAATGCCGGATTCTCGAAGTGAAGCGAGACTGGACTACCGGAGAATCTATAGGGGGGGCCGAATCCCCCGCTCGCACTACCCAGTGCGCTTTGAATTGTGGCGGCTTGGCTTGCGGTCACATTAGCTTGAAGGTTGAAGTTTTGGTGTCCACCGATTTCTTTACCTAATGAGGCGACTTGAAATGGAACCCCGAATTGCTTTTGCGCGGCTTGGGTAACGCAGTTTGCCGCACTCGCATTGTTCCCAGCGTTAGGACCAGGCGTGGGGGCGTTCCCCTGGGGTAGAAGATCAGACGAGTCGCTAGCTCCTTCTACGCCCAACGTTGACCCTGTCTCGTTTGTATAAATGTCACCGAAGATAGTCCAAGGTGCAAGCGCATAAGTTTGAACGCTTCCAAACTGTGGAGAATTCCAATTATCTTGAAAGAAGCCATACTGCCCATTGGGTCCAAACGTTGCAACGTCACCTGCCTGAAAGGCATCCCAAAAACCTATCGATGCGTCAGACCAATCTCCTCCCAAGCTCACATCATTCCCCATTGTGTTCGGAGGGCATTGAATGAGACCTCTCGAATTTTCCGGAGGAGGAGTACCACCAGGAGGAATACATGCACCAGACGGATCGCTGTTGTCTATGGGATCGTTCGCCGCGTATGTGTAATGATTTAACGACTGTGGATTGTCAGTAGAACCCGGCACCGGGTCGAGGGACAAAAAACGCCCTAGCAGCCATCTGTAAAAGCGGGCTTGGGCGTAGTCGTTGCTGGATTCAGGGTCACGCTCGTAAGTAGTGAAGTAGAGTTTGTCGTTAGTGGCGTTGTACCAGGGATCGCCGAAGGGGTAGTGGCCCATCTGCGCGTTGGTGTTGCCGCTCGAATCGGTGACCAGACGATTGGAGACGTGGTCCTGGTGATAATACTTGGTGCCCGTGGAATCGATTTTGGCGAGCAGCGCGCCCACGCCGTAGATGTATTCGCGGGAAGGCGAACCGACCGCCGCACCGTTGTCGTACTCGGCGATCACTTTAGAGCCGGAAAAAATATACACTGTGGTGCTGCTGCCGGAGACCCTTTTCACCCGCAAGCCGTTGCCATCATAGGTATACGCCCCCGAAGCGCTGGAGTTGGTCACGCTGACGGTGTGGTTCTCCGCGTCATAGACCAGCGTATTTGTTGCATCATTCGTCATGTTACCGCTCGCGTCATAGCTATATCCTGCCGTCGTGATGCGGTTAGTAGTTGCGCTGACGGTGACCGAACCCTGATAACCCGAGCCCGCGGTGAGCGTCTGATTAAGCCGATTGCCATATCGGTCGTACCCCCACGAAAGCCCCCATTGCGGATAATTCGCCGATCCCGTCGTCAGGGCCGTCGAAAGCCGCGAGAGTGGATCGTACGCATATGCTGCACTTCGGCCGTTGTCCACGTTGTCTGTGATGCTGGCAATCAAACCGTTGTTGTTTCCCGCCGAACCATAAGAATAGTTCAAACCAAATTTTGTCGTGGAATCATGCGCGCAAGTCCCATTGCGATTCGTGGTGGAATAGTCCAAGCAATTCAGTTGCAGGCGGTCCGGCGAGAAGCCCAGCGCAGCGTAAATGCCGTTGCCATATTTGAAGCCCGTGACCTGGCTGGCGACGTTGTAGCCGTAGCCAGTGGCAAACGGGCTCGATGCTGTGCCGCATCCAGTAGTGGAAGGCGCAATTTCGCAAAGGCGGCCAATGGCGTCCACGCTCTGCTGCACCACGCGTCCCGAGGGATAGGTGATTTGCGTGAGCTCACCGGCGATGTTGTATTGATAGTTCGTCGTGTAGGTTGTGCCGCTGATGATCTTTTGCAGCTGAGTCAACTGTTCGAGAGCGTTGTACGAGTAATTTTCCGAACCAACGCCGTCCGTGATGGTAGTGAGCTGTCCCATACACCCTGTTCCGTGTGTACTGGAGCAGCCCGATGCGCCATAGGTGAAACCGACCGCAGCGGTCGCCGGGACGCCACTGGTACCGACGTTGTAGCTCACGCCCGTTAGTCTATTCAATCCGTCATAACTATAACTGGTTAATACCCCGCGGGCATCTGTCCGGTAGAGCAAGTTGTCGAAATTATCGTAGCCGGTGTTCGCTTGGCAGGAACCGCCCGAGACAGTGCCAAAACATGTGGTCCCTCCCTCGGGCGTTGTGGCGGTGAACAATCGTCCAAGAGCGTCATAGACGTACGTACGTGTCTGGGTTGGATTGCTCGGCGCATCCGCAACTGAAAGGAGTTCGTCGAGAACGGAATAAGTGTAGTAAGTCGTGTTGACGAGATTCCCGCCGGTATCGGGCTCAGTGAGAGCGACGAGGCGTCCAGCCCCGTCAACTTGTGACTTGCGTTTCTTTAGAGCCGGGTCGGTTACGGTCGTGATTTGCGCTGCGTAGGAATAGCTTGTCGCTGAGGTGTCCGGCAGGGTTAGGCTGGTTGACCGGCCAAGGACATCGAAGGCCGTGGCTGTCCAATACGAGGGTGAACCCGTGTAGGGATTGCTCGTTTTGTAGGCGCGTCCAATCAGGTCGTACTGCTTACTCACCTTTGAGATAACGTTGCTGTTGCCGTCCTCGGTTGTTGAGAGAATTACCCGCCCGAGACCATCCATGCTGGAAACTTGCTTTATCGATTTGGACGAGTCGATTGTAGTCGTGACGGTCGTGACGAAGCTCGTGTCGTTGTAGCTGTAAATGACGCTTTGGCCGTTTACCTGTGCGGCTGAAGTCGGTCTGCGCAGGAAATCAAAAGAGTAATTCGTGACGAGGTTATTCGGGTCCGTCGATTTGGTCGTTAGGCCGAGATACAAATTGTAGTTGTAGCTGGTCGTCAATTGGTTGGGGGAAGTGCCACTGGTCACGGAGTCCGGTTGAGAATATTGAGTGCCGGAGGAGAAGGTCCAGGTCTTTTGGGTGCAGCAATTCAGTTGTGCGGACAGAAGGTTTCCAAACCAGTCGTAGGTAAAGTTCTTGGTGATCCCGTTCGCGGGTGTGCCCGGCGTCAGATAGGTTGTGACCGCAGTCGGATTGCCACGATAATTCGACGTGCAAGGATGTCCTGAATCATCGTGCTGAGCTGCCCCGGTCGGGCAAGAAGAGAGACCGACGCCGTCGTACGTTGTGTCTTGCCGATATTGAACTGTACCGGAGCCGTCTTTGATGACCTTTGAAGTCACGAGGTTAATCAGGTTTTGACTCGTGTAGTTTGTGCTTGTCTGGTACGTGTAGCTGGTTGTCCGAATCGCGCTGCCAGGGGCACCTGTTCCGAAATCATACTCGGTTACAGAATCGAGCAAACCATTCGAGTCGTAGGTCGTTGCCACCTCGTTTTGAGTGCTGTTATCTTCAAGGATTGTAACGCTGCTTGCAGGCGTGCCGTTGGCGGCCCAGCCTGTGTTAATGGTCCTCAGGAGAGTGACGCCCGGAGATTCAGCGTAAATTTTGCGGGTGATTTCCTGGCCGCTGGAATTGAATGTATAAACCGCGTCATTTGCCTTCGGTGTGTCGGAAAGTTGCGGCGTGGTTATGGTCGTCGTCAGGTTCGAGGTGTTCCGAACAAAATTCCATGTGGCGGAATTGGTTGCGTCGCTTACGAGTCGGGACATGCTCAGCGTAGTGCCATCTGAGCAGTTAATTCCATCGTTTGTCGCGGAATACGTATATTGATAGGACCCGCCTTGCGGGAGAGTCACTTGTTGAAGCCGACCAGTGTAATAGCCAGAGTTTCCTGGACTAGCCTCGTAAGAAAATAAGTATTTTAGGGTCCCACTCACCGGCGAAGGGATATCCAGTTCGTAGGGCAGGTAAGCTGTTCCTGTATATTCCGTCACGCCCGAACAAGCGAAATTTGTCTTGATGTTGAGAGCGGAAAGTTTCAGCGTAATCGTCTGGTAATTGCCACTACCGTCCAGGAAGTCGTATTGGATGCTCGTTGGGGCTGCCTTGCTCGGACTGTAAATAATTTTCAGAGCCTTGCTTCCGACCGAATCCGTCCAGTCTGTCTCCGTAGAATTCACCACCGTTTGCGTCACGTAGTTTCCGTTGATGTCAGTTGCCGTGGAGGTTCCTGCCCCTTCCTTCTGGCCGTTCGGACCTAGCACAACCGGGTTGGTACCGGCGGCAGAAAGGTAATAGCCAGAATGGTCGCTGGCGTGTGCCGGTGCGTACGTGCCGCCATTGTAGTCACCGCCTAGTGGACAGGCGCTTTCCCAATAATCGACAGGAAAGCCATGAGGCGTGCCGAGGGCGTCCGTATAAACGTAGTTCTTATAGGTAGTGATGGTTACCCAAGTGAATTGCGAGCCCTGATAACATTTGACCGGATTACTCGTATAGGTGGTATACGAGATAGACCCGGAGGGAAGATCTTTTTGCCAGCCCCAAGTTGCGTTCCCGGAAGAATCGCTCACGGGAACCCAGCTAGCGGACTTTTGCCAAATGAGCGAGTTATACGAGAGGTTCAGATTTAGCGGAAGCCCCCGTCCCGCACTGGAAGCGATGGGAATCGCAAAAAACACGTTCAAATTTTGATTGTTCACCGTGTCGAATCCGCCGCTTGTGAATGATCCGAACGGCGGAACGCCAAGACCTGTTTGCCCACAGAGCAGAAACGGAAACGAGAGGAATAGACCGAGCAGGAGGATTGATTTTTTCATCTTAGTTCCCTCCCGTCGAGACTTGAAAAGTGCTATCACTCAAACCTGTATTGAAAGCAACGGACTGAATGTTCGTCGTGGCCCACAGAGTTTCCGTGATGTATTCCTGGATGGCGAAGGGGTACTTGACGCCCGAAACGGTCTGGTAGTTCGCGTAAGCGACTGAAAATGGGATTTTCGGGGAGGACCCACCGCCGACTCTTCGTATCATGGCTATTTTTACGGGCAGGGCCGTTGAAGCATCGAGCCAGATGTCTGCCGTGCTGAAGGGCGAAAGGAACTGATACGTTGGCGATGAGTTGAATGTGTTTTGCACGATAATGTGGTTCGCCGCCGAGGAGCCAACGGTTTCTTGCCCGACGTATTGAATCGAATAGTCGGGATTGTTCAAAATGCCGGAGAGATATGGGAACGGAAAGTATAAGCACTGACTGGAGGCGGCAAGCTCAAGTGGGTACACGGTCGTCTGTGCAGTCTCCACCTTGTTGGCCTGGCCATTCGCGAAGACCACCGTCCACGGATTGCTTGGCATCTGGAATTGAATTGAGGTTTCCGCCGAACCTTTGGTCAGGATTGTGATCGTGCCTTGGATGATTAGCGACCCTGCCGTGACCGTCACGTTGCCCGTGGCAGTTGAATCCGAGGGAGCTGCGGGAGCCATGGCTGCCACAGATTGTTGGAGGATTGCAACAGCTTGCGCGTCGCGCAGAGGCGATGAAACTGACGCCGAACTGGCTTGCTGAGGAACTACGGGAAAGGACAGGAAAAACACACACAGAAACGAGAGAAGGGGACGGGTCACTCGCATACCGCCTCCGCGTTTTGAGTTAATGTAGCAGGAACCTATCAAAAGCCTCACGTAGATGTCAAGATAATTTCCTCTCGCAGAAAAGAAATGCCGATTGAGGAGGAACGTGATGCCGGATTGGAAGAACAGGCTTTCAGCTACTCTCCGAACTTCGGGGCTTTTTGTTCTTCTTCCTAGCCCTTGCCCATCTCGTCTGGACCGCCTTTCTCGCAAGTTTCTTTCTCTCCTCTCGGGTAAGAGCCGCCATCCGAGCTTTCCCGCCCTTCTTTCCACCCGCCTTCCCACCCTTCTTCCCCATTTCACGCATGACTTCTGACACGAGATCGCGCTTCATGTCCCTAATCCTAGATGAACTGAGCCATTTCGCGCCACTTCTCGTCTTGACGGGGTGGCTGCTCCTTGCCATAGTCTTTATACGAGAACCGCTTCTCGTATAAGAATTATCGATAGTAAGGTTTTGATACGGGGCGCGAAGGTGTTGGTAGCGCCGAACGCGCCCCTAACCAAAGTCGCCTACGAAGGAGGCAACGATGGCTGATAACGAAGGTATCCGGACCTCGTTACCCGCGGAACCATCCGCTCGCTCGCCGAAGCTCCGTATGTACGAAAGTCTGTTCCTGTTTAACCGGCGCATCGATCACGTTGTCAGCCTCTTACACGGCATGCAGAATCTCCCCTTTGCCGAAAAGGATTCGTTGCAGCCCGCCATCGTCGAGATCGAAGAAGCCTGCTGCGATATGAACGCGGATTACACCGAACAGCTGGGTAGACAGCGAGTGGTTCGACGAGGGCAGGTTCTGGAAGCAGCGATGCGCGTTTGAGAAGAAATGGCGATACCCGGATGACGTTTACATTTGATGTCCAGCCGCGTGAGGAAGAACGCAAGAAGCTGGGACTTCCACTCCGTGTTGTCGGCAGCATCCTCCCGCATTCCGCCGTAGCCAGGCGGAAGAACGCTGGGAAGCAGAGCAAGAGGGAAAGAAAGAGCGTACCCGGAAGCGCCCAAACACCGAGCGCCGCGCGAGACAACGCTCATGACACGGATCACACCTTCGAGAAACATCGCATTGCTCCCGATCACTTCTCCATACATGTTGAATAGTGGACCGCCGCTGCTACCGTGACCGCGTGGCAGAGAGAAAGCCTATGGAGTGAATGTCGTTCCCAAATTCATTGAACGGGACTTTTGCAGGAACACTCGAAACTTCCGACTCGAACACAGTGCGTGAAGGGCAATGAAAATCAGATATGCGAGTGAGAATTCTAACTTCGCTTCTGTCCTTAACAGTCATTTTCTGTGGCGTGCGGTATGCCGTTGGGCGGGAGAGGCTTCGTAGCCCGGCTCATCTGCATGCCTTGTATCAACAGACAAACAGCGCGTTTTTTCAACGGCAAATTGCCCGATGTCGTTTTGAAAGTGGAAGACCTCTCTGACAAAAATGCCGAGGGTGTGACCTACAAAGAATCCGAGGACACGTTTGTTATCGTCCTGGACCCCCAATGGAACACTTCGGAGGACGAAGCACTGGACACAATGAGGCATGAGTCCTGTCACGTCGCCACTTGGGGCGAGGAACCCGACGGGCCCCGTTTCCAAGAATGCATGAAGAGATTCGGACAGAGAAAATAGCATCCACGAGCGCCGCAACAATGTCGGGGCGATGTTAATAGACTATTAAGGGATTCCAGTGGGGGTCAAAGTTGCCATCACGTCAGTCGCCTACTTCAAAAGCCGGGGCGTATTCAGGTCCGTTCAACACGAGCCATTCCGGCTCTAATGTTATTTCCTTCTCGCTATTAGATCTCCGCAACCTGTAGCTGACGGGTCTTATTCTTTTTGGGAACGAACTCAATCTTCACTGTTGCCCCGAGTGCCTCTGCCAATCGTGTAAGTGTGCTCAGCGTGAGATTGGCCGGAGATGACTCGATCTTAGATATTTTCGAGGCATTCATACCGGCGCGAGCCGCGAGTTGAGTTTGGTTAAGGTGCTGCTCCGCTCTCAGACTCGCGAGCCGGATGCCGATATCGAGGCCAGCAATTTCCTTTTCGATGAGACCCTTCATCTTCTCATCCTGCATTTGCTTTTCGTAATAACGTTGGAAGCGATTCATTTTCCCTCCTTCTTCTTTTTCAATTCCTTCTCGGCTTGCACCTTCTTTTGGTGCTTCCCCATCCGTTCATTTGCTTTGCCGATGTCCGACTTCTCCAGCTTCTCCGTGTTCTTAATGATCCCATGCAATAGCTGAAACGCTTGGTTCGCGTCGGCATAGTACAAGACCCGCAGTCTGGTCTTACCGAACTTGGTTCTTAGCTCTCTCAGTTTTCCTTCCACTTGAGAGGAGTAAGGAAACGGTAAGGTGGGACCGTGCTGTTGCAGCTCGTTTATTAGAGCAAGAACCTTTGCACGCTGTTGCGGCGTCAGATCATCAAGATATTCCTCAACGGGAGCTCTGCCATCCTCCTCATAGAAGTCCACCTTCCATGTCATGCCTTATACGGTATACCATAAAAGACATGATGTCAAGCCCGGCTTAGCCGGATATTCAGCGGTTTGAAGGAGCTACACTTCCTGCGCATCACCGCCGAGCGCGGTAGCGCAACAGCGCCAGGCTCGATCTCGCCATCGCCGCCGTTGATTTTCCGCACTCCGCGCCAGGTAGTTTTTGGGTGCAGAGAGGTCCACGCCCCTCATACTGGGATCATTCGCGCAGCGAAGCCACAGTCCAGGGCGACCATCGGGAGCCGCGTCAGCGAGCCTGCCCCTTGACGGCGGCGAGAGCGGAGGGAACCCCGTGGGCACTCAACAAGCTGGTTCATTGAGCGACGGGTTTCGGAGGTTCGCACGTCACTGTGGCAGTTGTCTTGAAGCGGTCGAACACTATGTTGCAGCACGTTGCGTATTTTCTTTTACTCTTGTCCTCGTAACTCAGCAGCAGTTGGAGCCGCACCGGATCGAAGTTTCGTCCCCAGGTTTCGTACGCGGCCTCCAGTACATGTGTGAAGTCGCTTCTGATGGCCTTCCCTTCGTCTGTGTCAGGCTTCTTGGATATATCGCTGACAACCGGCAGAACTCCACTGCTGGCTCCCTCTGCAAGGTGCGACAGTTCATCGAACTTGGCCGTGCAGCGATCACCTATCACGACTTCTTTGAGCTGTAAGTGATACGCGGTCGAGCCTCGCAGATTGCGAAGCATCAGTGGGTTCCCCTTCCCGCATTGCCATTCCACCACGACCTCCGGCGCTGTTCCCAACGCCGCCTACAGTTCTTTGTCCTTGTCAAGCCATGCGAGATGGAAGGCTGCGAAAAAACAAGCTGCCGAGACGGCCAAGAAGACCGAGTCCGACACGCCGATGCCGCCGCGAAGGCGTTCGAACAAGCTCAGAGCGAGTGAGGCAACACCGCTCATCAGCACAACCCAGTGCTTGAGTACGGCGTAGGCATGTTGTCGAACCTTTGTCATTTGTCTTGAAGACTATCGGCCATCAAGTGAGTGTGTCAACGCGTACCTGCCCCTTGACGGCGGCGAGAGCGGAAGGAAGGGCAGTTGACTTTCTCCATACTATCTGCTACACCGTAGCAGATGTCTACGTTCTCCACACGCGACGCTGCCAAGCAACTAGGTTTGGACGCCACCACACTTAGCCGCTACATCGCCGCTAAAAAAGTACCCGCACCCAAGACTGTCTCGACCGGCGGCATCACCGTTCATCTCTGGACTCAGCGCGATATCGAGCGAGTTCGGAAGATGTTGCCGAAGATTAAGAACGGTCGCAAGCACAGATACAAGAAGTCGAGGAGGAAGTAGAACATCAAAGCGGGACGCGCAGGTGGTTACACACCGAACGCGCCCCTATCCACCATCACCTACTAGGAGGCAACGATGGCTGTTAACGAAGTTATCCGGTCCCCCTTTCCTATGCAACCCTCCGCTCGTTCCCCGAAGCTCCGCATCTACGAAAGCCTGTTCCTGTTCAACCAGGGCGTCGATCACCTCGTCGCCCTCTTGCGCAGTATGGAGAAGTTCTCTTTTGCCGACGGGGAGGAGCTACAGTCCTTCATCGTTGAGGTCGAACTGGTTCGTTGCGATTTGAACGCCGATTTTGCCGAACATCTAACGGATAGCGAACGCTTCGACGAGGGCCGCTTCTCGAAGCAGCACCGCGATTATGAAAAGCAGTGGCGAGACCCTGACGACGTGTATCTCGAAGTCAAGCGCCGGGAGGAAGAACGCCAGAAGCAGGGATTGCCGCCGCGTCTCGGCATTGTCCCTCACTCCGTCGTTGCCGGAGAGGAAGAGCGTTGGGAAGCAGAGCAAGAGCGCAAGAAAAAGCGCGCCACGAAGCGCCGGAAGCCCGCCTCGAAGGCCAAGAACTCCGCGCGGGAGAAGAGCCATGACTAAAAAACGCGGATCGAAAAAGCCGAAGATGGTGTGGGTCGGAAGCACGCCCGTAACGCGGCTCACTCCTCAGGAACTTAAGAAGCTCCACAAGCTAATGAAAAAGCGCCTCGCGATGCGGCGTAAGATGTACCCCGAAGTGCGCGGCCAGGTCGTGGATTACATCACCCATAGGATCGACGACGGAACGCTCTACTTTACCGTCTGGTTCAAGGACAAGACCGCCTTCTCGCTTCGCTACGCTTGCGACATGTTTGTCGTCGGTGCCGACTTCAGCGATTGGAAGACCGGAGACGACCACATTCTTCGCCAGTATATGAAGCCGATTCCGAGGTAGCGACGATGGGCGAGTGGAAAGTACAGGTCAGCGTGCGAGTCACTCCGGCTCTGCGCACAGAACTTGAGAGATGTGCTGCTGCCGAAAAGCGTTCCCCGGCTAACTTCGGCGTGGTCCTTCTCGAATGGGCTTTCGAACAGTTTAAGGTGGCTGGCACCACACAGCGGCTGCTCAAGTGTTCCCTGAAGCCGCGCGCGACGAAACCTGGGAGCTAGTGTTGTATGCTCTGCGAGTTTGGCACTTGGCTCGGCGTGGGAGTCGTTTGTGGATGCTTCCTTGCAGGCTCGCGGTGTTGTCTTTCGTTGCATTTCTGAGCCCATGCAGCCACTTAGTTGGCAGATCTGCTCGATCTACCTGTCGATGCTGTAACTCTGAGTCCGTGTCCTTTCTTGCTCCCGCTCTAGCTTCGGAGCCTCGCGCTGAGTCGGCGCTACAGGTTCTCGGAGCACGTCCGTTGCTGTTCGATGGGAAGCATCGCGTCCCAGTCCGTCGGCTAACTGGGTCTTGTCGTTGGTGTAGATTTGTACGTCGTATCGTCCGCGCGACACCGCCACGTAGGCCAACCGCCGGTTCACCAGCTTTTCGCCTGCATGTTGGGTATCCACGTTCACCAGCACGCGGTCCGCGGTCTGCCCCTGGCTGCTGTGGCTCGTCACGGCATAGCCGTAATCGAGATGGGCATTCTCCTTGATGTTGACTCCGACAGAGCGTCCCGAGTCCAGTCGGAGTTGGAGGTTGCCCTTCGCATCGATCTTCTCGATGGTTCCCAGTTCGCGATTTGCGATGTGCTGGTCCCGATCTGGCGCTGTGAATTGTACGCGGTCGCCTCGCGAGAAGGAACGCTCCGATTCACAATACAGCGTCACGCCCTGCAAGCGGCGCGGGTCGTAGGTTACTTGTTTCCCCGTATGCTTCTTGACTGACACCAGATTGTCCTTCGCGTCGATTCGCTCGACCTGCGCATACTCTCCAGCTTTGATACCGTGAGTCTTGCTCCCTTTCGTGTACCGCACAATGTCTCCCGGCTGGTACTGCTCGGCCCATTGCCGGTCCGCGCCAGTGATTTCCTGCCGGGGCACGAGGACTTTCAGCCTTTCTTCCCTGTGGTCCACCTGACCTCTGGCTTGTAATTCTCTGTGGATGACGTGATTGATCTCCGTGCGGGATAGATTGTCGGGAGACACAACCAATGTTCCTTCCGGCTGCCTTGCATACTCTTTGGCGATTTCCTGGAACCGCTCGTTCGAGTCTACGATTTCGTGAATGCGCCCCTGATCCTCGAGTTTTTCCATTGCTAGCCCGACCTGGCCACGCGAGAGTTGCTCAACAACTTCTTTGAGGGCGGGGTCCTTCTGTCGCACGATCTCGTCAAGGCGCGCGGTCCGAATTCCGGCCTCTTGAAGTTGTTGGTACGGAGCACCAGCTTCCACAGCTTGGTGCTGGCGAACGTCGCCCACCAACAGCACGCGGTCATTCTCCCTGAGACCGTAAAGAAATTGGTTCATCTGTTTCGTGCTGGCCAGACCCGACTCATCGAGAACATAGAGTCGCTTTTGGCTCTCGCGTGGTTCGTGACCTGCAAGATGTCTTTGCAATGTGCTCGACTGAATGCCCGACTCCGCGAGCTTCTGTGCCGCACGCGACGTGGGAGCAAACCCTTCAACCTTGTAGCCCTGTCGTTCGGCGGCTTCGCGGATCGCTCTCAATGATGTTGTCTTACCTGCCCCGGCGACTCCCTCTAGCGCGGTCATCCGATCGTGGCTTGACAGGATTTGCTCCACTGCTTTTTGCTGACTTTCGTTCAGATGAGAATGTTCTGCCGCGATTTCCTTACGGATGCCGTGGCCTACGAGCGGCTCATGGCGATTCTGTCCGTCGCGCATCACCTGGATCGTATCGCCCTCGTAGTCGATCATTTCTTGCGTGGTAAAGGCTCGGTCGGGGGCACCTAGTTTTCGCTTGACGCCAATAAATTCTCCGGCGTAAACACGCTTCTCAAACTCGTTGCGAACTTCTTCTAAGGTGGCTTCCCCCATCGAACGCCGCAGCGCATCCCGCAGTAGATCCCGTTCGTCAATCACCGCTTCGTGCTCCAAATTTCGTTCTTTCGAGAAAGTGACGGCCGCTTGCGGCGAGACTGCGTGCAACTCTGGCTTTGGATGCTGGGCACGCTCGTTGGCAGTTTCGATGACTCGGTCTGGTTGATTTCCAAATGCAGCGGCCATCTGTTGGTGGCACTGTTGCACCTCATCGTGCGACAGATTGAGCTTGGCCTGCCGGGTCTTGTGCGCGGCGATTTGCGCGGCGTCTGCCCCTCGCTGATTCTCTTTCGCAAGATGCTCTTCGATCTGCTGTCGGCGCGGGCTCGATGCCGCCAAGTATTCCTCGCTGTAGCCCTTGATCTCAGGCTGGCCACTCTTACCTCGTTCGACTTCGTAACCCAGCGTCTTCATCCGGGCCGCCAGTTCGGAGCGGTAGACGGCAGTTGCATACTGCTGACTCTTGTATAGCTCGCGGGGTTGCAACGCGTACGTGCTCCCATCCTCGGTTTCCGTAACGTTGAAGAAAACCACGTGTGTATGGAGCTGCGGTGCGGCATAGCCGTCCACGGGCCTAGCGCTGTCGTGCTCGAACTTTGCCGCTACCCACCTGCCGGTGGTCTCTGCCGGCAAGTTCCCTCCGATGCGCGCCTGGACGTAGCGCTCCAGCTCATTCAGGGCGACGGCCACGCTCTCCTGGTGTGCCCTGCGCAAGCGCTCGTCCCCGCCCACCAGCGCCGTCAACGAAACACTCTTCGGCGCGGAGAACGTCGCATCCCACCCGGCACGATGTTCCATCGTGCGCGTCTTCTGGCCACCCGCATTCACGTATTCTCGGGGAGCTTTGTGACGAACGAGCTGTTTGCCCGTAATCGGATGCTGTCCCTCGGTGAGACACCGGAAATGCTCCTCGCGGACTTCACCATGCAAGCCCCACTGCTCGGCCAGCCGTCCAAGCCACTCTCCGCGAATCTGGTCGCTTTGGGTGTAGTAGTTCTCGCGAGCGTTGCCGAACTCTTCCGCATGGTACGCCTGCGCCTGACTCGCACTTAGGGGATTGGAGATCGTCAGCATGGTGCGTAGGCCTACTGGAAATACCGCTCTTTCCGTACTGGTTTCGATTTGCGCTTCGGCTCCTGCCTGGTTTCGTCCTGCCTAATCTTTCGACGGGCATCGTCGTCCACGCTCACTGTTGTCCCCACTACCGTTCGCGGCTCATGCGGTTCGACCTTGCTGAGTCTTGCTTCCCGGAACACGTGGTGATTTGTCGGTGCGCCAAAGGGGGAGTTTTCATGGGTCGGATCAAGGCGATTCTGATGAGTCATAACCTGCGACGACGCTAGGCCAGGCGCGCTCAACCTCCGACCACGACTCTTTCTGTAGGTAGCGACGGCCTCCTTCAGAAGCCTGAACGTTGGCCAAACAAACAAGACCACCAAGCCACCCCACAATGCCGGTCGCAGAAAAACCGTAAGGCTTTGGTCTCGGTAAATGTCCTGCCGCAGAAAGTCGTGCAGCTTTCGGTCGTCGAATTGCACGGTCACTAGCACCAGGTGGAGGCCTCCATTTTTCAGTGCTTCCTGCGTAAGGGCAACTGTCGTTCCACCTGACTCTGTCCTAGCCTCCGTCACTTCACCATCGCTGGCCCAATGGCTCCCGTTCTTTGTGGTCACAGCAAGCAATTCATAGTGTCCCGAGTTCGCCTCACCATCGACGCTTCGGAGACCGGTGAGAATATAGGTCTTGAAATAAAATCTCTGCAGCGGAGTCCATACTTCGATGTAATGATAGGTGCAGATGGCCAGCATACTAGCGAGTACCGCAATGACTGGCATCCACGACCAGATGGGATGGTGTATCCTCCGCTTGCCGGCGCGCCGGTCCGCCCCCCAGTTGTGATTCACGGCTTCCCCTCGTTCGCTGTTGCAGCGAGGCGCTCCCTCGCCCTTTGGAAACGATCCCTGTCGGCGCGCTCAATCAGTCGGTCCAAGTCCCGTTCGGTTAGTTCCTCTTGTGGTGCCAGCTTGTAGAGTGCATTCAGCAGGATTGTGCGCAGAGCCACGACCTCCGCAAGGAGAGCTTGCTCAGCGGTGGTTGCCGTCACTTCCTGCGAGTCATTGGTCGTGGCTAGCAGCACTTCACGGCACCATTCACCGAGGGTCACACCCTTGCGTTCTGCGATGGCCGCGAGCCGCGCGTATTCCGATTCTGTAACTTTTGAACCGACGGTGCGGTTGCGGAGTTGATCGTTGGGCACCACAGAAACCTCCGATGAGGAACTCCCCAGAAAAACAGACGGTTTAAAAGACGCCATCAAATCAAGTAGTTAACGAAGAGCGCTGCTGAATCTCCGGAAAAGCAAGGATTTCGCTAACACGCGCCTGGCGAAGAAGTTCCCGAGCGGCGCTCTGCAGCACCCATTTTGGGGTGGCGTGTCCATCCAACTCCCGCTGCGAAGCAGCGTTCCTCATAGTTCGCCGTACTCCAGAACCAATCCGTCCCACGCCAACCGCACGTCGGGATTCTCCCAAGCCCGTCGAAGCAGGCCCCGGATCGCGTCCCAATCCTTCGCGGAAAAGGTGAAGGTGATGCCGTTGTCCCGCGCACGGAACGAGAACTCGGCCTCCTTCCCCTCCTCACTGCGATGGGCGGCGAAGTGCTCGCCCTTCCACTGGTGCGTCGGGCCGTCTGAATCGAGGGCGGCCAGCATCGCTCGAAACTCGGCAATCACCGGGTACCGCGAGACGGGGTATTGCGGTGTCCTCGGGCCGGGGAAGCTGAAGAGCAGCGTGAAATCGTTGCCCTCTCCGCGTGCGAATGACAGCGTGAATCCCCCTTCGCTGACCGGCGGAATCGGCGGCCGGAACGCATCCTCTGTGAGGTTGGGCCTCGGTCGTATCGGCTGCTGCTTGAGATAATAGTGGCCACGCGCGGCCAAACGCCAAAGTGCTGGCCAGTTGGGACCGAGTGCACGATTCAGCGCGTCCGTCCCTGAGAAGGTCTCCTCGTCGAGAAGCACATAAAGGTTCCGGCCTGCGAACAAGAGGGAGAACTTACTCTTCGGTTCGACCGCGCGCTTGCGTGCTTCGGCCACGGTTCGAAGGACAATCTCGGGCGTCGCCTTCGCTCTGGCGTCAGAATCCTTGCCCTTAGAAGAAGGCTGACAGTCCGCTGGCAGATTCCCTAAGTAGTATTCGTCCCTTCGGTTGGCTCCTGCCTTCCGTAATTCGTAACCCGCCAGAAATGCATCGAGGACTGCCGCCAGCGATTCGCCGGAAACTGCGCTGGGCGTGTCGCTCGAAAATGCCTCAAGTCCCTGCTGAGCGAAGTAAGCCAGGACCGTCCATTCCGCCTTTGAAAGAGGATGCCCGGCTTCACCCTTCCTGCGAATCTCAAGAAGTGCCTTAGTGGGTTCGGACAAGAGGTCTACAACCTCAAGGCGATCCTCGCGGGCGGACTCTAGAAGTTGTTTGGCGATCTCGGAGGTTGAAACGGTTTCGCCGGTCTTGGACGCTACGAGTTCCTTCGCACGTTCTAGCCTCTGGCGTATCGCCTCGCTGATGCGTATCGAGAGCGTTTGTTGCTGCTGTGGTTTATCGGTCAAGGGGCCTCTCTGGGCAACCAAGATGTAATGACGCGACACTGTGTCGATACACTATTGACAGAGTACATTTGTAAGCGTAGTCTGTCAAGACGCTCTCCTGTCCCGAGGGCGCTGTATGTTCTTCACGCAGTCCGGGGGGGACTGTTCGAAGCAATGACCGAACGAGCACAAATCGAGACCTCGGTGCACATCGAGCGGCACTATGCCGTTACGGAAATCGCCGAAATGTGGAGTCTGAGCGCTGATAAGGTTCGTGAACTTTTTGAGAATGAGCCAGGTGTGCTTGTGCTTGGAGAACGAAATCCTCGCCACAAGAGGCGGTATGTTACGCTGCGGATTCCGCACTCCGTGCTCGAACGTGTTCATCGACGCCTCTCGTCGAAATTCAGATGAGTGGCAAGCGTTAGTTGCCTAGAGGAATGGCCAGAGAGAGTGTATTAGGCAGCGGATTCTCAGGGTCATGAGCCCAGAGATCAGAGGGCAATTGACTGCGGTTGCGGAGGCATTGTACGCGCAAACCGAGCGTCCGGTTTTAGCGAAGAAGATCTACGCAGAAACAGGTCGTCAGGTCGTGGATTCCAGCAAGCCGTACCACGGTCCCGAGGCATTCCGGCCCAAGAGTTATTCGGGGGGCTTTGGAAGCCGGGGCTGGGAAAAGGGATTATTTGCCGTGCTAGTCGGGTACATGGATGACAGCGGAAGCGCAGAGTCCCATCTGCTGACCTTGTCTTGCGTGGTCAGTCACGGCGGAATGTGGTGGTGGATCGAGCAGGCATGGTTGGAGGTCCTGCGGAAAAAGAACGAAGAGTTAAAAGCTGAAGGCAGACAACAACTCTCCAGATACCACGCTGCCGATTGCAGCAATCTAAAAAAAGAATTTCGGGATTGGACCATACCGGAGCAAATTAATTTCACCGAACAGTTCATCAGGAAAGTGTTTCGCCATCCGATGTGGATCACATCCTACACGCTGGACTTGCGTGATTTAGTGGCAGAATTTCCGGAAGCAAAAAAAGCTCCGCATGGCTTGGCTACCGTTCTTTTGCTGAACCACATAATGAAGTACATCGCAGAGACAGTTCTCGCAGATAAAAGATACATCGAAGATCGTATCGCGTTGATTCACGACCGTAGCGACTATGACGCGATTCTTTCGGAAGCGTTTAATCACATGAAAAACGATGAAACGCTTGTTAGCCACGAACGCTTTACCACCATCACCTCGATGGGATGGGAAGATTGCGTTCCATTGCAAGCCGCCGACCTGCTCGCCTATGGAAATTTCAGAACTGTAGCTGGCGGCCACAAAATGCGGAAAGACTTTAGACTGATAGTCAACTTAGATTCTTTTGGTGGACGCGGGGCATTCTTAAAAAGAGAAGCATTCCGCGAGATTAGAGGGAAGTTAAATGCCGCGTCCCAAAAGATCCTTTTCGAGAACGCAAGAATAGCTCTGCATAAAAGATCGCGTACGCCTTAGGAGTGCCCCACGATGTTGACCATTTACCGTCGTCACCGCAAAAACTGCAAGCAGAGAATGGCGGGCCGCGACTACCGCCGCTGTCTATGCCCGATTTGGGTCGATGGCTCATTGAATGGAGTCGAGGTTCGCAAGTCGCTTCGACTTCGTGATTGGCAACGAGCGCAAGAGCTGGTGCGTCGATGGGAAGCCGAAGGCCAACAGATCGAAAAGCCGAAGCCGCTCACCGTCAAGGAAGCGTGCGACAAATTCCTGGCAGACGCAGGGGCACGGAACCTGCGCGAGCCTACGCTGTACAAATACCGCCTGCTGTTTCGCCAGTTTCAAGACTTCTCCGAACTGTACGGCCACCCATACATCATCGACTTCGATGTTGATTCGGTTCGCCGATTCCGAGCTTCCTGGTCGAACAAAAATATCGCAGCGCGCAAAAAGCTCGAAGCGTTCCGCGCATTCTTCCGCTTCGTGCACGAGAGCGGCTGGATTCCAACGAATCCAACAACTCCTCTTAAACCGCCGAAGATCACCGAGCCACCCACGGCTCCTTTCACGAAAGACGAGGTTACCAGCATCTTGAAGGCTTGCAATTCTTATCCAGACAAGACGAACGCGGTGCGTTTGCGCGCTCTCATTTTGCTTCTTCGCTATAGCGGGCTGCGTATACGAGATGCCGCCACCCTAAGTCGAAATCGCATTCAGGACGGCAAACTCTTCTTGTACACTGCGAAGACAGGAACACCGGTCTATTGCCCGTTACCTCCCTTTGTCGTCGAAGCGTTGAATGCGATTCCAGAGCGTACCGCATATTTTTTCTGGACGGGAAATTCAACGCCAAAGAGCGTAGCAAGCGTTTGGCAGGAAAGTTTGAAGCGGCTATTTGTCCTCGCCGGAGTTCCTGATGGCCACGCGCATCGATTCCGCGATACGTTTTCTGTGGAATTGCTCCTTGCTGGCGTTCCAATCGAGCGCGTCTCGATTCTGTTAGGACATCAAAGCGTGCGGATCACGGAGAAGCACTACGCGCCTTGGGTAAGAGCGCGACAAGAGCAATTAGAAGCGGATGTGCGGCGTACTTGGGAAACTCCCGAGCCGCAGCGAAGGGTACACAGCGGGTACACGCGGAAAAAGGCGCGTGTAATTCCTTTCAAATCAAGGCGAAGGAATGGTGCCGGCGGGGGGAATCGAACCCACGGCCTAGGGATTATGAGACCCTCGCTCTACCACTGAGCTACGCCGGCAACGGGCAATTCTTCATGCTACGGAGGAAGGGCGGGAGGTGTCAAGCCGGGCGGAGCCGTCAACGGGCCTGGGGGGCGGGGATTTGCACGGAATCTGGGTTGCGAGGGAGGCGCTGGGCAGGGTCGAAATTGGTACTTCGGTACTACCCGACCTGGAACGGAGGTACCGTTGCGCCTAGCCGGATTGGAACGCTATCGTCACCCCTGACGGAAGAGCCTCACCCTCTCGAATGGCGAATGCCAGGCGAAAGTGCGAGGTGTTGTTCCGTTGACGGTTTTGCACAGGACCGTAGTGTGCCCTACTTGACACTATCCTAAGACAGGATAGAGTGTCTCCGTTCGTTTTCCCGCTCTCGGAGGCAC
>Ga0335069_10004361_pt1 | contig 21030 bp, 19 predicted proteins | sample Lox_Sample_11_FD_206714 | JGI IMG/M metagenome (GOLD analysis project Ga0335069, IMG submission 206714) | Soil microbial communities from Loxahatchee National Wildlife Refuge, Florida, United States - Lox_Sample_1.1 | ecosystem: Environmental > Terrestrial > Soil > Wetlands | place: USA...
CGCAGGCGATCGCCAACGGCCTCGAGCTCCGCGCCGTGCGCACGCGGCTCGTCGTGCGCACCGATCCCGTGCTCCTCGAGCGCGTCGTGCGCAACTTCGTCACGAATGCCGTTCGCTACACGCGCGCGGGCGGCGTCGTGCTCGGCGCGCGCCGCCGCGGCGGCGCGGTGCGTATCGACGTCGTCGACACCGGCATCGGGATCGCCGCTGCCGATCGCGCACGAGTGTTCGACGAATTCGTGCAGCTGGCGCCGGGCTCGCGCCAGCACGCCGGCGGACGGGGAATGGGCCTCGGTCTAGCCATCGTGAAGGGTCTCGCTCAGCTCCTCGGCCATGCGATCGAGATGGATTCGATACTCGGACGCGGCTCCCGCTTCTCGATCACCGTACCGCGGGCGCTCCGCGCGTCGCGTCAGCGCCCCGCTCCGGCAGTGCGCGCCGCAACGCCGCCGCACGCGCTCGTCGGCACGAGGGTCGTCGTCGTCGACGACGACCCGGCGGTGGTCGCTGCCATGCATGCGCTCTTCGCGTCGTGGAACGCGACGGCGGCGGGGGGAGACGTCGCGGCCACCGCCCTCGCCGCGCTGGCTGCGGCGCGCAGCGGCGCGGTTTCGGGCGCGGATCTCATCATCGCCGACTTGCGTCTCGCCGACGGCACATCGGGAATCGACGCGATCCGGCAGTTGCGCTCAAAGCTCGGAGCGGAAACGCCGGCACTGATCATCTCCGGCGACACGAGCGCGGCGGCGCGCGCCGAAGTGGAGTCCGCCGGCATCAGGCTCCTCGTCAAGCCGGTCCTCGCGAGGGCGCTCAAGGAAGCCGCGGAAGCGGCGCTGCAGAGCCGCTCGGCGCGGCGTGCCGACCGGGCCGCCGCGGGCGATTGTCAACAAGGTTTACAAATTCGCCGGCGTTAGCCCTCAAACAGGATCTCGCGAGGGGCCCCAAGCGGCCCCCCGCGCATCGATCCCCGGTCCGGCCCGAGAACCACGGCCCCCGGAAAAAACGAGCCCGGCAATGCCGGGCCCGCCGTGCTGCCGAGAAGAAGAGAGCCTCAGTTGGTCGTGCCGGGGGTGGCGGTTGCGCCTGCCCGCTGCTGCCAGCGTTGCACCATCTGCGCGTGGATCGCGTCGGCCTGCGCCATCCGCTGCTGGATCAGGTTCTTGACCACCGTCTTCTGATCCGGCGTGAACGTCGCATAAAGCGCGAGCCACTGCGCGCGAACCTGCTGCTGCAGCGCCTGGCCCTGCGCCCGCGCGCCGTCGGCGGCCGCCGCGACGGCGGAGAGATCCGGCTCGCTCTTCGCGAGCTCCGCGGTCAGCGCGTCCTTGACCGACTGGTGCAAAGTCTTGCCCTGCTGCCAGGCGGCCTTCGAGCTCGCGACCGCGCTGTCGAACATCTGTTGCTGCGAGGTGTTGAGGTTCAGCTGCGACTGGGCGCTCGCGAGCACGTGACCGATCATGTCGCCTCCGCCGCCGTGCCGATGCGGGCCGGGCGGGCCACCGGCGGGGGCGCCCGTGGTCTGGCTGAACACGGCTGTTGCGCCCAGCGCCATCACCAGAGCTGACGCGGCGACGACCGTCGCTGTCCGAAGCTTCTGCCGAAACGTCATTTCGATTCCTTTCGTCGAATACGGTGCCGCACGCGCGGCTCCTGTCTCGTTTGAACGCATTGTGCGCCGTCGTTCGTCGACGGGGGAGCGCCATTGAAACGGGACATTGCACGCGGAGCCCGGCGTTACAATTCGTTACAGACCCTTGCGCGGCCCGCGCAATTCACCGATTAGTCTCCGTCCATGACCAACAAGGTTCCAGCGCCGAAGATTCTCGTCATCGACGACGACGTGCGGTTGCGCGACCTCCTGTCGCGCTACCTCACCGAGCAGGGGTTTCACGTCGCGGTGCTCGCGGACGCACGCGATCTGGACAAGAAGCTGCAGCGCGATCCTCCGCATCTGATCGTCCTTGACCTGATGCTGCCCGGCGAGGATGGCCTCGCCGTTTGCCGGCGGCTTCGCGGCGCGGGTGATACGGTGCCGATCATCATGCTCACCGCGAAGGGCGAGGAAGTCGACCGGATCGTCGGGCTCGAGATGGGCGCCGACGACTATCTGCCGAAGCCGTTCAACCCGCGCGAGCTCGTCGCGCGCATCCACGCGGTGCTCCGCCGCCACACCGAGCGCCGCGCGCCGGGCGCGCCGGCTGCCGAGGGCAAGATCGGATTCGGTCCGTTCACGCTCGATCTCGCGGCCCGGACCCTGGCTTCCGCCGAAACGACGATCCACCTGACCACCGGAGAGTTCGCGCTCGTCAAGGTCTTCGTCCAGCATCCGCGGCAGCCTCTGGCTCGCGAAAAGCTGACGCTCCTCGCGCGCGGGCGCGACCACGACGTGTTCGACCGGGCGATCGACGTGCAGGTGTCGCGGCTGCGCAAACTGATCGAGCCCGACCCCGCAAATCCCCGCTACATCCAGACCGTGTGGGGATTCGGCTACGTGTTCGTCCCGGACGACGAGGCCACCGCGCTCGCTCCGGAAAGCCCGCCGTCGTGACGCTGCTGCCGCGCAGCCTCTTCGGACGGCTCGCGCTGCTGCTGCTGCTCGTCGTCGCGATCGCGATCGCGGCGACGATCGGCTTGTTCCACCAGGACCGCGCTGCGCTGCTCGCGCGGCAGGTGGACGAGACGAAGATCGTCCAGCTCAAGGCCGTGCGCGCCGCGCTGGAATCGCTCGATCCCAAGGAGCATCGCGAGGCGTTGCTGCGGATTGCGCGCGAATATGGTGTGCGCATCATCCCCGAGAGCGAGCGGCCGATGTTCGGCGCCAACGCTCCGCCGGCGCAGGGACGGCTCCAGGAGCTCGAAGAGCGGCTCAGTGCCCAATTCGGCCCCGGCACGGTCTTGCGTCCTGCGCCGGGGCGCGGATTGCTGTTCGTGCGCGTGCAGGCGGCCGATGCCGGCTACTGGATCGGATTTCCGCTGCTGCCGCCGCCGCAGGCCGACGATCGGCCGTCGCGCGCCGCGGTGTGGAGCCTGGTCATCGCCGGGGCGCTTCTGATCGCGGCGTTCATCTTCGCCCGCTACCTGTCCCGGCCGCTGCGCGACGTGAGCACCACGGTCGAGCGCATCGGCCGCGGCGAGACGCCGCCTCCGCTGCCCGAGCACGGACCCTCCGAGATCGCGACGCTCAACCGCGGCGTCAATCGGATGGTGGCGAGCCTGACGCAGCTCGAGCGCGACCGCGCGCTGATGCTCGCCGGCGTTTCGCACGACCTGCGCACGCCGCTCGCGCGGCTTCGCCTAGGCATCGAAATGCAGGCGCGCGACGACGCGACGCACGCCGGAATGGTCGACGACATCGAGGAAATGGACCGGATCATCGGCCAGTTCCTCGACTTCGCGCGCACGAACGAAGGCGCGGGCGTCGCGGATGCCGATGTAAACGCAATCGTCCGGGCCGCGGTCGAGCGCCATGTTCGCGCGGGTCGCGACGTGCGCTTCGCTGCCGGCCCGGTCCCCGTTGCCCGGCTGCGCGCGACCGCCTTCTCGCGGCTCGTCGTCAACCTCCTCGACAACGCGATCGCCTATGGCGCGCCGCCCGTCGAAGTGTCGACGCGCGTCGCGGACCAAAGGGTCGTTCTGGAGATCGCCGACCACGGCCCCGGCATCGCGCCCGGAGACGTCGAGCGACTGAAGCAGCCGTTCACGCGCGCTTCCGCTGCGCGCTCGAACGAAGGCAATGTGGCCGGCGCCGGCCTCGGGCTCGCCATCGTCGATCGCATCGCGCGGCTGCACGGCGGGACGTTCGATCTCCTTCCGCGAGAGGGCGGCGGAACGCTCGCACGCGTCGCGATTCCGGCGGGCGCCTAGCGTCGGTCGACAGGCGCCGGCCAGCGCACGAGCAGCACGGTCGCGAGCGCCGCGATCCCCTCGCCGCGCCCGGTGAACCCGAGGCGCTCGGTCGTCGTTGCCTTTACGCTCACTTCCTCGAGCGCGCAGCCGAGGTCTGCAGCGAGATTCGCGCGCATCGCCGGTACGTGCGGCGCAAGCTTCGGCGCCTGTGCGATCAGCGTTGCGTCGACGTTGCCGGTCTTCCAGCCCGCGCCGGAAGCGAGCGACACGACGTGGCGAAGCAGCGCACGGCTGTCGGCGCCCTTCCACTTCGGATCGGTGTCGGGAAAGTGCGCGCCGAGGTCGCCGAGCGCCAGCGCGCCGAGAATCGCGTCGCAGACCGCGTGGAGCAGGACGTCGGCGTCGGAATGCCCGTCCAATCCGCGGTCCCACGGGATCGTCACGCCGCCGAGGATCAGCTTGCGGCCCGCGACGAGCGCGTGCACATCGAAGCCGTTGCCGATGCGCATGTCCATCATCAGAGCAGCAGCGCGATGCGCTCTTCATCGAGCGGCCGGAAGCCGAGACGTGCGTAGAAGCGCCACGCGCCTTCGTTGTCGCGGTGACACGCCGTGTCGATCCGCGAGATGCCGTCCGCGCGCAGCGCCTCGCTCAGCGCGCCCAGCATCGCGCCGCCGACGCCGCGGCCCCGCCAGCCTCTCGCGATCGTGACGTCGTCGAGCTTCGCGACGATCGTGCCGCGCGACGTCGAGATCGCGCGGCACACCACGCACGCGCCGACGGCTGCACGCTCGGGACCCTCGTCCGCGAAGGCGAGCCAGACGAAGCCGAGCTCGGGTCGCGCGAGGAAGAGGTCGAGCGCGCGCGCAAGCGCGGCGGGACCGGCGTCGCCATAGACGGAGCTCGACGCGCGATAGTGGGCGTCGCCTTGGAGGAACTCGCCGAGGAGCGCCCGCGCTGCCGCGCGCGTCACAGCGCTCATCCGTTCGCACGCGACGACCGCGGACCGCGCGGCGGCGGCGGACGTCATGCGCTCCTCGCAACGACGAGCGGCTCGAGCGCGGCGCGAATCCGTGGCGGGATCGGCGCAGGGCGTTGCGTCGCGCGGTTCACCCAGACGTGAACGAAGCGGCCCGTCGCCGCCGCCTCGTCGTCGCCTTGCCCGAAGATGCCGATCTCGTAGGTGACCGACGACCTACCGAGCTTCGCTACGCGCATTCCCGCCTCCACGCCCTGCGGGAACGCGAGAGGCTTCCGGTAGGTGCAATGCGTCTCGACAACGTAGCCGACGATCGGATCAGCGACGATGTCGAGACCGCCGACGGCAATCAGGTGCTCGTTCACCACGGTGTCGAAATACGAATAATAGGTGACGTTGTTGATGTGCCCGTACGCGTCGTTGTCCATCCAGCGCGTCGATATCGGCAGAAAGTGCCGATAGTCGGCGCGCACACCGGAAGATGAATTGGCAACGGGCTCGGGCATCACGATGGGGGCTTCGCGCTCCGCGGCGAATCAGGTCGATGCCGGCGGCTCGACATCCTTCATCCGCGCATCGAGCAGCTCGATCCAATGGCGCACGGGACGTCTCGTTCCACTCGCGAGGTGCGTCAGACAGCCGATGTTCGCAGTCGCGATCAGCTCGGGTACTCCGGCCTCGAGCGCCGCGAGCTTGTTCGCCTTCAGCTCGCGCGAGAGCTTCGGCTGCAGCAGCGAATACGTCCCCGACGAGCCGCAGCATAGATGCGGATCGGCGACCGACGTCAGCTCGAGGCCGAGCGCCAGGAGAATCTCCTCGACGCGTCCGGCGAGCTTCATTCCGTGCTGCAGGCTGCACGGCGAGTGGAACGCGACGCGCTGCGGCCCGACGTCCATCCTGACGATCGGCGCGATTTTCGTCCACTCGGCGCCGACGACCTCGACCGGGTCGCGCGCGATCCGCGACACCCATTGCGCGCGCTCCGCGTATCGGGGTTCGTTGCGCAGCAGGTGGCCGTAGTCCTTGACCATCACGCCGCAGCCGCTGGCGCTCACGACTATCGCCTCGATGTCGCGGTCGACGTGCGGCCACCATGCGTCGATGTTCCGGCGCACGAGCGCGAGGCCGCGTTCCGCGCCGCTCAGATGGTACGGGAGCGCACCGCAGCACGGCGCAGCGGGAACGCGCACGAGCGAGATGCCGATACGATCGAGCACGCGAGCCATCGCGGCGTCGATCGCGGGCGCGATCGCGCTTTGCACGCAGCCCGAAAGCACGATCATCTTGCGCGCATGGCGAGCGCGAGGCCAGGCTCCGACAGGCTCGGCGCCGGGAATTCGCGCACGTAACGTCGCAGGCAGCGCCGGCTTCAGCGCACGACCGATGGCGAGCGCGCCACCGAAGAGCGGCCGGGAAAGCAGCGATTCCCGCAGCAGCCAGCGCTTCGCGCGCTCGCTCGCCGGTCGTGGCGCCCGCTCGTCGACGACATGCCGACCGATATCGAGCAATCGCCCATAGCGAACGCCGGACGGACACGTCGACTCGCAGCTGCGGCACGTGAGGCAGCGGTCGAGATGCAGACGCGTCTTCTCGGTGACGGCGCGACCCTCGAGCAGCTGCTTCATCAGGTAGATGCGCCCGCGCGGACTGTCGAGATCGTCGCCCAGCAGCTGATAAGTCGGGCAGGTGGCCGTGCAGAATCCGCAGTGCACGCACGAGCGGAGGATCGCGTCCGCTTCACGCCCCTCGGGCGTGTCGCGGATGAAATCGGCGAGCGCGGTCTCCAAGGCCGAGTCTAGAGGTCGGGGTAGAGACGGCCGCGGTTCAGGATGCCCGCGGGATCGAACGTCGCCTTGAGCCGTCGATGCAACTCGGCGATCGGCTGCGGCAGCGGATGGAACACGCCCGGCGATTTGTCGGCGGCCCGAAAGAGCGTCGCGTGCCCGCCGTTGCCTTGCGCCCACGCCCGAATCGCGCCCGCATCCGTGCGCGGGCCGGCGACCAGCCAGCGCAGCGCGCCGCCCCACTCGATCAGCTGCTCGCCGCCGAGATCGCGGTATGGCGCGGTTGCCTTCACCGAAAGCCGCCAGATCGCCGAGGCGCTTTCGCGGGCCGCGACGAAATGCGAGTGCGTGTGATCGCGAACGCTTTCCCAGAGGGCGGTGCCGTCGGCAACCGCCGAACCGCCCATCTTCGCCGTGGCTGCTTCGAGCGCCGGCGCCGAGCCCGAGATCCGCACGAAGAGCCGGCCCGCATGGTGGCAGGTCGCCGAGATCGGCAGGGGCTTGCCTCCCCATTCGTTCGTCCAGCGGATCGCGTCGTCGGCCGTACATTCGAACGCGCGCGTCGCTTCGAGCTTCGGCAGCGGCAGGCACTTCATCGAAACTTCGGTGAGAATGCCCAGCGTGCCGAGCGCGCCCGTCATCAGTCGCGCGACGTCGAAGCCCGCTACGTTCTTCATCACGCGGCCGCCGAACGAAAGATCGTCGCCCTTGCCGTCGACGATGCGAACGCCGAGGATCAGGTCGCGAACGGCGCCCGCATAGGGCCGCCGTGGCCCCGCGAGCCCGGTGGCGACGAGACCGCCGATGGTCGCTCCGATGCCGAAGCGCGGCGCGTCGCAGCCGAGCATCTGCCCCCGCGCTGCCAGCGCATCGTCGATCTCGGCCACGGGCGTTCCTGCGCGCGCGGTGACGACGAGCTCGGTCGGGTCGTAATCGACGATGCCGGCGAGCGCTCTCATGTCGACGACGTCGCCGACGATCGCCTGGCCGTAGAAGTCGCGCGTCCCTCCGCCGCGAATCGCGAGCGGCGTCTTCGCCGACGCCGCGGTGCGCACGCGCTCCTGCACCGACAGGAAGGCCGAGTCGCTCATCGAGCGCCCTCCTCGGGCGCATTCGGAGCGGCCCAGCGCGAGTGGCGGGCGCGCGTAGCCGCGACGCGACGCGCCGTGGGGGCCTCGGCGTCGCCCGCGTCACTCATACACCGCCCTGCACCGCCGCGATCTTGTCGCGATAGATCACGCGCGGCTCGTCGTCGTCGAGAATCTCCTTCTCGGCGAGCGCTGCCGCCTCCCATTCGCGAACGAACGGATGCTCGAGCGCCGCCCGCAGGTACGCGCCCGCGGCACCTTCGGGTGCCACGGCATAGGTGCGAAAGCGGAACGCGACCGGCGCATAGAACGCATCGGCGAGCGAATACGCGCCGCAGAGATACGGGCCGCCCCGCGCAAAGCGGCCCCGTCCCTCGTTCCAGATCTCGACGACGCGCGCGATGTCGCGCTCGAGACCATCGGACCACGGGCGGACGTCGACGCGCTCGCGAATGCACATCGCCATCTCGTTGCGCAGCGTCGGAAAGCCCGAATGCATCTCCGCGGCGACCGAGCGCGCCCATGCGCGCGCGGCGGGATCGGCGGGCCACATTCCGGAATGCCGCTCGGCGAGGTATTCGGCGATCGACAGCGAATCCCAGACGACCGTCGCGCCGTCGTGCAGACAGGGAACGCGTCCCGTCGGCGAAAACGTTCGATTGTCACGCCGCGCGAGCGATACCGCGCGCTCCGCGTACGGCGCGCCCGAGAGCTTCATCGCGAGAAAGCCGCGCAGCGACCACGTCGAGTAGTTCTTGTTGCCGAGATAGAGCTGATACATTGCGAAGCCCCGATGGAGATCAGCGCGGAACGGTCTTGCCGGGATTCATGATGTTGTGCGGATCGAGCGCGTGCTTGATCGTCCGCATGAGCTCGACGGCGTCGCCGTGCTCGACCCTGAGCGCCTCGAGCTTGTGCAGGCCGATCCCGTGCTCACCGGTGCACGTGCCGCCCATCGCGATCGCGCGAAGGCTGATGCGCTTGGCGAGCGCTTCCGCCTTCTCCCGCTCGCCCGAGGTGGCCGGATCGAAGGGAACGCACAAGTGGAAATTGCCGTCGCCGACGTGGCCGACGATCGGCGCGACGAGGCCGGTCGCGTCGGCGTCGGCCTTCGTTTCGAGCAGACAATCGGCGAGCCGCGATATCGGCACGCATGCGTCGGTGGCGAAGACGACTTTGCCGGGGTTCAGCGCCTTCACCGCGTAGTAGGCTGCGTGGCGCGCCTTCCACAGCCGGGAGCGTTCCTCGGGCTGCGTCGCCCACTCGAACGCGCTGCCGCCGAAATCTTCGGTGATTGCCTGCATCTGCGAAACCTGCTCGGCCACGCCGGCTTCGCTGCCGTGGAACTCGAAAAAGAGCGTCGGCTTGGCTTCGAACCTGTCGAGCTTCGAGTAGCGGATGCACGCGTCCATCTGGACGTCGTCGAGAATCTCGATTCTCGCCACCGGAATGCCCTGCTGCATCGCTTGGATCACGGTTTGCACCGCGCCTTCGAGCGTCGCGAACTGGCACACCCCGGCGGAGATCGTCTCCGGAACGCCGTAGAGGCGCAGCTGGATTTCCGTGATGACGCCCAGCGTGCCCTCGGCACCGACGAACAGCCCCGTGAGATCGTAGCCGGCGCTCGACTTGCGCGCCCGCCCTCCGGTGCGAACGATCCGCCCGTCGGCGGCGACCACCGTCAAGCCGAGTACGTTCTCGCGCATCGTCCCGTAGCGCACCGCATTGGTCCCGGATGCGCGCGTCGAGGCCATTCCGCCGATCGTCGCATTGGCGCCGGGATCGATCGGGAAGAAGAGACCGGTGTTCCGGAGCTCCGCGTTGAGCTGCTCGCGCAGCACGCCGGCCTGGACGCGGCAGTCGAGGTCCTCGGCGTTGACCTCGAGCACGCGGTTCATCTGCGAGAGGTCGAGGCTGACGCCGCCGTAGATCGCAGCGACATGCCCTTCGAGCGACGTGCCGACGCCGAAGGGAATGATCGGGACGCGTGCCGCGTTGCAGAGGCGCACGATCGCGGCGACCTCTTCGGTGCTGTGCGGAAACACGACGACGTCGGGAAGGCCGGCGTCTGCGAGCCCCTCGCCGTGACTGTGCTGGTCGCGTATCGCCCGCGAGGTGATCGCGCGCTCACCGTAATCGGCGGTGAGCTTCGTCACCAGATCGGCGACATCGCGCGCATCGGGACGCGCGCCCTGGATCTCGGCGTGGGTCGTCATCGTGAACCTCGGGGCGTGGTCGACTCTAGAAACGCGGCAGCTCCGGGTGCGGCAGGTTGCCGTGGTGCACGTGCATCTTGCCGAATTCTGCGCAACGCGAAAGCGTCGGAACCCCCTTGCCGGGATTGAGCAGCGTCTGCGGATCGAACGCCGCCTTGATGCCCAGGAAGCGCTCGAGCTCCTTCGGCGCGAACTGCACGCACATCTGCGGCAGCTTCTCGACGCCCACGCCATGTTCGCCGGTGATCGTACCCCCCACCGCGATGCAGAGCTCGAGGATGTCGGCCCCGAACGCCTCGGTACGGCGCGTCTCGTCGGGCTGGTTGGCGTCGAACATGATCAGAGGATGCAGGTTCCCGTCGCCCGCGTGGAAGACATTCGCGCAGCGCAGCTTGTAGTGCTCCGACAGCTCTTCGATACGCAGCAGCACCTCGGCAAGCGCGCGCCGCGGTATCGTGCCGTCCATGCAGTAGTAGTCCGGCGTGATCCGGCCGATCGCGGGAAAGGCCGCCTTGCGGCCCGACCACAGCAGCAGCCGTTCGCGCTCGTCCCTCGACACACGTATCGACGTTGCGCCCGCCTCGCGCAGCAAGCCCGACAACTCCGCCATGTCGGCGCCGACCTCGGCCTGCGTTCCGTCGACTTCGACGAGAAGCACCGCCGCCGCGTCGAGAGGATAGTCGGCGTGCACGAATTCCTCGACTGCGCGCGTCGCCTTGCGGTCCATCATCTCGAGACCCGCCGGGATGCATCCCGACGCGATCACCGCCGCGACCGCCTCGCCCGCCTTGCCGACGTCGTCGAACGCGGCGAGCGCCACCTGCGCCGCGGGCGGCTTCGGCGTGAGCTTCACGGTGATCTCGGTCGTTACGGCAAGCAGACCTTCGGAGCCCGTGACGAGCGCGAGCAGGTCGTAACCGGCGCTGTCGAGCGCGTCGCCGCCGAATTCGACGATCTCTCCGGTCATCAGCACTCCGCGGACGCGGCGGACGTTGTGCACGGTGAGCCCGTACTTGAGACAGTGGACGCCGCCAGCGTTCTCGGCGACGTTGCCGCCGATCGTGCATGCGATCTGCGACGACGGGTCCGGTGCGTAGTAGAGGCCGTACGGGGCCGCCGCTTCGCTGATCGCGAGGTTGCGCACGCCAGGCTGGACGACGGCTGTGCGCGACAGCGGATCGATCGCGACGATGCGCCGCAGCTTGGCGAGCGACAGCAGCACGCCGCGCTTGTCGGGCCGGGCACCGCCGGAGAGGCTCGTCCCCGCGCCGCGCGCGACAATCGGGACGCCCGCGGCGTTGCAGCGCGCGACGATCGCCGCGACCTGCGCTTCGTCGTCGGGAATCGCGACAGCTCCCGGGAGCTCGCGATGCATCGTGAGGCCGTCGCATTCGTAGGGCCGCGTGTCCTCGGCGTCGGTGAGCAGCGCCGAAGCCGGAAGAATCGCGGCGAGCTCTCTCTGGATGGCGGCGTCGAGCATCGAATGCAGGTTTCGCAACGGGGCGGCCGGAATCGCGTCCGGCGGCTAACGCGATGATTCTACAAATCAGCCTCGGTGTCACCTCGACGGCGGACGAGCTATACAGCCCCGCGGAGCTTCCTTAGAATCCGCGCTCGCGCCGCCGGCACCAGCCCATTGCGCGGACGCTTACCGAACCTGGAGGAGGACTCATGCGGATTCCCACCCTTGCGCGCGCGCTCGCACTTGCCGCCGCCGCGGCGCTGCCGCTTCCCGCTACTGCGCAGACGACGATGAAGATCAACATCTCCGTCGCGCAGAACTCGCACTACGGCGTGGCGATCGACACGTTCGCGCGCGAGGTCGAAGCGCGGACGAACGGACGCTACAAGATCCAGACGTTCTACGCCGGGGCGCTCGGCGCCGAGCGCGAATCGGTCGAAGGAGTCCAGCTCGGCACGCTCGACCTCACGCTCACATCGACCGGCCCGCTGCCGAACTTCGTCCCGGAAGTTGCGATCCTGGACATTCCGTTCCTGTTTCGCGACTACGCGCATGCGCGCGCCGTGCTCGACGGTCCGATCGGCCAGGAGCTGCTGCAGAAGTTCCCGCCCAAGGGGATGGTTGGGCTCGCGTGGGCGGAGAACGGGTTTCGCCACATGACGAACAGCAAGCGGCCCGTCAACTTGCCGGACGACCTGAAGGGCCTGAAGATGCGCACGATGGAAAACCCCATTCACATCGAGGCGTACAAGCAGTTCGGCATCCTGCCCACGCCGATGGCGTTCACCGAGGTGTTCACTGCGCTGCAGCAGGGCACTGTCGACGGACAGGAGAATCCCCTCTCGGTCATCACCGCCGCCAAGCTCGATCAGGTGCAGAAAAACCTCACGCTGACCGGGCATGTCTATTCGCCGGCGATCATCCTGATGAACAAGGGGCAATGGGACAAGCTCTCTTCCTCCGACAAGCAGGCATTCCTCGACGCGGCAAAGGAGGCGGTGAAGGCGAACCGAACGCGCATCGACGACGACGAGAGGAAGGCGGTCGCCGACTTGCGCGCGAAGGGGATGGTCATCGTCGAGAACGTCGACAAGGCGAAATTCCAGGCTGCGCTCGCGCCGGTCTACGTCGACTTCGGCAAGCGCTTCGGGCAGGACAACATCGACCGGATCAGGAACTACAAATGACGCCCCGTGGCGGGCGCACACCCGGGCTCAACGATACCCGAACACCGCCGGCAGCAGCGTGCTGATCGCGGGAACGAGCGAGAGAAGCCCCAACACGCCGATCTGCGCCCACAGGAACGGCCACAGCTCGCCCACCATCTTCGCGAGCGGCACGCGCGCGACGACGGAGGTGACAAACAGCAACCCGCCCACGGGAGGCGTGATCATTCCCATCGTCAGGTTGACGATGACGACGATCGCGAACTGCAGGTCGTTGATGCCGAGCGCGTGAGCGATCGGCGCCAGGATGGGAACCAGCACGACGATCCCCGGCAGAGGCTCGATGAAGATGCCGAACGCGAGCAGCAGCAGGTTGACGGCAAACAGGAACGCGAGCGGCGAGAGTTGGAGCGCGACGATCCACGCGGTCAGGTCCTGCGGGACGCGCGAGATCGTGAGCACCCACGCGAACGCCGCCGACATCGCGACGATGATCAAGACGGACGCAGTCATCAGCGCCGAGCGCGAGAGGATTCCGGGCAGCATCCGCCACTCGAGCGAGCGGTAGATCCACCGCCCAGCGGCGAGGGCGTAGAAGACCGCGACGACGCTCGCCTCGGTCGGCGTGAACGCGCCGGAGGCGATCCCGCCGAGGATCAGCACCGGCAGCACGAGCGCGGGAATCGCCCGCCAGGTGTTGCGCAGGTAATCGCGGAAACCGAGCTCCGAGGCGACTCCGCGGTAGTTGCGGCGCGTCGATATCGCGTGATTGATGGCCGCCATCGCGATCGCGATCACGATTCCCGGGAGCACGCCGGCGATCAGCAGCGCAACGAGGTTGATGTCGGGGTACGCGAGCGCGTAGATGATCATGCTGATCGACGGCGGAATGATCGGCCCGAGGATGGAAACCGCCGCGGTCAACGCGGCGGCATACTCCGGGCCGTAGCCGTCGTTCTTCATCATCCGGATCATGATCGCGCCCGGGCCCGCGGCATCGGCGAGCGCCGAGCCGCTGATGCCGGAGAAGAAGGTGATCGTCAGGATGTTCGTGTGACCGAGCCCGCCGCGAAAGCGGCCGACGAACTGCGACGCGAAACGCAGCAGCACCTCGGACAGCGCGCCCCCGGTCATCAGCTCGGCGGTGAGTATGAAGAACGGAACCGCCATCAGCGCGAAGACGTCGATTCCGCTGAACAGGTACTTCGGAAGCGCGATCAGCGGCAGGTTGCCGTTGACCAGAATCGCGGCGAGCGTCGACACACCGAGCGCGAATGCGACGGGAACGCCGAGGGCGAGCAGCACGATGCAGACAGCGAAGAGCGTCGCAATCAAAGCTTCACCGCGTCACTGTCGAACTCGGCGTCGGCCAGAACCTGGCGGCTGCGCACGTAGGGGACCATCATCAGCAGCGCGTGGATGATCAGCAGCGCGAATCCGATCGGCAGCGCGAGATAGACGACGCCGATCGGAATCTGCAGCACGGGTGTCGTCTGGCTCCACGCGAACGCCGCGTAGCGGAGCCCCAGCCACAGCATCGCGGCGAAGAACACGAGCATCACCGCGAATATCGCGGCACGGATGGCCGGCGCGATACCCGGACATCGCTCCTGCAGCGTGTCGATGCCGATGTGGCCGCCGTAGCGAAGCACGAGGCCCGCGCCGAGGAACGTGAGCCAGATCATCAGGTAGCGCGAAACCTCCTCTACCCAGAGGATCGAGCGATCGGTGAAGAAGCGCAGCGCAACGTTCGCGAACACCATCGACGCCATCGCCGCGAGAATCGCGACGACCGCCCAGCGATTGACGCGAATCAGCGTGCGATCGAAGCTCGCCAGCATCCGCGCCGAGCCTTCGTACCGACCGATGCGGAGGCTAAACGCAGCGGCCGCCGTCGACCTCGAGGCACGCGCCCGTGATGAAGGAGGCCTCGTCGGATGCGAGGAAGACGGCGGCAGTTGCGATGTCGGCGGGCTGCGACAGCCGCCCCATCGGGATCGTCGCGACGAACTTCGCGCGCAGCTCGGGCGTGTCGCCGCCCATGAATTCGGCGAGCATTCCGGTTTCCCCGGCGACGGGGTTGATCACGTTGACGCGGATGCCGTCGGGCGCGAGTTCCGCCGCCATCGAGCGCGACGTGACGATCGCCGCGCCCTTGCTGCCGTTGTACCAGGTGAGCCCCGGCCGCGGACGCACGCCGGCCGTCGACGCGATAGTGATGAACGCGCCGCTCTTCTTCGTCCGAAAATGCGGGACCGCGTGCCGCGCGGTGAGGAACAGGCCTTTCACGTTGACGCGGTAGACCCGGTCGAACTCCTCCTCGCTCACATCGAGCATCGGCTGATTGCGATGCGTCGTTCCGGCGTTGTTGACCACGATGTCGAGGTCGCCGAACGTGTCGAGCGCGCAGCCGATCATCGCGGCGACATCGGCGTCCTTCGACACGTCGCCGACGAAGAAGCACGCCTCGCCGCCCGCCGCCACGATGTCGCGGACCACGCGCTCGCCGCGCAGCGCGTTGACGTCGTTGACGACGACCCTCGCCCCCTCGGCAGCGAAGCGGGTTGCGATTCCCTCGCCGAACCCCGACGCCGCTCCGGTGACTATGGCTACCTTGTTCGGGAGTCGCATCGGGTTCGTCAATGGACCGGCGCCGGAGGGGCGTCGGGGACATTGCGAAAGCCGACGCACGCTTGTCGCAAGCCGAGGAATTCGGGCAGCGTGCGGACCGCCAGGCGCGCATGCCGTGCGATTCGTTGCGCCATCGACAGCCGCGGGCTCGGCGGCACCTCGCCGACGTAACGCTCGAGGTCCACGTAGTACGTGTCCGTCTTGCCGATGTCGTCGAGCTCGAGGGGATGATTCTGTGCCCGCTCGCGCATCCTGGAGTCGATGCGCTGGTGCACGGGCTCGGTCATCAACATGTACTCGGGGATCGGGACGTCGTTCTTGAGCATCCGGTGGACGAGGATCACGTCGACGCCGGCGAGCTCGGTCAGGTTCTTGACCTTCTGCACCGCGGCTTCGCCGAAGTGTCCGACGAGCTTGATCTTGAGATTCCCCGCCTGCTGGCAGCCGTCGCACACGCAGAACGTGTTGACCTTGAGATCGGACGCGCGCGCGTGGAAGGCGCGGTAAATCGCCGCGGCCTGCTCGGCGACGAATGCGAGGCTCGGCTCCTCGCCCCGCGGAAACGACAGGTAAAAGAATGCCGCGTCGCCTTCGAGCTTCGCGAGCTTCAGATCCGCCTCCGTTGCGTCGATCACCGCTTCGAGGAGCTGCGCGACGATTTCCTGCGCATGCGCGAGGCTTGCCCGGTGGAATTTCATGAAACGCGTGTAGCCGCCAATGTCGGCTATCAGCAGGAAGGTCGGCTGGATGGCCACGTCCGGATTTCCGGGATCTCGTCTATCGGTCCGCCGCGCGCGTCACGGCGCACGCCCGCGGGCGAGCGTACACGGATATACGCGCTGCGGGGCGGATGCATCGGCTTCCGTCGGCCCTCATCCGTGCTGGAGCACGACGGTCTTGAGAACGGTGTAGCCATAGAGCGCCTCGAACCCCTTTTCGCGCCCGTGTCCCGAGTGCTTGACTCCGCCGAACGGCAACTCGACGCCGCCGCCGGCACCATAGTTGTTGACGAAAACCTGGCCGCTGCGGAGCGCCCGCGCCATGCGGAGCTGGCGTCCGCCGTCCTTCGTCCAGATGCCTGCGACGAGTCCGAAATCCGTCCCATTGGCGATGCGGATGGCATCGGCTTCGTCGGCAAACGGCATCGCGGCAAGAACCGGCCCGAACACCTCTTCGCAGGCGAGGCGCGAGGTGGGCGGCACATCGCGGAGCAGCCGCGGCTCGACATAGTATCCGCCTGCCGGCGCATCCGCGACGAGCGTCCCCTTGGCGACCGTCGCGATCCCGTCGCGCTCGGCATCCGACAGGAAGCCGCGGACACGATCGCGCTGCCCGGCGCGAATCAGCGGACCGCAATCGAGGTCTGCGAGCGCGGCGCCAACCCGGAGCGCGGCGAAGCGCGCGCCGAGGCGCTCCAGCATCTCCTCGTAGCGCGACCGCTCGACCAGCAGTCGGCTGCCCGCCGAGCACGTCTGACCGGCGTTCTGCACGATCGCGTTGACGATCACCGGCAGCGCGGTGTCGAAGTCGGCGTCGGCAAACACGATCTGCGGCCCCTTGCCGCCCAGCTCGAGCGTCACCGGACAATGGCGCTTCGCGGCCTCGGCGGCGACCAACGCGCCGGTCGCCGGCGAGCCGGTGAACGACAGGTGCTCGATGCCGGGGTGCGCGGCGAGCGCGGCGCCCGCGTCGCGGCCCAGGCCCGTGACGATGTTGATTGCACCCTCGGGGATGCCGACGCCGGCGGCGATCTCGGCGATGCGCAGCAGCGACAGGCACGCGTCCTCGGCGGGCTTCACGACACAGGCGTTGCCCGCCGCGAGCGCGCCGCCGACCGAGCGCCCGAAGATCTGCATCGGGTAGTTCCACGGAATGATGTGGCCGCTGACCCCGTGCGGCTCGCGCCACGTGAGCACCGTATACCCGGCGGGATACGGAATCGTCTCGCCATGGAGCTTGTCGCAGGCGCCGGCGTAGAACTCGAAATAGCGTGCGCAGGCGACGACATCGGCGCGCGCCTGCGTCGTCGGCTTGCCGCAGTCGCGTGCCTCGATCAACGCGAGCTCGTCGACGTGGTCGAGGATCGCGACGCCTAGCTTCGCGATAGCGCGGCCCTTCTCGGCGGGCGCAAGCCGTCCCCACGCGCCGTCGCGCGCGGCTTGCGCGGCAGCGACCGCACGATCGATGTCACGTGCCGTTCCCGCTGCGATCGCTGCGAACGGCAAGCCGTCCGAAGGATCGACCATCGGCAGCGTCGCACCGCCCTCGGGTGCGACCCAGCGATTGGCGATGAAATGGGAAAACGTCCGATGGAAAGGCGGGCGCACGGCCCCGCTGCGCCCGCCATCTGTTTCCGTCATTGGCGCTTCTCCGGGGTGAACTTCCACGCAAGCGTGTTCTCGTCGGTGCGAGGCACGTACGCGATGCCATCGCGCGTAGCCCAGAGGTTGACCTGGAAGTGCAGCGGCACGATCCCCGTATCGTTGATCGCGAGCTCGGTCGCCCGCTGCAGCATCGCCTCGCGCTTCGCGTCGTCGACGATCTGCAGCGCATCCTCGGTGAGCGCGTCGACCTTGCCGTTCGAGTAACGCCCGCGATTCGCGGTGCCGTAGCCCTTGTCGCGGCTGTACGTCATCAGCAGCGCTTTGAGCGACGACGACGCTTCGCCGGTTCCCGTGCTCCAGCCGAGCAGCATGAAGCTGAACTTGAGATCGGTCGCCTGCGTGAAATACGTCGCCGAGGGCATTGCGACGACCTTGGTGTCGATGCCGATGCGGGCGAGCATCTGCGCGACCGCCTGCGCGATCTTCGCATCGTTGACGTAGCGATTGTTCGGCGCATGGATCGTGAGGCCGAAGCCGTCCGGGTAGCCGGCGTCCGCGAGGAGCTTCTTCGCTCCGGCGGGATCGAACGCCTCGACTTTCAGATTCTTCGTCGCGCCGAACAGGAAGTCGGGGACGAGCTGGCCCGAGGGAATCGCCTCGCCTTCCATCACCTTCTCGACGATCGCCGGGCGGTTGATCGCCTTCGAGATCGCCTTGCGCACGCGCGGATCCTTGAGCGGATTCTTGGCGAGCGGCTTTCCTGCCCTGTCGGTCACGAACGGCGAGGCGTCGCGGTCGCTGTCCATGTGCAGATAGATCAGGCGGTCGGCGACGGTCCGGTAGATGGCGAGACGCTTGTCCTGCTTCAGCTTTGCGACGTCGGCGGTCGGCACGTTCTCGATCACCTGCACGTCGCCGGAGAGCAGCGCAGCCACGCGCGCCGCGTCCTGCGGCAGGAGCCGCAGCGTGACCTTATCCCACGGCGTCTTGCCGCCCCAGTAGCTGTCGTTCCGCGCGAGCTCGATGCGGTCGCTCTTCGTGTACCGGACGAGCTTGTACGGACCGGTGCCGATCGCCGCCTTGCCGCTGTTGAAATCCTCGGTCGTGGCCCTCGAAGCGCTCTTTGAGACGATCGCGACCTGCGTCATGTCGGAGGGCATCAGCGGATACGGCGTCGCCGTCTTGAAGCGGATCGTGTACGGGTCGACGACGATCATCTCCTTGATCTGCTTCGTATAGACGGTGAACGGCGACGGGCTGTTCGGGACGGTCGGCACGCGTTCGATCGACGCGACGACGTCGGTCGCCGTGAAGTCGGATCCGTCGTGGAACTTGACGCCGCGCCGCAGCTTGAACTCCCACGTGAGCGGATCGACGGTCTTCCACTCGGTCGCGAGGCCGGGCTCGAGCTGCGATCTCTCGTTGCGCTGGACGAGGTAGCCGAAGATGTGCGCGGCGACGTTGCTGTTCGGCGTCAGGTTGTGATAGTGCGGATCGATCGACGTAACGTCGGTGCCCAGCCCGATGACGAGATCCGCGGCGAGCGCCGGAAGTGCGAGCGCAGTGCAGGCCGCGACGACGCCGATTCGCGCCAGCAGCGGACGCAGCAAAATCATGACTCCCCCTGAAGTCGAGCAAGGTCGCCGGAAAGACCCGCGAAGAATAGCGCAATGCGCTGCGCCGTGCCGGGAGATCCCCGCGACTCGGCCACAACGTCTGGCGCTACGGACCCTTATACCGGATCCGGTAGATCGCGCCCGCGGTGTCGTCGGAGACGAGCAGCGAGCCGTCGGGCGCGACCAGCACGTCCGCCGGACGTCCCCACGCGGTCTCGCCCTGCAGCCAGCCTTCCGCGAAGGTCTCGTAGCGGACCGCCTTGTTGCCCTCGAGCGTGACCATCGTCACCCGATAGCCGATCTTCTTGCTGCGGTTCCAACTGCCGTGCTCGGCGATGAAGATGCGGTCTCTGTAGGCCGCTGGAAACTGGCTGCCGGTATAGAAGCGCATGCCGAGCGACGCGACGTGCGGACCGAGGTTCTGCGCGGGTGCGACGAACTCGGAACATGGATGCTTGCGCCCGAACTCCGGGTCCGGAATGTTGCCGCCATGACAATAGGGGTAGCCGAAGCGCAGCCCCGCGCGCGCCGCGTGGTTCAGCGTGTCGGGGGGAACGTCGTCGCCCAGGTTGTCGCGGCCGTTGTCGGTGAACCAGAATTCCTTCGTCCGCGGGTCCCAGTCGAAGCCCACGCTGTTGCGCAAGCCGCGCACGAAGACCTCCTGCGCGCCTCCGTCGGGGTTCATGCGCGCGATGATGCCGTAGCGATCCGGGTCGGGCTCGCAGATGTTGCAGGGGACGCCTACGTTCGCGTAGAGCTTGCCGTCGGGTCCGAACGCGATGAACTTGAGTCCGTGGTGGGCGTCGGACGGCAGGCGATCGGTGACGACGACGGGTTTGGGCGGATCGGCGAGGCGCGTCTCGATGTCGTCGAAGCGCAGGATCTGCGAGACCGCCGACACGTAGAGCGCGGAACCGCGAAACGCGACGCCTCCCGGGGAGCGGAGCCCCGAAGCGATCACCTGCACGCGGGCTTCGCCGCTGCCGCCAGCCCGAAGGGTGACCGCATAGACCTTCCCCTCGGAAAAGGATCCGACGAACAGCGTCCCGGCCGCACCCCAGGTCATCGCGCGCGCATTCGGCACGCGCGCGACGACCTCGATCGAAAACCCGGCCGGCAGTTTGATCGAATCGACCGGCAGAGTCGATTGGGCAAGCGGCCCGATCGAAACGAGCGAAGCGAGCGCTCCAACTCCGATCATTGCGACGGCCCGCGCCGCTCGCCCGCGCAATTCGCGTGCATCCGTCATTTCGTTCTGTCCTCTCGATCCCGCGACAGACCCTGTGGGCGACGCCGGGCCATTATCCGCGAAACGCGCCCGTGCGGCGCCGTGAACCCCGGCCCTCCGCGACAGATACCGCTCTGTCCGGCAGGGTCATTCCGACCACATCGTCGGTGCCTCATTTGACAGCGCAGATACCCCTCCCTATCCTGAACGCTTGCCCCAAACGCGTGCCCATCGCTCGGGGCGCAGGAACTCGATCGATGAACGCTCCCGACACGCTCACCGCGTTGCGTCCGCGAGGCTCGGACGCCGACGTTCCGGGGCTCCTCGCGTGGCAAATGATCCGCACGCTCGTCGCCTACGACACGACGAGCCGCGAGTCGAACCTCGCGCTGATCGACTGGGTGCGCGGCTACCTCGAGTCCCACGGCGCGCGCTGCACGCTCACGTTCGACGACGACCGCCGCAAGGCGAATCTGTTCGCAACGCTGGCAGCGAAGGACGGCAACGCGACGGTCGGTGGCATCGTACTCTCGGGACATACCGACGTCGTCCCGGTCGACGGTCAGCCGTGGGACACCGATCCGTTCGAAGCCACGCTCGTCGGCGATCGGATCTTCGGCCGCGGCGTCACCGACATGAAGAGCTTCTCGGCGACGGGCCTGGCGATGGTGCCCGAGTTTCTCCGCCGCG
>Ga0335069_10004362_pt1 | contig 21029 bp, 18 predicted proteins | sample Lox_Sample_11_FD_206714 | JGI IMG/M metagenome (GOLD analysis project Ga0335069, IMG submission 206714) | Soil microbial communities from Loxahatchee National Wildlife Refuge, Florida, United States - Lox_Sample_1.1 | ecosystem: Environmental > Terrestrial > Soil > Wetlands | place: USA...
AATCGGTGGAGAAGGGCGTGCAGCAGTTGGTCGGGCGCACCCGCCCGGGCAAAAAGGGGCTGTTGGAAGAAATCCTCGAAGCGCCGCAGAAGCAGCTCGACCAGTTACAGAAGCGCATCGACACGCAGGTGCGCGAGTCGGTCGATCGCTTCACCTCGCACCCGGCGATCCAGCGCGAGATCACCCGCCTCGAACGCAGCGTCAAGCGGCTCGAAAGCCAACTGTCGCGTCTCCGCCGCAAAGCGCCGCGGGCACGACGAACCAAGGCCGCGTCGTAAGCCTCACGACGTCTCGCTGCGGCGGCGGATGGCGAGCTTCTTCATCCGGCTCCGCAGCGTGCTGGGATTGAGCCCGAGCAGCCGCGCCGCGCCGTGCTCGCCTTCAATCCTCCAATTCGCCTGGCGCAAGATTTCGATGATGTGCGCTCGCTCGATATCCTCCAGTGCGCGACTCCCCGTTGCTTCGGGAGAATGGTGAACCGCCGGCTCTGCACGCGCGTCGGCGGACTCGCCGGCCACCGGGTCCGGCGGCGCCGACGGCAACAACTCGGGACCGATCTCCAACTCATCGCCCGGTGACAAGATGACGGCACGCTCGACGACGTTTTCGAGTTCGCGAATGTTGCCCGGCCACGCATAACGCCGCAGGCGCTCGATCACATCGTCGGCAACGAAGCGGATGGGGCGGCCGACGCGCTGGACCGAGCGACTCACGAAGTAGTGGACGAGCAGCGGAATGTCCTCGGTGCGCTCGCGCAACGGCGGCAGATGTACCGGAAACACGTTGAGTCGATAGAACAAGTCTTGACGAAACTTGCCGAGCGCGATGGTGCGCGGCAGGTCGCGATTGGTCGCGGCGATGATGCGCACGTCGACCTTGATCGGCGTGCCGCCGCCCACGCGCTCGAACTCGCGCTCTTGCAGTACGCGCAGGAGTTTCACCTGCACGTCGAGCGGTACCTCACCGATCTCATCCAGGAAGATCGTGCCGCCGTCGGCCAACTCGAAGCGACCCAGTCGCCGTTCGAGCGCGCCGCTGAACGCGCCCTTCTCGTGGCCAAACAGCTCGGATTCGACCAAGCCGGTGGGTAACGCCGCGCAGTTGAGCTTGATCAACGGTTTGTCGCGGCGCGGACTGGCGGAGTGAATGGCGCGCGCGATCAATTCCTTGCCGGTGCCGGTCTCGCCGGTGATCAGGACCGTCGTGTCAGTCGCGCACACGAGATCCACGTTGGCCAGCACACTCAATAGCCCTTGGCTGTTCCCGACAATCTCTTCGAAGTTGTGGACCGATTTGATTTCCTCGCGCAGGTAGCGGTTCTGCTCTTTGAGCTGGGTTTGTTCTTGCTGGAGCAAGACCCGATCGGTGATGTCAGTGAACATCGTGCGGGTGTATGTGCCGCTGGGATCGGGCTTCGACCACCACTGAATCCAGATCGGCTTGCCGTTGTCCTTCCGCCGCAGTTCGAGGACGACGCCGCTGGTATCGGTGCCGCGGCCGACCGATTCGAACGCCTCGCGTACGCGACGCTGGGCCTCGGGCGTTTGAGGCACCAGCGACATGCCGATGGTTCCGACCGCTTCCTCGGGTTTGACTCCGAGAATTCTGAGCGCGGCGCGGTTGGCGCGGAGGAACCGCGATTCGAGATCTTCGTGCACGTAGGCGATCGGGGCTTCGTCGAACAAATCGCGCAGGCGCTCTTCGCTTTCGCCCAATTCGCGCTGGATTCGCACGCGGGCCAATTCCCCCGCGGCGCGCGCCGCGAAGATCCGAAGGACGTCCGCCTTGCGCGGTTCGGGCGGCATCGACTTGGTTCCGAAGACGCTGAGATACCCCAGGAGCTGCCCATCGGGCGCGGTCAGCGCGATACCCGCGTAACTCTCGATGCCGCGATCGACCACCAACGCGTGATGGGGAAACCGTTGACTCACCCCGGACGAAAAGTGACACGACCCGTGGCTGACGAGTTGCTCGCACGGTGACCCCGCGAGGTTCCACTCGGTCGCCGATTCGAAGCCGTGCGGATGTCGAAACGCCACGGCGCGGGCGCGCGAATCGCCGCGCATCTCGGCAATCAGCGCGTACTCGGTGTCCATGACATCGGCCAAATGCGCGACGAGGGCGCGGAAGAATTCGTCCTCGTGTCTCGTCGCCGTCCCCTCGGCGATCTGCCGGAGCCACGCCGCTTCGTTCGAGGTCGGCACGTCGTGGCTCAGATCAGCAGCCGACATGAGTTTCCCACCCGGCGCCAACGCAACGACAATCCATCAGCATGTTTCGGTGACCGCATTACGGTCGGGCGGTTCGCCAAGTCAAGCGCCGCCGATCGAGGAGTCATCGGCCAGTATCACGGTGAGGACGCTGCCGGCGTGACCACGCAGCGTGACGCGCTCTCCCAGCACACTGTGCTCGACGAGCGCGCCGTTCAACTCCAACGCAGCCGAGGCCATCACGATGCTGTCGCGCACGGCACCGCCGCGCACGGTTGCCCGGTTGCCGATCGACGCGAACGGGCCGAGGCTCGCGTGCTCGATGCGCGCGTCGCGGCCGATGATCGCCGGGCCTTCGATTCGACTGGCGATCACGTGCGCGCCGGCCTCGATACGGACCCGTCCGATTGCGACTGAGGCCGCGTCGAGCGCTCCCAGCCGGGCGGGCTCGATGCGATCGAGCAGCACCCGGTTCGCTGCGAGCAGGTCGGCGGGCTTGCCGGTGTCCTTCCACCAGCCCGGCACCATGCACGGGCGGACGATGAGTCCGTGATCGATCAAATCCTGAATCGCATCGGTAATCTCGTACTCGTTGCGCCACGACGGTTGCAGCCGAGCGATCGCGTCGAAGATGCGCTGGTCAAACACATAGGCGCCGGCAACCGCGAGATTGCTCGCCGGTCGTTGCGGCTTCTCCACCAGCCGTGCGATTCGATCGGCGGCCACTTCTGCGATCCCAAACCGGCTCGGCTCGTCGACCGGGGCCACCAGCACGGCCGCATCCGTCCGGGGCGATCGAAACGTCTCGATGAGATGCTGGAATCCGTCGGGAAGTATGGTGTCGGCGAGATACATCAGGAACGGCTCGTGCCCCACGAACGCGCGCGCGCATTGCGCGGCATGCGCGAGGCCGCGTGGCTCGGCTTGTTCCATGTAGTCGACGCGCGCCCCGAATCGGCCGCCGTCGCCGACCGCCGCGGCAATTGCGTCGCGCGTCGCCGGGCTCACGATGATGCCGATATCGCGTAGACCCGCCGCCACCACGCGTTCGATCCCGTCGAACAACACCGGCTTGTTGGCGATCGGGAGGAGATGCTTCGGGCGGGTGTGCGTCAGCGGGCGCAGGCGGGTGCCCAAGCCGGCGCAGAGCAGGAGCGCTTTCATCGATGCCGCGGCGGCACCGGCTCGCGTGATTGCACGAATCTGTCGTCGCGGCTGACGAGTTGCTTGGGCGTAACCCACACGGTGCGCGCGGTGTCGGCGACGGTGTAGCCGATGATCGCAGCGGCCTTGCCGTGCGCAGTCGCTACGGCGACAACGCGCGCGGCGTCCGCGGGATCGACGACGATGCAGAAGCCGACGCCCATGTTGAAGACGCGAAACATCTCCGCATCGTCGAGTCCGCCGCGTGCTTGGATCAGCGCAAAGATCGGCGGCACATCGAGCAGCCGCTCGATGACGAACCCGACCGGCGCGGCCACGCGCGGCAGATTCAGAAACCCGTCGCCGGTGATGTGCATCATTGCGCGGATCGCGAGCTGCTCGTCGAGCATTTGCAGGACTTCGCGGACGTAAATGTGCGTCGGAATCAGCAGCTCCGCGCCCACGGATCGGCCCAGCGATGCGACGTGGTCGGTGGCGCGCAGTTTCGCCTGCTCGAACAAGACGCGGCGCGCCAGGGTGAAGCCGTTGCTGTGAATCCCACTGCTGGCGATGCCGACGATCGCATCACCGGCGCGAACATCTTGTCCGATCAGCACGCGTTGCGGGTGCACGATGCCGACCGATGTGCCGACCAGGTCGAACGCATACCCGTTGCGGGCGCCGTGCAGCATCTCGCGCACCTGCGCGACTTCGCCGCCCGGGATGTTGATGCCGGCACGGCAGGCGCCTTCGTAGAACCCCTTCGCCAACTCGCCTAGGAAGTTGGGGTTGGCCTGTTGTACGGCGATGTAGTCCACCAGGGAGATCGGGCGGGCGCCGACGCAGAGGAGATCGTTGACGTTCATCGCGACGCAATCGATCCCGACGGTGTCGTACTGCTCCATCTCCTGGGCGATCAACAATTTGGTGCCGACGCCGTCGGTCGAAATCGCGAGACCGATCTCAGGCGTCAGGGGCAGAACGTTGGCGTAGTAACCCAGCGGCAACTGCGGCCGCGCGGCGTTGAACTCGAAGGTCTTGCTCACCCACTCGGCCAGCTCGCGCAGACCGCCGTGCACCTGCAACGTCTCGACGCCGGCCGCGTCGTAGCCGAGACCCGATTTCGTCATCGCGTCTCTTGTATCCTCACGACCGCGCCCAGAACAACCCCCGCTTGCGAGCGCGGGCCCGCGCCCAGTGCGTGCCGTCGACCGCGATCAGCGGCGCCTTCGATCGGGTGCGCAATTGTGAAGCAGCTCTCCTCCGCGCCGTTGGGTGCACCCGGGCTCGTCCCTTGGAACCCTGGTTGAAGTACAGGCACCCCTTGTCGCCCGACGCATGAGTGGTGAGAAGGACCTCACTTCGGCAGAACGAAGTAGAGTTCGCCGCCTGCCTGCATGCCGCCGGCGGCGGCCGCGGCGCTTTCGCCGGTGCCGCAGAAGAAATCGAGCCGGTGATCGCCGCTGATGGCGACGCCGGCGTCCTGCAACAGCGCGAGGCGAGAGGCGACGGCCGAGTCGGCGCTCTTCAACAACACCAGCGCGCCGGGTGGATACACCCGTGCATCGGCGGCGATCGACCGGCCCGCGGTCAGCGGTTGACCGAGGCTGCCGACCGGACCGACAGGCACGGTGCGGAAAAAAATGCATCGCTCGTTGCGCTGCATGAGTTCGTCACGCTCGTCGGGGTGATCGCGCAGATACGTTTTCAGCGACGACAGCGACACATCCGCCAACGCCAGCTTGCCGGTTTCGACGAGCACGCGACCCAGACTGGTGTACGGCCGCCCGTTCGAGCCGTTGTAACTGACCTCCATGTGGACGCCATCGTCGAAGTGCAGGCGTGCCGATCCTTGCACGTGCAGGAAGAACGCCTCGACCGGATCGTCGAGCCATGCGAGAACCGACCCGTGCTCGCCGAGCGCACCGCGATCGATTTCGGCGCGGGTGTAGTAGGGCACCAACTCGCCGTCACGCACGCGACCCACGGCGCGCTTGGGTGTGCACGACGCGCAAAACGGTGTCAGATCGACGGTCACCAGATCGTCCGGCAACTCGTAAATCGGGTAGCGGAAGCGCTCGCTCCGCCGCCGGCGCGCCGGCAGTTCGGGCTCGTAGTAACCGGTAATCAGCAGCGGGCGAGCGGGAAGCGCCTGCACCAAGGCAAATCGATCACACAACCGCGCGGCGTCGTTGGCCCCGACAGGCTGGCTGATCAGCGACTCCATCACATCGCGCAACTCGCGCACCGTCACGGTGCGATCGAGGAGCGGGACCGCCTGATCTTCGGGCAAACGACGGTAGTAGTCGAGACTCCGCTCCAGCGCGCGCTGGAGCGACGACAGATCGCTGTCATCGACCATCACCGTGCGGCACTCGTCGCGCGACAGCGTCCGGGTCGCCGTCGCAGTGGGTGCCGTGACGTGTCGGACTACGCCGCAGCCGGCAATCAGCAGCAGCGTGGACAGCGCGATGGACCGTCGACTCTGGACGAAAACCGTCACGTCCCGGCGTAGACCGCACTGGCGGCGGCGACCGCTGCGCCCGCGGGGACGCGCACGCCGTGGCGCGGCAGCACGCGCTCCAGCGCGTCGAGCACCGTGAGCACATTCCCCGCCGTACTCGACTCGCCCATCAGACCGATGCGCCACGTCTTACCCTTGAGCGCGCCGAGCCCGCCCCCAATCTCGATGCCGAACTCGTCGAGCAACGCGCGGCGCACCGCAACGTCGTCGACGCCGTCGGGAATCCGGACGCTGTTGAGGGTCCACAACTGATGCCCTTCTTGCGAGGCGAGCTGCATGCCGAGCGCAGCCAACCCCGCTTTCAGGGCTTCGTGGTTCACATGATGCCGGTGCCAACGCGCTTCGAGCCCCTCTTCGTCGACGAGGCGCAACGCTTCGAGCAGCGCGTAGTTCATCGAGATCGGTGCGGTGTGATGGTAGACGCGCTCTTCGCCCCAATACTGCGCGATCATCGTGAGATCGAGATACCAGCTTTGGACCTTGCTCTTGCGGCTCTTGAGGACGTCGAGCGCAGCGGCATTGAACGAAATCGGGGCCAACCCGGGGGGACAACTCAGACACTTTTGCGTGCCGCTGTAGCCGGCGTCGATGCCCCAGTCGTCGAGCCGCACCGGACAGCCGCCGAGCGACGTCACGGTGTCGACCACGAACAACGCGCCGGCATCGTGCGCGAGACGACTGATCTCTTGCAGCGGCTGCAGCACGCCGGTCGAGGTCTCGGCGTGCACCACCGTCACGAGTTTCGGCTGTTTCGTGCGCTTGAGCGCGGCGGCGATGTCGGCCGGATCGATCACTCGTCCCCACGGCGCGTCGACCTTGACCGCCGTCGCGCCGCACCGCCCGACGATGTCGATCATGCGCGTCCCAAACACGCCGTTGACCCCGACGACGACCTCGTCGCCCGGTTCGATGAGGTTGACCAGACACGCTTCCATCCCGGCGCTGCCGGTGCCGGAGATCGGGATCGTCAATTCGTTCTGCGTTTGGAACAACGATCGCAACAGGCGTTTGCTCTCCTCCATGATCTCCAGGAATGCCGGATCGAGGTGCCCGACCAGCGGCATGCTGAGGGCGCGAAGCGTCCGTGGGTGCACCATGCTGGGTCCGGGCCCGAGCAGCAGGCGCGTCGGCGGCGATGCGTAAGCCTTCGTCATATTCACTCCGGATCGGTGCGGTCGACGGTCGATCAATCTGGTTGCGTGTGCGCCGAGCGACGCTTGTGCTTTTATCGGGGGGTCGATAGCGTGTCAAAGCGCATGATCTCACCGACTGTGACCGCACAACTCCGCGACCTCGTCGGTGCCAATGCGGTGATCGCGCGCGACAGCGAATTGCGCGTGTATGAGTGCGACGGGTACACGCTGGAGAAAAGCACACCGCAGGTAGTCGTGTTGCCCGCTTCGACGGCAGAGGTGAGCGCGGTGCTGAAGCTGTTGCACCGCGAACGCATCGCGTTCGTCCCGCGCGGCGCCGGCACCGGACTCAGCGGGGGCTGTCTGCCGTTGGCGGCACCGGTGATGGTGTGCACCAGCCGAATGCGACGCATCCTTGCGGTCGATCTCGCCAACCGTCGCACCACGGTCGAGGCCGGCGTCGTCAATCTCGCAGTCACCAATGCGGTCAAGGACGCCGAATTGTACTACGCGCCTGATCCGTCAAGTCAGCAAGCCTGCACCATCGGCGGCAACGTGGCGGAGAACTCGGGCGGCCCCCATACGCTCAAGTACGGCGTCACCACCAATCACGTGCTCGGCGTCGAATTGGTGCTCCCGTCGGGTGAAATCGTTCAGCTCGGCTCCGCGGCTGAAGACGTGCCCGGCTACGACCTCGTCGGCCTGGTGGTCGGCAACGAAGGGACGTTCGGCATCGTGACGCAAGCAACCCTACGATTGTCGCGACAGCCGGAAGCTTGGAAGACGCTGCTCGCCATCTTCGAATCGGTCGACGACGCCACTCGGACGGTCTCGGGCATCATCGCGGCCGGGATCGTTCCGGCGGCGCTCGAAATGATGGACCGGTTGATCGTCGAGGCGGTCGAGGCGGCGTATCACTTCGGCTTTCCGACCGATGCCGGGGCGGTGCTGATCATCGAACTGGACGGATTGGCCGCCGGACTCGACCGGCAGGCCCAACGCGTTTCCGAAGTTTGCCGCGCCAATCGGGCGCGCGACGTACGCATGGCGAAGGACGAAGCCGAGCGCGCGGCGTTGTGGAAGAGCCGCAAGCGAGCGTTTGGCGCGGTCGGTCGATTGGCGCCCAGCTACTGCACCCAAGACGGCGTGGTGCCGCGAACCAAGCTTCCCGATATTTTGCGCGCGATCTCCGCGATCGGCGAGTGCTACCAATTGCGCATCGCCAACGTCTTCCACGCGGGCGACGGCAACATTCATCCGATCCTGCTCTACGACGAACGCGACGCCGACGAGACCCGCCGCGTGCTCGCCGCCGGGCGCGAGATCCTCGAAGCCTGCGTCGCGCTCGGCGGCAGCGTCACCGGCGAGCACGGCATCGGCGTCGAGAAGATCGAACAGATGCCGCTCATCTTCAGTCCGACCGATTTGCTCGTGATGCAACAATTGCGGCGGGTGTTCGATCCCGAGCAACGCTGCAACCCGGGCAAGATCTTTCCGACGCCCGGCGTGTGCGTCGAGACCACGCGCCCGATGCGCCGCGCGGCGATGTAGGTTCGGACGGAGTCCGCGGTCTAACGTCCAAGGTCCAATGCCGAAGATCGAATGGATCGATGAGCTGACGGCGCGGTGTGGCGCGGCGCTGAGCGATGCCGTCGCGACGTTCCCAATCGCCGGCCGGTCGGCGGCCTGTGTCGTGTCGCCGGCGAGTGTCGCGCAGGTGAGCGAGGTGCTCGCGTTTGCGCACGAACGCAACCTAGCGGTGATCCCGGTCGGCAACGCGACGCATCTGCACGTTGGCTCGCCGCCGGCGCGCTATGACGTGGCACTGTCCCTACGCAAATTGGCGCGCATCGTTGCGCACGAAGCGGCGGACATGACCGTGACGGTCGAGGCCGGTTGCACATTGGATGAACTCAACGCGGCGCTGGCGACGGCGCAGCAGTGGGTGCCCTTGGATCCGCCATCACCCGACCGCGTCACCGTCGGCGGGCTGATCGCCGCGGATCTCAACGGACCACTGCGCCTCTCGCACGGCAAAGTGCGCGATCTGTTGATCGGCGTCACCGTGGTGCTCGCAGACGGCTCGGTGGTCAAGGGCGGCGGACGCGTGGTCAAGAACGTTGCCGGCTACGATCTATGCAAACTCTTCACCGGGTCGCTCGGCACGCTCGGGGTCATCGTTGAGGCGACGTTCAAGGTCCGCCCGCGACCCGAGCAGACACGTGTGTTGTGGATCGGGTCGTCTGATCCGAGGGCACCGGGTGAATTTGCGCTCGGGCTCCTCGATACGAACATCGCTCCGTTGTTCATCGAATTGCTCAATCGCCATGCAATCGCAGATGCGAGTCGCTCGGTGACTCTCAGTGGTGCGTCGGCTTTGGCGATCGGTTTCGGCGGGGTCGAGGAGGAGATTACCGCGCAAACCGCGCGACTGACTGAACGATACGGCCCGGCACTGCACGTAAGCGATCAGCCGGACGTGCTGATGACGTGGCTGCGTGAGTTCCCGCAACGCAATGCCCACAACCTGACGGCGCGTGTCAGCATGCTGCCGACTGAGTTGATCGGTCTGCTGCCGCGGCTGGAATCCGAAGCGGGCATGCGCGGCGTCGAGGTGGCGTTGGTTGCCCATGTCGGCAACGGGGTCGCGTGCCTGCGGCTCACGAGCCCGAGCGAGACCGCCGCGGTGTTGTTTTGTGAATGGCTGCGCATCGCGGCACGCGAGCACGGCGGCTGGGTCGTGTTCGATTCGCTCCCCGACTCGCTGCAGGGGCGCATCGATCCGTTCGGCAATGCGACGCCGGCCGTATTGCTCATGCGCGGTATCAAGCAGCAGCTCGATCCGCGCGGCATCCTCAGCCCCGGACGATTCGTCGGTGGAATTTGATGGCGACCGAGCCGCAGCGCATCGCACCGTTCGTCGACGAGAGCCGATTTCTCGATTGCGTGCACTGCGGACTGTGCCTGCAGGCCTGTCCGACCTACGTCGAACTCGGAACCGAGATGGATTCGCCGCGCGGGCGCATTTACCTCATGCGCGCGCTCAACGACGGCGCGCTGGCGATGACGCCCGAGGTGGCGCGCCATCTCGACCTCTGTCTCGGCTGCCGTGCGTGCGAGACCGCGTGCCCATCGGGGGTACACTACGGCGAGCTGATTGAAGGTGCGCGCGAGTTGGTGGAGCGACAACACCGTCGCGGCTGGTTCGATCGTTGGCAACGACGCGCGATCGAGTGGGTGTTTCCGCATCCGGCGCGAGTGCGGGCGTTGCTCGCGCCGGTTCGCCTGGCCAGACGAGTGGGCGTGTGGCCGTTGGTGACCAAGCTGGTGCCGCTGGCGGCGATGATTCCGTCGGAGGGCGACCCGGCGCCACTCCCTGAGATCGCTCCGGCGGAAGGGCCGGAACGCCACCGCGTCGGCGTCGTCCTCGGTTGCGTCGCGCGCGAAATGTTCAGCGCCACGAACCGTGCGACGGTCCGGGTGTTGGCTCGCAACGGCTGTACGGTCGTCGCGCCGTCGATGCAGGGCTGTTGTGGGGCATTGTCGCTGCACAACGGATCACGCGCCGCGGCGCGCGATTTCGCGCGACGGTTGGTCGACGCGTTTCCCGACGATCTCGACGCGATCATCGCCACCGCCGCCGGCTGCGGCGCACTGCTGCGCGAATACGACGCGCTGCTGAAGGACGATCGCGTCTATGCCCAGCGGGCGCGGCGCTTCCGCGCGAAGGTCCGTGACGTGAGCGAATGGCTCGCGACGCTGCCGATCGAGCCGCCGCCTGCGGTGGCTCCGATTCGCGTTGCGTACCACGACGCCTGCCATCTCGCGCACGGGCAACAAGTACGCGAACAGCCGCGCGCCCTGTTGCGCGCGATCCCGGGCGTCGAGTTGGTCGACCTACCGGAAGCCGAACTGTGCTGTGGCAGCGCCGGCAGTTACAACCTCACCGAGCGGGCAATGGCGAGTCGGCTGCAAACACGCAAGGTCGACAACATCGTAAGCACGAAAGCCGCCTGTGTAGTCGCCGGCAATCCCGGCTGCATCATGCAAATCCGCGCCGGCCTCCGCCGTCGGGGCATCGACATCCCGGTGCTGCACCCGGTCGACGTGCTCGACCACGCCTACCGCGGGCTGCCGTTGACTTGAGAGCGGAGCGTCTGACCAAGAGCGGTTTAGCGAGGCAATCGCCGGTGCCCCTGGTTCTGGCCGCGACCGATCGATGTTGAAATCGGAGTCGTTCATGAACTGTGCACGGTCGGTTGTCGCTCACCGCGATCAAGCACGCCGCACACGATGAAGAGACCACTGTCCTCGAATATGCTCCCGGCCCGCGCAGCGAGCGCCAGCTCGATGCGGTCTTCCTCATCGGCGGAACAGGTCGCAGAGACGACCAACGTGACGTGGCCGTCCTCATCCTCGTACCTGGCCGTGCTCATCTTCTTGCTCGATCGTGAAACCGGGAAGGTGCACGTCCGCCATCTGAACGACCGCAAGCGGAACACGTTGCAGGCCGAAGTAAAAGCGCACGTCGCGAAGGGCGCGGAAGTGACGACCGACGAACTGGCTAGCTACACGGGCTTGGACAAAGAGTATGTCCATCAGTTCGTGAATCACGCGGAAGAATACGTACGCGGCAACGTGCACACGAACGGACTCGAAAACTTCTGGTCGCTCTTGAAGCGCGGGCTGAAGGGTACTTACGTTGCGGTGCAGCCGTTCCATCTGTTCCGCTACCTGGACGAACAGGCGTATCGCTACAACACGCGCAAGCAGAGCGACGCGGACCGCTTCGGCGATATGCTCGAATCGGTACCCTCCTTTGAACCAATAGAACGCTACCGCTCGTACTCGAACAGCACCTTCACCGCTTTCGACTGCCCTTGATCGTAGCAGGTCATGAACGCCTGCTTGTACGAATCGAGGTGATAGCGATGGGTGATGATCGGGGTGACGTCGAGGCGCTTGGTGCGAATGAATTCGAAGTACCATTCCATCGCATGCTGGCGGCGGCCGCCGTATTCTTCGATCGCAAAGGCGTTGGAGCCGATGATCGACAGCTCTTTGAAATAGAGCGGCGTCCACTCGAACTGCTGCGGCATCTCCACGCCGGTGACGACAATGCGACCGCGCGCGCGGGTGACGCGGACGCCGACCTCGAGGGTTTCAGCCGTCGCAACCGAGTCGTAGATGACGTCGACGCCGCCGTTGAGCATCGGCTGGCCGTGCCACGGCGTGAGCAGCGCGGCACCGGTGAACTCGCTGACGGCATCGATGATGCCCTTCGTCGGACGCCACATGATCACACGCTCGGCACCGAAGCCGCGCGCCAACTCGGCTTGGTGATCGAATCGCGCGACGGCGCAAATGCGCACGTTCGGATGCAGTAGACGCAGGATGGCGACCGCCAGCAAACCCAGCGTGCCGCAGCCGTAGACAAGCGCGGTACCGCCATCGACCGGCGGATGATGCAGGATGGCATGCAGCGAGACCGAGAACGGATCCGCCAATACCGCCGCGGCGTCTGGAATGTCCTCGGGGATCGGAATGCACTGCGCCTCGTGCGCCGGCACCAGCGGCGCAAAGCCGCCGGTCGCCTGCCGGCTGTTGCCGTGGTGAATGCCGGCGTCGATCGTGCCGCGAGTGAAATTCTCACACTGCGCGTACTCGCCGCGCGCGCACCACGAACACGGCGGCGTGATCCCGCGCGGCCCGCACGAGAGCCACGGATTCAGCACGACGCGCTCGCCGACCTTGCGGGTCTTCACCGCCGGACCGACCCCGTCGATCACGCCGACGACCTCGTGACCGAGCACCTGGGGAAACGACACCAGCGCGGTCATCGGGTTGTTCAGCCGGCCTTTGAGAAAGACTTGCTTGTAATCGCTGCCGCACAGACCGCAAAGGTTCGTGCGGATCGTCAGCCAATCGGGTGCCGGGAACTGCGGATCCGGAATCTCCTTCAAGGTCATCGGTGCCAGTGGCCCGACGAAAGCCCGCGAACTCAGCGCCGCCAGAATCCGCGTCGCCGCCAGACGAGGCATGCTGTTCTCGAACACCAAGGCACGCATGGGCGGCGTATAGCAGCTTCAGGGGCGGGGGGGTTAGAGGTTACGGGGTTAGGGAGCCGAGGGATTCGGAAAGCCGTGCGAGGGCGGACTGCGATTCCTCGTCGGTGATGACCAGGGGCGGGGCGAGGCGGATGACGGTGTCGCGATGCAGTGTCCAGTTGACGATGAGGCCGCGCGCGAAGCAGGCGCGAGCGAACCGCTGGGTCGCATCGGCGTCGACAAACTCCAGTCCGATGAGTAGACCTTTGCCGCGCACGTCGCGCAAGCGTTCGCCAAGGTGCTGCGAGAGGTGCGCACGCCACTGCTCGCCCAACTGCGCGGCGCGCGCGGCTAGTTGCTCGCGTACGAGCACGTTCAGCGCTGCAAGTCCGGCGGCGCAGGACACCGGGTGGCCGCCGAATGTGGTCACGTGCGCCAGCGGTGGATCGTGTGACAACGTTTCCATCAGCGCGCGCCGACCGATGAATGCGCCCAGCGGCATGCCGCCGCCCAGTGCTTTGGCTACCACCAAGATGTCGGGTGTCACCGCCCAATGTTCACACGCGAAGACCCTTCCGCTGCGTCCAAAGCCGGTGATGACTTCGTCGAAGATCAGCAGCGCCCCGACCTCCGTGCAGCGCCGCCGCAGCGCCGGAAGAAACTCGTCGTGAGGTACACGAACGCCGCCTTCGCCTTGGATCGGCTCGACGATCACCGCGGCGGTTGAGTTGTCGATTTGCGCAACGGCATTGACGTCGTCGAACGAGAGAAAACGAACATCGGACAGCAGCGGTTCGAACGGTCGGCGGTACACCGGGTTGCCGCCGACCGACAATGCCCCGAAGGTGTCGCCGTGGAAACTACCGTTGAACGCGATGAACCCGCGTCGCCCGGTGAACTTCCTCGCCGTCTTCAGGGCCCCTTCGACGGCTTCGGCGCCGCTGTTGGTAAAGAACACGACGTCGAGATCTCCCGGCGTCAGCGCGGCGAGCTGGCGTGCCAATTCGACCTGCGGTGCCTGGATCGCCTCGCCGTACACCATGACGTGCAGGTAGCGCGCGGCTTGTTCCTGGACGGCGCGCACGACGTCGGGATGGCAGTGGCCGACGTTGGCCACGCCGATCCCGGAGAGCAGATCGAGATAGGCTCGCCCGTGCGCATCCCATACGGTCGCGCCCGCCGCGCGCGCGACGACGAGCCCCAGCGGCTCTGGCGACGTCTGGCACACATGGCGGAAGAACGCGGTGCGCAACGCCTCGTCGCGCATCAGTTCCGGCCTGTCACTCATCGCTCGTCACCCGCTTGCTGCCCCGTCAGCCACTCCGCCACGCGCGGCCGCCCGCCGGGGCGCCAGCTCAGATCCGGACGCTGCATGTCCCCCAGCGGACACACGCGATGCACGCCGGCGCGATGGAGCAAGTCTGTCAGCTCGTCGCAGCGGTGCGCGGGCGCACAGAGGCCGACGGCCTCAAGATAGGCACGCGCAGGCGCGAGCAGCGTGAGCAACTCGCCGAGCGCATCGACCGGTTTGATCCAGATCGTGCGGTTCAACGGCGTCGGAACGAAAACGGCTGACGCGTCGTAGACCACCGTCCAACGGAGATCCCCCGGCGACGCAAACACAGTGACTTCTTCGCCGCGGACAGCGCGCCATTCGGCTTCTTGGCGAAAGCCTACAATCGCCGCGTCTTCGTCGCGCGTCAACCGACGCGGCGACAATTCGTCGGCGAATTTGGCGCTCTGCTCGGCCACTACGGCGGCGAATTGCTCGACGCTCAGCGCGCCGCCGCGCTCGACATAGGCAAGTTGGGGCGAGAGACACCCCTGCTGATCCCAGAGCGCCACATCGTAGGCCAGTCGATGTGCCACCGCCGCGGCGTCGGCGAGCGCCTCGCACGCAATCGCGGCGAAACTGATGCGGTGTCCGTGTCCGATGAAGCGGTTCGGAACCCGTCGAGCGATGTCCGCGATCGTGCGGTCGTCACCCGACGCGACGACGAGGTCGGCGGCGTCGAACGCGGCCGCCTCGATATCCAAGCGACCGCCCGGCCAGTAGAGCGCCGCCGCGCACGCCGCCAACGATTCATCAACCTGGCGCAGCGACTCGATGAAACACGACGGAAACACCTCATCGGCGTGACTCGCCTTGATCAGTGCGGCCGACCGAATGGCGAGCGAGAGAACCAGCGGTGCCGCAGCGAGTGCGGGAATGTTTCCCGCCACGATGTGCAAGATCAGCCCTGGGCTCGTGAGATGATCGAGGCGTACTCGGCTGCCCAGTTCTCTATCGAGAAGGCGCCCCACCGCATCGCCGCGCAACGGGGCCAGCATCAACGGCAACCCGTGCCGGATCATCGCGGGCGAGAAGCCGGTGGCGGCGGGCAATTCGCTTTCGCACCGGCAGCGGAATTCGGAATCCGGACTGAACCACGCTTCGACCGCGCTGGACAACGCGCCGAGCAGCTCGTCGATCGGGCGTCGACGTAGCCCTTGCTCGCGTGCGGCGAGCAGTTTCGACGCAACCGACCGGACCTCAGCGGCCGAGAGCATTGAACGATTCGATGCCGGACCATTCCGCAGCGGTCAGCGAGCAGCCGCGGGCTTCGGCGCCCGGCATGCGACCATGGATTTCGAAGCCGTCATCGACGAGGCGGCCAACGTCTTCCGTCATCACCGCGAGCGCGGTGCCGGCGTTCGCCAGATCGTACAGGCACAGGAGTCCCGGCTCTCCGGCGGGGACATCGGTAAGCGTCGCCGGATCGAGCACACGCACGCGCGTCCAGGGTGGACCGACCAGATGGCGGTGAACGAAGTTGCCGGCGACACGGGCGGCAATCACGTTCTCGTAAAACTGCGACGACAGCTCGGCCATGCCGTACTCATTGACGCAAAAGTATCCGGGGATGGCGAAGTGGGTCCAGATCGCTTGCCGCAGCCCCTTGCGAGACAGGTGGCGGGGCGCGGCCTTGCTGCCGCCGGTGTCCACGAGACGGGCGCCATGCGGTAAGCGGAACTGGCGTCGATGTGCGGAGCAATAGTCGAGTAGATGCAGCAAGGCCGCGGTGGTGGTCATCAGGCACAGCGGTGCGCCGGTCTGCTCACTTGCCTGCAGCATTGCGACGCAGCGGTCAAAGTCGATCCCACCCGGCGACACCGCGTGGCTGCTGTCGGCGGTACCCATCGTTGCGATGGCCCAAGTGATCATTTGGGACAGCGACGAGTCCGGCGCATCCGTCGAGGATGCAATGAGCGAAAGAATCGGCATGCGGTCGACGTCGGGGAAGACGAACCGGCGCAAGCCGGTGCAAGCGGATGCGTGGTACAGGCGCAGATCAGGCACGGCATGGCGGCCCCGGCGCTCGCTCCCGTGGGTTGTGCCGGTGGTCAGAAACACACGTTCGGGCTGAGCGCAGCACAACTCGTCGTCTTTGAAGGCGAGCACCGGCACTGGGGGAATGTCGCGCCATGAGCGAACGGACGCCGGCGTGCGCCCGCGCCGCTCGCAATAGCGGCGATAGAGGGTGATCCGTTCGAACTGATGCGTGAACACCTCGATCGCCAGGTCGTCGAACGAGCCGGCGCCGGCTCGGATGTACCGCAGCACGGTGTCGTGGATCGGATGCACTCAAGCGACGATAGCATCGCGGCATGGGCTCGCAAACCATGGGTGCCTGTGTGTATGCTGGTGTTGACAGTCCCATCCAGGCATATCACCATCGCAGTGGAACTGTGACGCAGGGACTATGACAAGACCAGTGATTGCAATCATCGCCGGTGCGTGCGGTGTGGTGACGATTTTCATTGCCGTCAACCATTTCCGTCGCGACGATTCGAGCCGGGACATCGACGCTCGTACACGATTGGCGGCGCGTGCCGCGCAATCGATCGAGGAACGAGGCGGGTTCAGCGCCAGACCGGAAGGATATGAGTCGGGAGCGGATGCCGGAACGGGCGTGGCGGGTCCGGCGAGCGCCCGGTCAGGCGTCCCCGCACTCCCGGGAACGGCGGCGAACCGTGGCGGTACCGGCGGCGGCTTGGGTGGATCGAGCGGCGGGCCGACCGTGATGACCAGCGAGCGTCAGGCCGGTGGCGTCGTTGGATTCAGCGGCAACCGCGGGGAAGCTCCAGGCGGCGGCACGTCGATTCGGCTGTCGGCCCCCGACACCGCAGTCAAATTCGGCGGTGCTGGCAACGGCAGCGGCGCGCATGATGAGCAAGTCGTCCTTGCTAACGTTCCGCGCGGCAGCACAAACGCCGCAGACCCGAACAAACCACCGGAGGATCCAAACGAGCCGGTGCTGTCCCTTCCGCTCGATCGCACCGTCGAGCCGGACAAGGGCGATGCCCCGGTTACCGCCCAAGGGATCACCTTCGACAGTGCCGGCGCGAAGTTTTCGGCCGATGCACAATTCATCGTTCCCAACGCCGGTGGGTTGACGGGTGAGGCGGGAACCATCTCGTTCAACTTACAGAACGATTGGACCGGCAACGACAGCACGGACGCATCGTTGCTCAAGATTCGTGATCCCAATCAGTGGCAAGACCGCATCGAGATCACCAAGAACGGGCAGTACCTCCGGATGGTGCTATGGGATGACGCCGGAAACGAGACCGGCGTGAACACGCAAATCAATTGGCAACCGGGCGAGCAGCACTCCATCAGCGTAACCTGGGGCGAGGGCAGTGTCGGGATGAACGTCGATGGCCGCTTGGTTGGTCAGAGCGCGTATCCGGGGCAGTTGGTCTTTCAACCTGGAACCCCGATGTACATCGGATCGGACGTGCCCGGTGGACAAGGCGGAGCGCGTTCGACCCTGAGCGACATCAAGGTGTACAACACGAAGCAGTAGCCAGCGGCAAACTCTGTAGGAAACCAAAGGGCCTCCCCCGCATCAGCGAGGGAGGCCCTTTTTGCATTGCGGTGCAAATGGGGACGGAGGCTTACATCATGCCGCCCATGCCGCCCATACCGCCGCCCGGCGGCATCGCCGGCGGCGCCTTTTCCTCCGGCTTCTCCGCCACCATGGCCTCGGTTGTGAGCAACAGACCCGCGACCGAGGCGGCGTTTTGCAGGGCGGTTCGCACGACCTTGGTGGGGTCGACGATGCCGGCCTTCATCAGGTCTTCGAACTCTTCGCTGGCCGCGTTGAACCCGAACGCGCCCTTGTTGTTCTTGACCTTGTCGAGCACGATCGAGCCTTCCCAGCCGGCGTTGTTGGCGATCCACCGCAGTGGATCTTCGAGCGAACGGCGTACGATGTTGACGCCGACCTGTTCTTCGTCCTTGAGCTTGAGCTTTTCGAGCGCCGAAATGGAACGAACCAAGGCAACACCGCCGCCCGGCACGATTCCTTCTTCGACCGCGGCCCGCGTCGCGTGCAGCGCGTCTTCCACGCGTGCCTTCTTTTCCTTCATCTCGACTTCGGTGGCGGCACCAACGCGGATGACGGCGACGCCGCCGACCAGCTTCGCGAGCCGCTCTTGCAGCTTCTCGCGGTCGTAGTCGGAGGTGGTCTCTTCGATTTGCGCGCGGATCTGCTTGATTCGTCCCTCGATGTCCGCCTTCTTGCCGGCGCCGTCGACGATGGTGGTGTTGTCCTTGTCGACGACGATACGCTTGGCGCGACCGAGATCGTTGAGGGTGACGCTCTCCAGCTTGATGCCGAGTTCTTCGGCGATCACGCGCCCGCCGGTGAGGATCGCGATATCCTCAAGCATTGCCTTGCGGCGGTCGCCAAAACCCGGAGCCTTCACCGCCACGCAGTGTAGGGTGCCACGGATCTTGTTGACAACGAGGGTGGCCAGCGCCTCGCCCTCGATGTCTTCGGCAACCAGGATGAACGGCTTGCCGGTGCGCGCGATCGCTTCGAGGACGGGCAAGAGATCCTTCATCGCCGAGATCTTCTTTTCGTGGATGAGGATGTACGCGTCTTCGATCACGGCCTCCATCTTCTCGGGGTCGGTGACGAAGTACGGTGAGAGGTAGCCGCGATCGAACTGCATGCCTTCGACGACGTCGAGGGCGGTCTCGAGGCTCTTGGCTTCCTCGACGGTGATCACGCCTTCTTTGCCGACCTTGCTCATGGCTTCGGCGATGATCTCGCCGATGGTGGCGTCGTTGTTGGCCGAGATCGTACCGACCTGCGCGATTTCCTTCTGATCGCGCGTCGGCTTCGACAGACCCTTCAGTTCGCCGATCACGGCTTGCACGGCCTTATCGATGCCGCGCTTGATGCTCATCGGATCGTGGCCGGCGGCCACCATCTTGGCGCCTTCGGAGTAGATCGAGCGGGCAAGCACGGTCGCGGTGGTGGTGCCATCGCCGGCGACATCCGAGGTCTTGCTGGCGACTTCCTTCACCATTTGGGCGCCCATGTTTTCGAACTTGTCTTCCAATTCGATTTCCTTGGCGACAGTGACGCCGTCTTTGGTGATGTTGGGTGCGCCGAACGACTTTTCGAGCACGACGTTGCGGCCTTTCGGCCCGAGGGTGACGGTCACCGCATCGGCGAGCACGTTGACACCGCGCAGGATCTTGTCGCGCGCGTCCTGACTGAACTTGAGAATTTTTGCGGGCATGGGGTTGTGCCTCCTTCAGTGGGGTTGTGACTGTGACAGAACGAAGCGGCCGAGGTCAGCCCTCAACCACGCCGAGGATGTCTTCCTCGCGCATGATCAAGTGCTCTTCGCCGTCCAGCTTGATTTCCGTGCCGGAATACTTTCCGAACAGGATCTTGTCGCCGACCTTGACCTCGAGTGGGGTGAGCTTGCCGTCGTCCGAGACCTTGCCCTTGCCGGCGGCAACCACCTTGCCCTCTTGCGGCTTTTCCTTGGCGGTATCGGGGATGATGATGCCGCCCTTGGTCTTTTCCTCCTCGGCGATGCGCTTCACAATCACGCGATCCTGTAGTGGCCGAATTTTCATGATCGTCTCCTTTTCCTCCTGCAACGCTTCAAATGTGCTGATTGTCAGCGGCCCATAACCGCAGAAACTTCTGCGGCCCAAAAACCGCCGGAAGGTTAACCACCTCGGTTTCGATGTCAAGAGTGCTGCGGATGGATTTTTCGAAGTTCCTGCTCGAAATACTGGCGATAGAGGACGTCCCACTCACGGCTGCCGAGCGGGACGGAGCGGGACAGCGACGCGATTTTGCGCCGCACGGCCGCATCAATCCGGTTCGATTCCTCGTCCTCATGGGTCAGCAATCGCTTGAGATCGGCCAGCGCCAGCCGCTCGTTTTCGACCGTCACGAGGCCCTCTTCGCGCAGCGTCCGCAAAATGGCGTGCGCCAGAAACGACACCCGAGCTTCACTGAGCGTCGCCATCAGAGGGGAAAGTCCCGCTCGCGCGCCAGGCGTTCCATGATGCCGCGGACAATTCGTCGATGGTCCATCCCGGCCATCTTGTTGGCATGCGCGGCCGCCAACCGTTCGGCCTCGGCCTCGAGTTTCGCCTCCTCCTCGAAGCTGTGGGCGATGATTTCGCTGATGCGTTCCGCAATCCTCGACTCCTCGGCGACGCTTCGAACCTGGCCGCCCGCGAGCAGGCCTCTGGCCGCCGTCACCGCGATTCGCTGAATCTCCCCGGCGCGCATCGGTGCCTTACCTAGCTCCATCATCATCCGCCTGCAACCACGCCGGGCCAATGACCGGCAAGTCGTCGCTGACCGAGCGCCAAGCGGACAGATTCAAGCAAAAAATGATTGACTTGCCGCCGCGGCCGGCAGTAGAGTCCGCCTGTCATTTCCCCGGCAACAGCGGCGTGTCCGCCATCCCGCGGGTCGGGGCCGTGCGGGCTCTGGAAATTTCGAACGCTCCAGGGCTGAAGGAGGCGCCGAATGTCCACCAAGTTGTACGTCGGTAACCTGCCGTTCAAGGTTCGCGAGGAAGACCTCCTGCCGCTCTTTCAGCAAGCCGGCACAGTGCAAGCGGTCAACATCATCCGCGACAAGTTCTCGGGACAGTCGCGCGG